>Ga0100385_1003611_pt1 | contig 13716 bp, 9 predicted proteins | sample CryGeymeta201509_FD_81543 | JGI IMG/M metagenome (GOLD analysis project Ga0100385, IMG submission 81543) | Groundwater microbial communities from Crystal Geyser aquifers in Utah, USA - Crystal Geyser metaG 2015-09 | ecosystem: Environmental > Aquatic > Deep subsurface > Groundwater | place: USA... | reverse complement strand
GTTGTGGAATCCTACCGCAATACAGTATGTGTTATTCATCTTCTTCCGAATCAGCTCATCTCCAAATGCGTCTCCTGTATCGTATAGCCTTGCAATCCCTCCATAGAAGTAGTGGCTGTTCAATCCCAAAGTATGAGAAGCTGAGTCAGTAAGGGTTATAATATCAGTTGTACCCTTGATATTTATACTTTCATCAAGATAGGGAGCGCTGTAATAGAGGCTGTACATATCGAAGATAGTGCTGTTGGCTGTTATGAATGCATACATGTCCCTATCTCCATGGTCCATTGACAGAGATAATCCGATGTATCCATTCATATTGCTTCCAATAGCCACAGATTTATTTTAGTGGGCGAAGTAACTGAGAACATGTATGAACATGGTATCGTTTCCTCCTCGAATTGCTCCTCCGTAAAAGACAATGTTAAAGTTGATGTAATTTTCGTAGTAGAACTCGAAGCAGTGAGGATTTCTCTGAGCCATTAAATCATCGCTGTTGTTCTGGGTTGCTATCCTGAAGGTATTAAAGAAGGCGTTTTTAGATAATGGGTCGTTTCCTAAATCAATTCGATATCCAGCCCAGGCCTCATATATTGTGTTTTCGACTACGAAGGAGTGAATGTTGATAGAAACCTGGGATACTCCAATAGTAACTAATGAACTATTAAGTGGTGTTTTGGTTATGGCTGTATTTGTGAGGGTACTGTCAGTAGACCAAGCATTTATGGCAACATTTGTAATTGCTCCATTTGCCTGAGATCCCACAGCCTCTACACAAGTATAGGGATCTAGTACACCTCCCACTTCGCAGAAGTTATTTTTAGCAGAAACAATTGTTCTAACTCTGAAGCAAAAGATTATGACAGGATCTGTGACAAAATGAGTATTGTAGATGGAAAGTGTAAATTGTTGGTTTTCAAGTCTGACGTAAATCTATTAAGTTTGAATATCTTAGAGGCGAAGGACTGCTGTTTTTTGGAGCCCGAAGCAGATAGGAAGTAGGAAAACCAGGCACAGCAGTATCGTTCTTATTTAAACTGGTCTCGAATTCATCATAATATTATTGAAAGAAAGAGTATAGGATTTTATATTCATTGATAGAGCCAGTAAAGTATACTAAGATAGTATGGAAAGGGTTAGAATTAATCCAATGTACATTGATAGTCGATTATCTTTAAAGTTGTTATTTTTGTCAGTGTTGGCTTGAATAATATTATAAATAGGTGAGGATGACAGTCGTGCTCAATGAGGGTTAAAAATTAGGTCTACTTGTCTACTAAATCATCAACCTTATTATTTCGACCATCTTTCTCATCATGTTCGCCTATCGCCTGCATCGCCTCAAGTCATATTCAAAAACATAAAAAAATATTAGTACTTGTACCTCCATTTAGATGTATACCCTCGGGTGAGAGTCATTCTATCGTGTTCGTACATATTCATTAGCATCTTCATCTTCACCTTCAGTTTTGCCGTATGGCTCTATCAAGAATGGTACAGCTACATTTTGGCAGGAGGTGGAGGTCCTTGTATCAATTCCATTGTTCTAGTACTTGAGCTTATGGTTCTCAGGTCATAACTAATCAAAGAAAGACCATACACCCGATGCCACGTTCAGTTCATCATTTTTCTTGCAATTGTTTCGATCGGACGATTTGTGGCAGGCACTATTACTCTTGACGACAGGACTTAATGTATAGTTAATGAGACTCTTTCTGGCATCCTGATGACCATCAGTATCGTTCAGATGGCTTATTGGCTCGTCAAGCGTCAGTCCTTGCCCAAATACATAAACCCTAAACTTGTAGCCTTCGACATGATCAAGGAGCATGAAATGCAATTTCAAGAGTTTAGGAATGATAGGAATATGGCCAAAAATGTTTCTGACGATTTTCCTTACTTAATACCTTTTGTCTCAATCGAAAATGGACAGCTCAGAATTGTTCTCCAAATTTATATCAAAATCGTTAAATCTTAGCCATAAGAATCTACTTCACGATATCAAAGTTTTTACCAAACATCTCTGCTTCGGCCCTCAGGAGAAAGAAAAGCAAGACCTGGAGAGTACATATCGTCTCATATATACAACACTGAACAGTTAAAAGATTTTTACATTCTTTGTGGAAGGTTTCCTCTTCAGAAAAATATCAACATGGACTCTCTTTCTCTGCCTGAACTAGCTAAGGAGTATCAGGAGTATTTAGAGGAATTACTTCAAGATAAGCGTTGGTACCAGACTCCTATGCTCAAAGGACTACGAGTTCCTTTTCAATACATTCAACTCTACCAGGAGATATTCGATTACGAAGCCTCTACTAGAAAAGATGAAGAACTTGATATGACAATTGGAATGAAACTCTTAGACGACAAAAACTCCATCTATTGCTCGATTCACATTTACAAGCATTTGTGGGTTATTGATCATTATTAATTCTACATGAAGGTCATGGAGGTTGATAACAATAAAGCTATCTACCCTGTCAAAAGATACTCAGTAAGCATGTATTTATATAGGAATTTGAGGATTTGCATAACGGTCTGAGGCATCTCATCAAAGCATTCGGCAAAAGCTATGATCTTCCTGCTCTTCCCAAAAAGCATCTTTTTTATTGGAACTAGGACTAACAGATCAACAAAAGACAGTACGCTCTTGAAAAATACTTCCGAAGGCTGATCAATGATTACACCCTTATGGATATTCCTACCATCAGAGCCAGGATTCTCACTTTCATCGGTCTTTAGAACGATTTACCCTTAACGCCTAAATACGAGGTTAACTACTATCACGAGCTAAAAATTATGAAAGGATAGATCACAAAAGTGTTTGTGAAGAATGAATATGTGACCTTTTACGAGTTCAAGCTCTTCCATAGTGGTATTTAAACAAAGCAAATAAGGAAGAGGTACAGTGAATTCGAGGAGCTACATAGTGTAAGTGTGGTAGTATACAGGAACTAAACCGTTGGATGAAAAATATCATGATCACTTTTAGAATACTTGAACTACCCGAAAAAGTATACTACAAATCGTAAGCTATCCGCCATGAAAAGTTGAGGCTCTACCTACAGAATTTAGTTGATATCAGAGACATTGGAAAGTTGTATGCAGTCAACTCATTTTTCAATGTGAAGGGAAGCTAAGGATAAAATCTCTCATAAATAAGTGCTATCTAAGCTCTGTCAAAATCTAATTTCAAAAGCTTCTACACAAACAAAGACAACCTGCAGGAACGGAACATTGAGCTGCCAGTGGCCCCAGGCGAGTAGCCTCAAAGAGTATCCATATAGTCCAACTCTTCGAGGTTCAGTAAGATCATAGATGATCTGGGTAACGAAAACTATGATTGATTATATAATCTTAATCTAACTCAGCGTGCATTTATTATTATAAACATGGGTAGTCAACTCCTCTTGTTCATCTTCTACCTGTTATGTGCTGTCCTTTCCATCTCGTACCATTCCCTTCTGCCGGGCATTAGACTCACTACCTCAGACGAAATAATAAGCACCCTTGGATTCTTCAAGCTTTCACTCAATTCAAATGATTGCTCTCTACTTTTCTGGCGTTGGGAAGACCCAACCCAGAGTTACATTCAAAATCAAGTGAAGTACGTTGGAAATCAACAAGGGTCTTGTCAATGGCTGACGGTTAGCAGCAACAAAATAGTAACAGACACTGGGGCTACTTTCCTCTCTCTTACAGCAAACAATACAATAAAGACCTATCTGATGGTGGACGACACTGGAGTGATGAGGTTGATAGGCATTAAGAGTTCAGCTGTTGGTTTACCATCTACTGACTTTTAAGAGGTTAAATTTACAAACAACAGCATCAGCAACCAGTACCTTATTATGTTAGACTCCTTTCGAACAGTCTCTCAAATTGTACCCAATCCCATCACCAACGCAAACAGTTGGATTTTTTATTTCTCAACCACAGAGCTAGCCATCTCGCGCAGCAGTAATTTCTATCCTTTCAAAATAAGCACCACTTTATTTAGCCAAAGTGGTATCTTTGACAGCCAAAATGAAACTTTCCCTTACACTGTTTTCGATGGGTTAATATATTCGAATACTTGTAGAGGCAACAAGCGAGCATTGGTAGGACCTTTTACTCTTCGAATCAATCAATATTGGCCTATTGCAACGATATATGATCAAGAGGGATATAAAGTATTCTAGTATTCAGCAGATAGCACGATTGGATACAACCCTTGTCCTGTAGGACTGTTCCAGCTCAATAGAGACTGCCTCACAACCTGTCCCTCACCATATTATCATCATCTAGAAGGTAACAAAGGTCAGTGCGTCCTTAATTGCCAGTCTAATTCCCTCTATGACAACAAAACTAGGACTTGCTATTGTCCCAACACTCCATAAATCACCTATCAATTTTCATGTGTCAACAGCACTTCTTACCCACTCGGTTGCTACTGTCGTAATAATACATTCCTCAACCGTTCTACACAGCGTTGTGTCCAAAGTAAAAATATCGATATGTAGACTGCAGCAATGGAGCCGTGGGTTATGCTGGACTATGTGTCAACTGTGGACAGGGCTGTTTAACTTGTGCGGTGAGCACCAGTGGGACTAATGCAATAATTTGTAGTCAGTGCCAAAGTGGATACATCCTGAATGGTGGAGTTTGTGGACTAAGCTGCCAGACTAACTGCAGGGTATGCAACGGAAGCACCTGTTTAGCATGTAATCCCCTCTATGCCCTTCTCAATAATTTTTGTGTTTCCCGTATTCTTTGATTTACATAGAATGCCCAACTGGAACGAAAATCAGCACGAACGCCAATCTTTCCTCGACGTGTGTCACCACAAATCTGACAATATCATCCTGTCCTCCCTCATGCATTCAGTGCTCTAACTCCTCCATATGTCTTGTCTGTAAACCTGGATATACTCTCTTAGTATCACTTCCAAGCACTTCATGTATCAGACAAACTCTGCTCTTCAGCTGTTCTTCTTCAGCATACACTCTCCAAAGTAACGTCTGCTACAGCACCTAAGCTTCAGCTATCAGCACCACCAACAAATGTCAAGGAAATATTGCAAACTGTTTGATTTGTCTCTATCAAAGTACAAGCATTTGCCTGCTATGCCAGTCTGGATTTTTCCTCCAAGATAATTCATGTGTATCTTCATGTAGCCAGGGTTACTATCAGCTAAATCAGGCCTGCATCAAAGGAATATCACAGTGCAAAAGCAATACATTTAAATAAAGTTACATCAAAACAACTCTCAATATCAATGGAGTCACCTAAAACTCTATCTATCAAGCTTATAATAAAAATGATCTTCTAGGAGAACCTTATGGCTATCAACTCTTCGCAAGAAGATATTATTCTTTTAGTAACAATGTCACGGATTCTCCGGCTTTAGCTTTCTGGTCTGAATAAATTTGTGCTCAGTGTAACCATGGCTATGGACTGAGAGCTGACGAAAAGATCTGCTAACCGTGTCCCTCAGGTTGTCTACTCAGTCTCTATGCCTATGACAACTCTTGTATAGCCACAACTCAAAGAGAACTATCTCTGTACAGCTTAGACCAAGTCCTTTCTGCCTGCCAAGGTTTCATAGCTGTAAATCAAAGCTGTATCCCAAGCTGTCCAGTTGGCACAATTCCAACTTTTAATTCAACACTCAATAAACTCAGCTGCCTTCCCATTTCACTTTAATCTCAGGTTATCCAAACCAACTATGTTAAAGTTGAAGGCTGTTCGTTTCAGCATTCATCTCAAAAATATATCCACAAATTCGTGTTCAGCTAGCCTCTACAAAATCATAATCTCACAACCGCCAGACTTCTCCAAACCACAAACACAGCCACCGTGAGCGCAGATGGATCAGCAATCATAATTGAGTCAAGCCAACCATCAGCAGTACTGAACCTATCAGGAGTTGTACAAAATTACGTCAGTGTGAATGGAAACTACCCAGCTGCTACAGTGTATGGAGTGAGCTCTGATACTTCCTTCAGAGCTTACCTTGGCCGAGACTATGTCTGGATTGGCTACATCTTCAGTCTAATAATCTTGGCAACTCATTGCGTCTATGTGGGAAGTAACTATATGTACAAGATGGATAATCTCATAGTCTTCTGTCAAGCTATTTTTTACTTTTTGTTTGTTCGCATTCTCTCATCTAATCCTGTGGCTCAGTTCTACTATGGCTGGAACTGGTTGCACCTCCTCTTCTACCCGAACTACTTCTCTCTAGAAGGAACAGCCTCCTCAGCTCCTCCCTATGTCATGTTCAACCTCGACGCTAACTTTATTCGCAATGCTGGCTCTTCCCTTAGCTTCCTCCTCACTTTCTTCTTCCTCTGGCTCATCATATCAACCACTTGTTATCTACTCGACTCCAAATTTGGAAGGCATGAGATCTGGTTTTACAGCATTTGTCGCAATAGTTTATGCGCTGGGGTTGAGCTAGTCAGTTTCAACATTTTTTATTGGGCTGTAGCGTACTCTTTTTATGATTAAGACGGGAACTCCAACGATACTTTCGCTGGAGTGACAGCTCTCTGCATCATAGGTGTAATTGCATACACAATCATCCGCACTTACTTTGACAGAACAGCTTGTCTATATATGATCAAAAGAATCGTCTATGCTTCTCTTCTGGCTTCTTCCTATTAAAGACTCTACTACGTGGTCATACTAGTTATTTTTGAAGTTATCTTCCTTCTTGTCAGGTATTTTACTGAAAAACCGGCTGAAAGAAACTAAAAAATATACCTGATCGCCGAATAGGCAGCCATCATTTTGGGACTTGTCCTCCTTTATATTGTCTAAGATGTGATAGCTATAGCCATGCTTATTTCCCTTATGGTCTACATGTGGTACCTCACTCTAGTAGTCGACCTTGTTGATATTTATCTCAGGGCTAAAAATAAATTTATCGGAGCCAACTGGCTACCATGTTTGGGAGGAAATCACAAAATTTTAGATCATGAAAGCAGCAAAGACGAAATCAGGGATGAAGGTGTTAGTCCTGGAACCAACAGACCACTAAGCTCTGAAGCTACATAAAAGTGATCTTTTCTTTTTGTTTATCAGCATCACCTATATTGTATTATAGACAAAAATAAAAATGAAAAGCAAGAGAAGACGAATATTTGATATTCCAACAGTTCTGATCGAACCACCAATCACACCTTTACAGTTAAACTAAGAAGTGAATCCCATTTCCATCAACCCTGAACCTGAAAAAAAATCTAAAACTTTAAGAAGTGGTGTGATTAGGAGTAATAAAGCTTATCACCGAGCCAGCAGTGAAGAACCTACCTCTACTCGCTATACCTATAAACTGCCAAATAATGTTCGCATGCAAGGTACTATGGTTGATTGCTTCTGCTAAGCAATGGGATGCAATATCGTCGATATCAGTTAGGAAGAACACTGTCCTTCCAATACTATTCAGCTAAAATCTCAAAGAAAAAAATTAACGACCAGACAATCAAAATAGGAGCGTATCTATAGTCTGCCGAAAGAGAAAGACGCGATGTATACGATTTAGGTAAAAAAAGAAGAAGGTGAAAAACGAGTGCCTATCTTTAATGCAATCTGCTTCCCCAGCAAAGAAATGCACTCATTTCGTAAAAATATATTTCAAGTTGATAATATTTCAGATCATTAATCGAAGAGGAGATCTGTTTCTTTGGACAATAAATCTTTTTAGAATGTAGAGCCCATCTACAGCAGTTAAAATCGATAAGGGATGGGACTGTAGACAATTAAATAATAGACATAAACTTACAAAATGAACCCCTTCATTACTCCAATCAAAAACAATTCTAATGTTCCTGACATCAACAACCCCCAAGAGTGATCATTAAGATTATGTTCAGCCATTAATTTTAAAAGTGATTTGCTAAGCAATAATCCTATATCAAAGATATGATCAAGATTATCATCGTCCTATTGCTGTCCTACCTAACCTTTTCCACCTATAATGTTACACGGGCTCGCAATCTAGCCCTTATTTGTGCAGACGCCTTCGCCACAGAAGCTGAAATTAACTCATGGACCTGCAAATACTGCCCTCAATACAAACTCATCAATGTAAGAGTGACTCTACTCAGACTAAAGCCTTCAATAATTCTATTCTTGACATTTTCGGTTTCACCGGATACTCCCCCGACGATAATGCTATCATCGTCACCTTTAGAAGTACCGTCAGTGTTCAAAACTGGATTGTTGATCTCGATGCAAACCAAGTAGTCTTTTTTCAATGTAGGTTTCTTACCCAGGGTGTTCGGGATGCCAAGTTCACCAGGGATTTTACAATGCCTTCATGGGAGTCGAGGGATACATTAGAAGCGAAATTCAAAAATTACAAGCTCTCTACAGAGATGCCAAGGTATATGCGGCTGGTTTTAGTCTGGGATCAGCTCTCACAACCATTGCCTGCCTCGACATTCATAATCTTTTTGGGCACTGTGATGAACTCTACACTTATGGAGAACCTAGAGTGGGCAACGAAAATTTTGCCAATTATGTAACCCAGAGCATTCCTCAAAGATACAGAGTGATTCACCACAATGATATTGTCCCTCACCTGCCTCCTCAGCTGCCCATTCCCTATGCTCACTTTGCATATGAAATCTGGTATGACAAAAACATGCAATCCTACAAACAGTGCGGGGCTGAGGAATTCAAGTGCTCCAAGTCGGTTCTGCCCACCTCCTGGTCATCATCTGACCATGACATCAACTACTATATCAAGATTGGAGCCTGATGAATTGATTCATGGAATTCTTTGACATAAATATATTATGACCAACAAAAAGCATAAAAATAAACATTCTCAACATCGCCACCAGTCACCCCCAAGAGTTCAAATCGATTAAGAGGATCTTCTCAAGCAGTGCCTCTAACTGCACGAACTCCTGAAGTAACGAACTGTAAAGTTGCGAAAGTTAGAGACAGGATAAACATGCTATATTCTGAGTACAAAGTGGTTGAAGGAATGGAAGGATTTTGTTGGCTATGAAGCAACAGTCAGTGAAGACGAAAAGATAGAAAAGAAAGCATATGGTAAGCGGCATCCTGGCAAGATCAACACTGACATAGCAGCCAACACATACGAAACCAAAGATTTTTACTCCCTTCCACCAGAAATGAAGGAGTATGACTATCTCAACCAAATCATAAACGAGAAAAAGTACAAAGATGATGACTACATTGCAGTCACTGCCGATATATGGCATACCTTTATACAATACTATGAGGGTATATAAATCAAAAGACCAGTCAGACAGCTGAAAGGAAGTATGTTCTACGATAGCGAGCCTCTGAGATGCGACACCATATTTGTCAACCTATAAGATGAGGAGTTAGAGGAAAGGATCAAAAAAAGCTCAAAAAAGTTGTATGACAGTATTTTCCCCACTAGCAAAATGCAGCTAGCAACTATTTGGAATTATAATGAAATGTTCAAGTTTTTCCAATAGTACTGTAAGCACACATACGGTCATGACAAAATTAGAATCTGGAAAGGTTACGGCTATATGGCTACAAACCCAATTGCAGTTGGAATTGTTGAGTCAATCAAAGACAAAAAATATTAGATCAAAGGGAGGCTGATCAGCTCATAGCGTTATCAGGACTACGATATCGATTAGTACATCAAAAACACTCATACTTTGATCGTTTAGATTGGATAGGCTCTCACATCCGAGAAAGAGGAAGGAGAGCCTAAAGGTTACTGCGAGGAATGCGTATAAAAGAAACCTTTAGTGATTAGTTGTGTCTGTCATGAAGTTGATTATTGTAGTGATCGCTGTCGAATTGACGATCAAGCATTTCACTACAAAACTTGTTCTGAAGCCTTTGACAGTGAGAGCGATGAGTAGTATGAACTTAAGTATTCCAAATAACTTCCGAAAGCGGGCCTTGATAATTTGGGAAATACTTGCTACATGAATAGTGTGCTTCAATCTTTGTTTAGTTTGGATCACTTCAGAACATTTTTTTCATCAAACGACTATCTCAAGGATCTTAACTAAAAATAATTGAAATAAAATAACTGTCTAATGCTACGAAAGCTCAGCAAAAGCATTAAACTGTTGATCTAGGAAGAAAAGTCTTTAAGTCCATGGGCTTTGAAAGGACAGATCAACTATAACCTCAGTCCGGTAAGCATTTTTTTATTTAGTTCCGAGGATACTCTCAACATGATGCCAACGATTTTTTCATAAACTTCCTCAACACTGTTAATGACTATCTTGCAAAAGGAGATAAAGCTTATCATAGGATACTTGAATCTTTGATTGGTTAGTTTCACTCCATTGTTATATGTCCTCTTTGCAATGTCAAGAGCTAAAACAATTAGATCTTTATGCAAGTATCAATTCCCATCAAATCAAAAATCAAAACGCAGAGCTATAATTATTGTATCATTGACTCACCAAACAAAAATATCAAGGGAAGAGCCAATCTTTTTGATACTTGGGAATAAATCAAGAAAAACTTGAACATTGGACCTTAGACTCTTGTATTTCTGAATAGAGAACCTTAAGGTCTGGTTCTGATCGATGAGGAATAGAAGACACCTGCCCAAGCAGTGAAGGGAATGAAAGGAGATCTTGTATTTTACAAAAACATCAAAAGTGTTGAAGGATAGTATATGTTTGCCTGCAGTCTGGTGACATCCAAAACTATCTCTGGCATGAAGATGAAATCTTCTTACGGGACATATACACTTATTTCAATCAATGATATCCAGACTACATTAGGCACTTTGTGGCTGCGTATTATTCAGGCTTACTTTTTCAATCAACCATAAGTCATAGCTGAAGCTGTCAAGATGGAAAAATAGTATTTTGCTGAAATTACTGAGGCTGTCAAGCTTGATAATGAGGCTCAGGAAAAGAACACAAAAGAGGAAAAATAAGGTAAGGGCTAGTGGGAATAAATGGAAAGCTAAGCCTGCAAAAAGATCGTTTAGCATTATAACTAAAAACTGAAAGCTTATGCTGAGAAGATAGGTATAGAAGTATATGTAAACCACTTCAAAAGAAACAGAAATTTATGCGCATTTTGCAACAAAAGATGTCAAAATTGTGATCTTCCCATTATTTTTGACAAGAGTTTTGAAGATTTCTTTGACAAGAGATATCAAGAGATCAAATTTGAAGTAAAGTTAGGTTAAACACTATAAATATAGTCCATTCAAAAAGACTTATCAAGCTCAGGTGAGCCGACGATTCACGACTGTCTTGCTTTATTCAACCAGCCTGAGCAGCTAGATGAATAGAATGCCTGGTACTGCTCTAACTGTGATAACATGGCATTGGCTTTCAAATAGCTTGAAGTTAAAATATTTCCTCCCATCCTGATAATTCATCTGAACAGATTCAAAAACGCTGAAGGAAAAAAGATGAAGAACAGTGAGCCAATTATGTATGAAGAATATTAATAGTTCGGGAAGCAAAAATATCGATTAATATCTGTGGTGATTCACTAAGGCTCAATGGATGCCGGTCACTATTGGTCAATTTGCTTAAGGGGAGATAGCTATTATATATTCAACGATGCCAAGGTGAGCCAAACCTAAAAAATATACAACAAAAATGCATACATCCTCATCTACGCAAATGTCACTTTCATCTCCTGATTTGTATTTACACATGATTACAAATGTTACTCTATTAAATTGTTAATTATATTGATGCACTCCATAGGTTAGAGAGAACGCCATAGTAAAATATATCTACCCAACGTTCAAAGCATACCTCTCAATAAAGATAATTAACATCAGCAAATTACCTAACCACAAGTAATTGAGGCAAAGGAAGTACTGGAGAGGAAAAATATTGACAAGATCATGCAAAATATAATTAAGGAAAGAATGTTTGGCCACTTTCTGAGTGAAGACTCAAAAGTATCGGAATAAAATTATTACAATATCGATATCATAGGAAAACATTGGTCCAATAGAGCAAGCAGAATGAGATCCACCCTTGATCACTCAATTTACAAGCAGGCATATTCAGTATAGCTCACAAATCCAAATCCAAAAAGAAGATCTTGTTCCAGAAATCACTACTAAACAATAGATACCTGTAGAATAAGTCCAGAACATCTCTAAAATATCAAACTTCAAACAATTAAAAAAAGAGTTAATGCAAGACGGTTACCTTCTATTGTAGATACAATGGTCAGTAACTTCAGTCCAAAGCGTAAATTATCAAGAGCACATCAGAAAAAGCTTGACATCAATGAGAAGATCACGGGATAAAAGTTCAAAAAATGGGCGGGTGGTCCAGCCAACAATATAACGATTTACGATATCAAAATCAGTCGTTAGATCATCATCAATAGTGTAAAGCATCTAGTTGATTAGTCAATAATGGAGAGGTTCTTCCATTTTTTTAATTTTCCTCAAACCTTTGGTCTTCGACACTACTGCAACTTGGTATAAAATGCGATCAATTGTAGTCTAAAGTTCATTTATTTCTGGGTCTTTGGGTTGTTTGATGAAAATTGTAATGGAATCTTACAGTCTCAGGATTTGTTCAGATTTTTGCAAAAGTTCAAAACATAAAATTACTATATTGAGCAGGAAATATATCGAATCGAACGATATCTGATGGAAATCGAAAGGAATTTCAAGCCAATGGAATAAAAGTAAATAGTCGAATAAACTCTAATTGTTAATCACAATCTCAAACTTGATTAATTGAAAGACCTTCTCAGAGAGTCAGAAAAATAAAGAATGAATGTTACTTGTGTCAAAAAATCATGTTATCATCAGACAGTATATTCTTTGGAGCATGACATAAATGAAAGGTTAAAGCAGGGGAAAATTGAAGAAAATCAAAAAGAGGCCAGAAGAATGAAAGTGTAAATGGAAGAAGTAAAGAAAAAACTTCAAAATACTCCAGGCCTAAGATTCAGAGATTTTTATGTCATTTTCGGAGGAAGCAAAAGGCCAAAAATATTTTGCTACTTTATCAGCCTTCTCACCGGTGAAAACGGAAGTCTTTATGAATGATCTTAAACATATTTCAACCTAAATCAAATTCTTTTCTTGGACAGTACACTAGGAGTCATTCTATTATTTAAAGCTAATTAAATTTGGTAGGCTATATCTGACCTTCCTCTTTTTATTAGAGCTTCCTTGATGGACTTTTTTGCAGATTCAATAGTCTCTTAGATTTGTGATGTCAAGTCTTGTTTATCCCTTTCAAGTTGGAAGAAGTGTCTCTTTGGCTGCTGTTTATATTGCTTGCTAACTGTGGGTCTCAGACTTGGAACGGAAATCGTTTTAATGATCTAGTTGACTTGATCTTCGTTGGTGATAATAGACACCATTTCTTCTTTCATTTTTTTGTAGATTTTGTGATATTTTTGCCTTATAATGATGTTACCTGAATCTTCCTGAATCAGAGTAAATATTTTCTGAAGTATGAAATCATACACTGTGTAATTTCTGATCTTTTTGGCTTGGTTGGCATACTTTTTACTATCAATAGCCTTAACCTTCCTAAGTATATTTTATTCTATTTTTTTCAACTCTTCGTCACTCACGAACTCCTAAAGGATGAAAATATTTTCCTTAACAAACTCTTCATCAGTATTCTTATGTGATTTGAGGAAAGGCATGGAGTTATTACAGATGTTTCGACCAAATCTCTTTTCAGCTGAGTGGGGTTTTCTCTTTCTTTTATTCATGGTTTCTTTGTCCAGATAGTATCTGTT
>Ga0100385_1003605_pt1 | contig 13730 bp, 19 predicted proteins | sample CryGeymeta201509_FD_81543 | JGI IMG/M metagenome (GOLD analysis project Ga0100385, IMG submission 81543) | Groundwater microbial communities from Crystal Geyser aquifers in Utah, USA - Crystal Geyser metaG 2015-09 | ecosystem: Environmental > Aquatic > Deep subsurface > Groundwater | place: USA... | reverse complement strand
GCCACCTTTGCAAACAGCTGCTCTTTCTCAACTGCCAGGCCCAGAGCAACCTCGATGCTCAGCTCATGAGAGCCTTGTTCTTTACCGAGGTCAGAGTACCACTCCAGAGGAAGGACGACTCTAAGTTCACTACCTTCCAGCGAGACGTAACACTTTTCCTTTCTGAGCAGCACAAGTGGGTGGACGAAGTACTCGTCGGCCTGATGTCTCTCGCACTGCTGAATCCTGGTCCTCAGGTGGGCCAAAATGACTCGAGGGTCGCTGTCAAAAAGGGGGAAGTAGTCGCTCTTGTCGTGCTGCTGCCTTGGGTGAATCTAGTAGAACTCGTCCTTGAGGACCGAAAACTCCTCAAAAAAAACATCGGCCGACCTGCTGGGCTCTTTGTGAAGCTGTGCCAGGCATCCTGACTCGTTTTACTCGGCTGCGACGACCTACTTCTCTGCATAAGTGCGATCTTACCGTACTTTTGGAGTGCCTTCTCCTTCTGCCTCCTTTGATCTCGAGCCGACTTAACCTGGACCTCCCTTTCCAGCAGCTCCTTGTGAACGTCCTCCAGACTTGTGAAAGCTTGGCTCAGGAAGTCTTTGTGCAGTTGCCTCAGGTCAGTCAGCTTCATCAAAAAAAGGGCTCCCACTGCAGCTCGAAACTCTTCCGAAAAGCCAACGAACCCTCGGTTGCTCCTCTTGGCTACCTTTTCGACCAGCTCCCAGAACTTGGAGATCCTATCCTCAGTCAGAAACTTTCCCAGTTGATCGTTCTTGATGTCTTTGCTGACAAAGGGTCGTCTCCCCGTCACCATGCTCACCGCCATCTCGGCAAGGGAGAAGGAGGGCTCTCGCTTCTGGTTCTGGGAGTTACCCCAACCGATGACCAGAAGGTTGTGATTGCCTTCAACCAGCACGTTTTCGAGGCTGAGGTTGTTGTGAGTGACAGCGGTCTTTTATGCTACAAACAGAACTGCCTCGCACACCTGCCTGAGGTAGAAGCGACTGACTCTTTCTGATAGGCCTCCAACTCTGCTGACGTATGAAAGGAGGTCACTGAGGATTGCCTCGGAGTAGAGAAGAAGCTCGCCCTTGAATGAGTCTCTAAGGTTCTAGTGGACGGCTGGATCGAGACTGAGAGGCACGGGAAGGTTGACGTGGGAAAGTCCCGACAGCAGTTCTTGTTATCTTCTGAAGAGTTCGGCTTTTTACTGCGGGAAGACTTTGGCGATTATCTTTTTGTCCCCGAGGTCGATACGATAGAAGCTGAGTAGGCTGTGGCATACTGGTAGAATGAGGGGAGGGTCATGACAGCGAAGGAAAGCTTGTCACTCTGCTGGTAGTCCTGCTCGGATGTTTGAGGATGCATAAATTATTTAACTCTAATAGCAAAATACTTTGACTAGCTGTCAGGGAACAAAAAATGTTCTAGACCTCTCAGGAGTTTTACTGAGGACAAACTGGCAAATTAATCTATACCAGACGTCAATAAACTATATTCCATTGATTTATATAAACATATCCAGTATGAGTATCAAGCTTCCAGTTCAGCTTATCTTCGATCACTAGCACGAGACTGCTCCCGCCCAAGAGATCAAGGTGGATGTTCCAGTGATTGCACCCAAGATGAGGAAACCAATCTCAGCTTCATTTGAGCCTTGGTCATCATATCCCACCCTTCCATTCCACTTCATCGAAGACGATTTTGTTCATGGATCTCTCTTTGCCTTGAGTGCTAGTCTTTCCCATGCTCGAGGAGGAGTGGAAGTTAACGAGAAAATATGCTCTACTCAGCAAGGCCCTCACCTTCAGGACCAAACTAGCTTCTGGCTCTCCCTTCCCCAAGGCCGAGCTCTATACGCCAGACTCAACATGAATGATTATCTGAAACTGCACTTGGATAATGGAGTCACCCGTTTCTTCGGAAAGAAAGTCAACCTCTATGGTGCTCTTACCTCCACCCACAACTTTGCATCTCTCAGCTGGAGGTTAGGGCTCAGGCATGTCAGCAAAGATGTGCACACAGATTGCAGAATCAAATACTCGACTGGTAAAAAAGATGAGCTAAACTTTTCAACCCGTAATGTTTATAAGAATAGAAAACTTACATATGGGCTCATCACAATGCTCGACTTGAACAGCTGGGTTCTTAACAACTGCAATCTCGTCCTGGGATACAAAGCTGACTAGAAGACTGACATTTTCCTGAGAGCTGAGCATCCCACCTTCAGGAAGAAAAACCCTGAATGCTGGAAAGGTCTATTCGATCAATATTTACTTACTGCTATCCATGCTCAGAATCCCTCAACAACTTTGGGAGCTGAGGTAAAAATATTTTTATAAAGATCGCTCTTCAGCCTAAATCAAATCCCTTCAAATGGGCCCAGCTTGTTGTGGAGAAAAACCACGGAAAGAACTTTATTGCTAAGTTCAAGGTCAAGGCATCTCATGACAGCGTCTAGGGAGCTGCGACAGTCCAACATCCTGTTTTTTCTAGGCAGGCTATTCTCTCATTGGGCCTCCACACCATAAACCCTCACAAGCAGGAGAGACTGTTCAGCTGGGGCTCTCAGCTATAATTCAATCTGTGATCATAGCTCAATTTATACAACTTCGATAAATATTTAAATATGAGCCAACCTCCTCGCTAGACCCTTGTTCAGTATCAACCTCCTGTCGAATCTGTTTTGGGAGAGAGTAACATTGACCGAAAGAAAGCCAGCAACTACGACTCACGACTCGCCATTGACGGTACCATGCCAACTAGTCAGATTTGTTGAGCTCAATGTTCCCCACCATCGAGTACGAGGCCGAAGGAAAGGTTCACAAACGACAGATCAGCACTAACCCTCCTTCCAGAGAAGATGTCAACAGTCTGCAGAAGATGCTTGATGAAAAATTAGTTGTGAGGCAGGCCAGGTAATTCTCTATTTATGCAGAGATTCAGGGATATGTCCCATCAGAGAAGAATTGCACAAGCAGTGCTACGATGAGATCATCAGACAGGTGACGATCGATTGCCCAGAACGAGGTATCTTGCTGATGCGAGTCCGAGACTAACTGTACATGACAATCAATGCCTACGAAATGCTGTACGAGTCGTCACTAACCTTTTCTATGAGGAAGCAGCTGCAGGCTGAGCAAGGAGCACCATAATTGCTGACCACAATTCTTGAGCTAGAGGAGAAGAAGGTCAGCTATGAGGAGAAGGTAGAGGAGTTAAAGAAGAAGAAGGAGGCACTGGAGAAGCAGATAAAGGACAAGAAGATAGCTGAGGACAAGAAAAGGGCTGAGGAGATTGACTTTTTGAAGTACCAGGCCAACCACCTTCACAACTTCCTGAGGTCTGTCAACGAAGCCAACAAATGATCATAGCCATGTTATTGGTGCCCTTTGAGGTGATAAATTATCAAGGTGATAGCTTATTATTGAGTACCGTTATTGAGAGTGATTGAATATAATAATCATCGAACTAATGAGGAGCAACATCGATAACTGTCCCCCAACACACCTCAACAGATTCAAATAGCCCAACCTTCCCCGCCCGAAGAGCCAGCAACCTAGGGTATCCTTCAATTAATCATCTCCCCGCTCCAAGCTCTATAATTTGCCAAGCGAAAACCTCACCAGAAAGTCTTTTCAGGCCAACACATCAGCCAAAGAGTACTATATCCAAGCCAACCAGAAGTGTATGCGTGAGGTCACCTCTCCCAGGAAGGTGAGCCAGGCCGAGGGGACCGAAAAAGAGCGATGGTAGAAATGGAAGAGGATAATAAACGAGAAGATTGAGAGATGCGTAGGCGAGCTGAGGGAGCAAATCTTCAGGCAAAGCGCACAGATCATGCAGCTCTAGAGAAAACTTCAAGAACAAGACAGATAGCTTGACAATAAAAACACCGTCATCGCTTCCCTTATCGGAAAATTGCAACAACACTTTCCCTCAAAAGCAAAGACTTCTCCGATGGCAAATGAGTCCATGCTTGTAAAAAAGGTGAATGACCTGTAGATAAAGTTGGGATTGTTGACTAGTCAATTCGAAGATGAGCAGTATATCATAAACAATAAAATCGAACATTTGACCTCTCAAACAATAACGGTATTTGGCTACAAAATAAGACACCAAAAACACCTCCTGCTGGCATTTGTGAGTATTAGAGACAAGGAATTGAGCCAGATGGAGAGCCAGCTGCAGAAAATGCTGCAAAACAGTCAAATATAATATTTTCATAGAGCTCCTCAGGGTCCAAAATCAGACATGAAAAACAGCTCGGGAGAGTCAGTCAGGGAAACCTGTTCGTCAGTCAACTCAAAATCCACCATCAGCGATAAGCCACCAGTCAAAAAAAGAAGAGATTAGAGCACCTTCTCTGATTACTTCTTCCATCCCGTCGAGCCTGAGTCATCATGCCTCAAGTCTGTGGAATAACTGGTAAAAGCTAGGGAGCAGCTCCCGATCCGTGTGTTCGCGGACCAACTAGGGAGGCTGAAGTACTGGGAGACTCGTACTTATATGTTTGATCGTCGAGGCAATTTCACCTCTCCGACTGCTAGTGACTTGTAGACAATGGAGGAGAGAGGGTGGCTGAAGGTGGTGTCTGAGTGATATTTATCTTCTTCTACTCCTTATTATCTGATTGAGTATTATGATATGATGAGGTCACAGGCCTTCGCGATGGTCGAACACTTTCTTCAGCAGTTTTTCTCTTTCGACCTCCAGCACAAACTTGGGAGCTAATCTGGTGTAAAAGAGGGTCTTGAAAGCGTTGGCTCTACATATCAACTACTTTACTCTTCTTGAATATAGTCAGGAAGATCCTTTGAGTAGTGATCCCCTTCCAGACAGTTGATGTAGGTGTTGACGGCTCCTAGAGCTTTGTCTTCTGCGTGTTCGTGTGCGCCTTCGTTATCGTAATGATCTGCCAGTTTTGCCATTTATTTGGTTCTGGTTTGGATCATGTCGTAGAAGCGGTAGCCGCAGGTCTGGGATCTTTCCCTGTAGAAGTTGATCCTCTTTTCGTAGAGTTGCTCCTCGGTCAGGCTCATGATTATCAATCAATTATAGGGATAGGGATAATGAATAATCTTATTAATCAAATCAGTGATCATAAAATAGGTCTCTTGAAGTGGTTCTCCCCGTGAAGGTTGTTGCGGATATTAGTCAGGTCCTTCTTTCGGTCGTACTGAGTCTTCTTCAACAGTTAGTCGATCTTCGCCTTCTCCTAAGGGTCTTTCCCAAGCAAATGCATCGTCTTGGCAAGCTTAAAGTACATCTTCTTCTTGGAAGTTGGGGACAAAGAGTCTTCTCTGTTGAAGGACTAGTCCTGTCGTCTGAATGTCTATGGGTTTATCATCTGTTTGCTCTCAAATATAGGAGAAGGACACTGTTCGTCCAAAGGATAGGCCTCTTTCTCAAAGTAAAAAGGTTTTGATTTTGTTAAATCTGAGCTGGCATCATCAACAAAGTCCAGCATTGGTTTCAGACTGTATCGGCGTTGCTTGGAGGGGCTCACCACTGTCCTTCCGATTTTCGATTTTGTCATCTCGAAAGAACTAGCATAAAATATGAAATACTTATAGAGTGATTTGAATTTATTGTCAAAGCTCATGGATGACTCGTTCATTCTTTATCGGTCAGTGACGTTGGCAAATCTCAGCCTTGGCTGTAAGTACTGGTGATCTTTCTTCCTTTCCCTGAACTATATCTTTGGGTTGAGTGGGCCTTGACACCTCAGACTTCGGCCTCTGTGCTCTTCAGGTATGATGTTTGACTTGACAAGATGTTCCTTTCTTTCAGAGAGGTGCTTAATCTACCTCCTTTCCCTCTAGTTGAAAAACTTGTCCATCTCGTAATGAGGTTTATGTCTGAAGCTTTTGAAGGAGAGAAATTTATTGCCATCTTATACATCTCTGAACTGCTTGATGGGTCTCCAGCTGACGTAATGATCATCCTCAAAGACGAAATGCTTGGGATTTTCTGCTTGTTCCTTCACAAAGCTGTCTGCTCTTTCCTTGATCCTGATGCTGGCCTTTTCCTTGAAATCTGAGTGTCTGAAGAAATACCCTAGTGCTTGTGGAGGTACTTGGTGAGTCTCTCTTCCTCAGCCTTGACCTGTTGCTGCATTCTGACTTCGTTGTTGTACTGATGAATATTGTACATCACTTTTATTTTTATTTGTAAGGTCATAATGCTAGACGAACAGATCCATAAGAGTACAATCACATCCGGTGTTTCTCTTTCCCAGAGTACACTCCCATCACGTTCTACAGGCTGTCTATCTTGCTCTGAATCGAAGAGCACAACCCGCGGATATTGATGGAGCTTTGTCTCAAAAAATCACAGTCCTTCTTGAGAGCCATTGTCCGGTCTTCATCGTACTTCTTTGCTAGTCTGAATCCTTTTTCTAGTTTGTTGGCTTGCCCCATCAGCTCGAGATTAAGGTTCCCTAGTTGATTTTCTCCCAGTTCGTCTTTGAGGTAGTTGCAAAGTCGTCGAGAATCCTACCTATTGAATGGCTTACTCTCGTTTACAATTTGAGTTCCTGCAGTTGTTGGGCCATGCTGCTGAGAGTGCCCTCAATTGTGGTTAGCTTTAGCTTGGCCGATTTGGAGCCTGAGTATGATCGAGACAGATGTGGAAGGCGGGTGTTGTTCATATTCATGGACGAGTTCATGTTGGTGAGGCCTGTGGATCCCATGAGCCTGTTCTTGCGAGGATACAATTCTGAAGCCGACTGTGCGAAGTTATCATAGGCAAAATTGCGAGATGTCAGGTTCATGAAGGGCGAGGTGGGCTAATAAAATTATAAGCCTTCATTTGACTCAACAGCTGTATACATTAAATCATTTTTCATCATCTTCGAAGGGGTTGCCAGGAGTGATTTCAGGCTATCGATTTTCCTAGTAGACTTGAGTTGTCGCATATCTCTTAACAAGAAATCCATGCTTGCTCTCAATTGTCTAACCGTCTATGTCCTCAAACAGGTAATTTTTCTGAATGATACAAAAAGTACTTCAATGGAAGAAAAAGATAGTCCTTTTTAGGGATCAATCAGCTCTTGCTTGGGCTCACGATCTAGGATTCTTCTCATGTTTAGCATCACTTATTCCTCAGTATTCTTCCCAACTACCGACCCCTTTGGTAATCTTTGGCCCAGTATCGCTATCTCCCTTGGCATCAGCTTCCAAAATACAGGATTTGTTACACTATTGTTATTCCTCTTGACCTTATCCTCTGGAGTTTTGAGGTCATAAATCTCATGGCAGTTGTTGATGACCTCGTGTATAAGGATGTTCCTCTTGGATTTCCCATAGATGTACTCTAGTAAAGAAGGAACAGTGTTGTCCTTCAACAGTTTGATCCTGATGCTATGTGTCTTGCAAAAGTTCTAGAGGTGCTTGGGAAGTTGGAGGCTGGCAGTTTGACTCTCCCCAAATACAAGTACCTTATTGAGGTTACTTAGCTGATAAAATGGATTTATGGTCAGTAGCTGTTCCAGAACTGCTGGAGAAGGTAATTCCTTCCCATGGTGAATGTATATATTTTTACGTTGATGAGGATGAATGTCTACCTTAGGGGTGATCCTTCCCTATCTGCTAAACACACACCGACTTCCCAAGAAATCTTAAATCAAATCCTGCTTGGCAATATTTTGTAGTCTTTTCATTCCCACGTACAGTCTCATGACTCCTCTTTAGTCCACAACGTGCTCCAAAAAATGTAGAGATAGCATTTGTCGAGCCAACAAGTGTTCTATACTGTAGTCATCAGCTGAAAATGGTTGATCCCAGTCGTGTTTGCCTGTGAATACCTTATGTAGCATTTAGTGACTGAGAAGGTCTTTGTGATGGTAGAGATGTTTTCCTCGGTAGGAGAGATAGAAGCTGAGGTAGTTGACTATGCGATGCGATGTCATTTGGTGGGCCAGGGGCAGGAAGTCTTCCATGAGGCGATAGGTGTTGGTGGACAAAAAAGTGAGCATAGATAAAATAATAAACAAGGAATATCAGTCACTGCTACTCGACTGTTATCAAGACCGACTGAAGCTCCTGATGAGAAAGAGAACTCAACATCTCGAATATCCTGGCATCCAGCTCTCCCTTAAGCCCCTAAACCGATGATGACACTATTCTTTATGCCTCTGCCTCCAGACTTCTGATTCTGGACGTGACAGTGGTGACTTGCCTTCTGCTGAACCTGCATCATCTCATGCTTACTCTTATAGCTAAAAGGTCGAAGGGCCTTCCGATTTCCTTAAAGGCTGCACATTGCTTCTACTTCTCAGCTCATCGATGACCTGCTGCAGCTCAACAATGGTCTGCAACGACTTCTTATGCTCTTTTCCCAATCTGTTCTTCTAACTCTCGTACTCCTATTCGTTTATCTTGATTGTATTCTTTAGACGGCTGTTCTCGGCAAGCAGTTTGTCGTTTATCAGCTGATACTCGTTGGCCTTGCTTCTCAGAATTGCTATCTACTGTTGGTAGTCATTCTCGATCTTTGTAAACCTGCTGTTGTCACTCAGCTGACGTTGGCAGGTCTCAAGCTCAAGTTTCAGTCTTTTGTTCTCTTTCAGCAACCTCTAATTTTCATTCTCCAAAGCATCGATCTATCTATTGCACTCGTCATGGCTCTCCTTTACAGGTTCTGGTTTGGACTCGTTGAGCTCCGAGTAGTATCGGTTGTAAAGCCATTCGTAATTTCTCTTGATAATTCGAGAGGTACCCAGAAGAAGTAGAGGTCCTTGGATTTGAGCTAGAGAGCGGTGATGACTTAGTCGTGATTTGTGCAATCGATTTGGCAGCGGTGCTTGGCTGCAGGGTATAACTGTGACATTTGAATTAAATTATAAGATGTGCACTGAGAAGAAATTGCAGCACAGTATCACTCCTCATCATTCTCGTAGTTGTCCAGGTCTTCCTCATCCAAAGAGTTAAGAAGGTCCAGATCCAGACTTTCAGAATGCAGTTCGTCCTGTTATGGTTCAGGCTCCTCATTTCTTTCGGGTGGAGTGGGTGGATGCAAGGGGGATTCTTCCTTCATTCGACCCTTTGTATTCTTTCCCTTTGTCTCCTTCTTGATTTTTGCCTCTTCATCTGTCTTCACCTTTTTCTTTCCTCCTTTTGGATCCTCAGCTTTCCTGCGCTTGCCTACCTCCAGCTACGCTAAATTCTTGCCATTTTTCTCGTCAAGAGTCCTCTTTCGTTAAGCTTCATTTTTTACCTCATGCTCCCTGATTTTATTGCGTAGCTTGTTGACAGTCGTCAATTCTTAGCTAATCTTTTGGTTGTAGTTTTTCCTCACAAAATCCATATACTTCTTCCTTTCGGTTTCCACCATCTTCTTCTCGCCCAGAGACACCAAATCATCTTGTTCCAAGGCCCCCTGTCGACAGAAAAGCAATTGTTGGATCCCATTTGACGCCTTGTGCTTATGGATGAGGGACTGTTTGGCCTGCTAGAGTTGTTCGGAGGAGGGAGTGAATGTTTTTTAGAGAAGGTGAGGCAGGCAGGAAGATGCGAAGAGCTCGTGGTAGTGCTGCTCCATTATTTCTTTTATCCAATTAAATAATAGATATGCCAAGGATGCATTTTAGAGTTATGATTCTGAATATCAATATCACTTGATTCCATATTTCTCGTAGTAGGGTTCAGTCAGGGCACTGAACCTTCTGTTGATTTGGGAGGTCCACAAGAGGTGGCTGGACATGAACAGCCCCGCCATCACGATTCCCTGAGTGAGGGAAGAAGTGTACCTGAGTTCATCAAGCAATACTTAAAGCCTGCCCAGTTGACGATGACAGTCCCCAGCAGAGAGTACACGATACAGTACTTGAAGTGGAGATGATTGCGTTATTCGTAGATGCTGTTGAGGAAGAGAGAATCCTTGTCGGAGAGATCGGTGCAGAAGAACAGCCGAGAAAGCTTTTTGTCTTTGAGGGAAAGGTTAAGGATCCTTTCTTTCTGGGACTTCGAGGTTGACATAATTATAAATATTAAAGGCGAAGAAGCCTTCAATTCTGGTCAACGATTCCAAAAACAATAGAAATTTGTTGATAGAGCATAAGCCAGGTCAACCTGCTTGCTTTGCTAGTTCCATAATAATTATTATGTCGCTTAAGGATTTCCAATTCCTGGGGAAACTAGGTACATCTGGCTCTATCTGAGGTGAGGGAGCCTATTCGAGTGTCTACAAGGCAAAAAGGCTCATCGACAACGATATATACGCAGTCAAGAAGGTGAAGCTCAATAACTTGAATGATCGAGAGAAGGAAAACGCCCTCAATTAGGTGCGAATACTGGCCTCCATCAACCACAAGAACATCGTCAGCTACAAGGAAAGCTTCATCGAACAGTCCACCAACTATCTCTAGTACCTAGCTGATAATGCAGTATCATCATGGAGTTCGCAGACCACGGAGATCTCTATGAAAAAATTTCACTCCATAACAAAAACGGAACGAAGTTCACAGAGGAGGAAATATGGAGCATCATCATCCAAATTACCAGAGGACTCAAGACCCTCCACGAGCTGAAAATACTGCATAGAGATATCAAGAGTGCTAATGTGTTTCTCTTCAAAAACGGATAAGTTAAGCTGGGAGATATGAATGTCTCCAAGGCAGCCAAAAGTATGCTGAAGACACAAACTGGCACTCCTTACTACGCCAGCCCCGAAGTGTGGAAGGACCAGCCCTATGACAAGAAATCAGACATCTGGTCTTTGGGCTGTGTCATCTATGAGGCTATCACTCTCAAGCCTCCCTTTAGAGCAAATGATATGGAGGGCCTGTTTAAGAAAGTCACCAGAGGGTTTTATCCCCACATTCCCCCTGAGTATTCAGAAGAGCTCAGTATTGTCCTCAAGACCATGCTGCAGGTGACTCCCCACCTCAGATCCACTTGTGATCGAATAATTGAGCTTCCGATTGTGATAAAGCACATGAGTTGTCTTCCTCCTGACCTCCAAACTGAATAAAAGATCAATAATCAACTTCTACAGACAATAAAGTTAAAAAAGGATGCAAAACAACTTATCAGTGTTTCGATGCCGAGGCCTCGTTATTTCTCGACCCTAGACTACACTGACAGAGGAAGGAAGATAACTGAGTAGGAGGAAATCAAGGACTGGAATGACGTTGAGCTGAAGAGCTAACTTGAACACGAGAAGGAATAGAAGAACAAGCTTCCAAGGATCAAGGATTCAGGAAGGAGGGAAAAAATGCATTCGGAAGTTTACAACAGTAGTCGACCCTACGAGAAAGAAACAATAGTTCATCGATTGATGGAGCCTATCAAGGTCGAGGAGTAGTACAGGATGAAAGGGAAAAGACCCCGTCGATAGAGATACTAGCTGCATTCATAGAAGAGAATGCCGCAAGTGCTACAAGGCAAGCTCCGTTCCCTGAGCCCTGAAGTCATCATGCGTATTTTACAGAAGGAGAAAGAGAAAAAGAAGGTTTACAGCATTATTGGAACCAAATGATATATCTTAATATTGATTGTATTCTTCTTGAAGATTAGTTATATCAGGTGCCAGTCACTCGAAAGTGTACTGATAGCTCTTCTTTCTCTTGCTCGGAGAAAATGTTCTGTCCACCATATTGTGCCCGTGAATTGACCTGCCATATGCTACTTCCTTTTATGCCTTCTCTCTCATCAAATATTTTTATATCTATGAACTCTAAGGGTAAGTATTTTTTTTGGTGAAATTATAGGCTTGTCTGCCTGAGGATTCAACATATGCTTCATTACGATTGACTGTGGTTAATGGTGCTCTGCTTGCCTTGTTGTAAAGAGAAAGGGGAATAACTTCCTACTTTAGACTTTGTTGCTCTTCTCTGGGAAGCGAAAACATCTCCGAATGCAATGGACTTTCATATTTATGAAGGTTCTGATACTGAAGTTTAGCTTCAGGCATCTTTGGCTTGTCTATGGCCTGACGATACTCATGAAGAATCCTCTTTCTTCTTTATTCAATCTCCTAGTAGCTGTTCATGCCCAGCTGATAAATTTCTCTATTCTTTGCCGCTCTTTATGGGCTCCTTTCCTTCTTTATCTATGGTTGACCCTTCAAAGCGACCTTGTTGAAGGGATCCTCAACATCATCAGACACAGCTTTAAAGGTAGGCAGTTTGAAACTCTGAGGCTCTTCTTACGTGACCCGAACCGTGTCTTTGTAGACTTCATTTGTTCTGGGAGTATTAACGATACTTTTCAGCATTTCATCATCAATGACAATGGGATCATCTACCCGATAGCGATGATTCCTTAGCTTTGCTTTGGACTTCGACCTCTCTTCTTGGCTATTTTCATAACTGTTCAGCATTGATGCTTGTGGGTTGAGGGTTCTGCTGGGCTATTCTTATTTTTTTGGCTTGAATGGCGGCTTGCCGTGGTGGCTTAGAGTGGAGATGGGCTATGGTGGGGGAGGGGAGAAGTTGTTCTATATTAGGTTTTTTTTTGCGATTTATGCCATTTTAGACCTTTGATCATTCTTTTTGACCATACTTCTGGGAGGAACGGTTTCATTCTACTTAGAATCTGCTCTATTGCTGACCGCTTTGTGACTATCTAATGCTGCTTTCGGTGCGCTTTTGTTGCTACTGGCTTCTTTTATATTTTATTCACCATAAATGGTGTCCCTGTTTTCGATCATCTTGAAGCTTTCCTCCTCAGTATACTCCTGATACTCCAAACTGTCGTTAAGGTCAACCCTCAAAGAACATTTTTTTCTGCACTCAGAGTTGAAACTGTCCAGCTGACTCCTTAACATCACCTCCACCTAGCTGAATATCTTTATCTTTGAATCAAAGTAATCGTTGACAAAGTTCAACCCCCTCCTATGCAGCCTTTGGAATATCCGGTATATCTTTTGAACAGGCCTTGAGCCAGAGTATGCAACTGTCTAACTTTTATGCTAAAAGTTACCCTCTAGGCCCTATCGACTGCTTTAGAATCGTCCTCCGAACTCGTTCACATCTTCTTTCTGGTGTTTTCCGATGCTGATAAGACCATTGTTGCTGTTGAATATCATGGCAAGACCGTCCCTGAATCCAAAATAACAACACCCATTAAAGCAGGGCCAAGCCTTGACTCTTCCTCCACATTCTTATGAAAATTTGCAGACATACTTGGTGAGGGAAAAGTAATGATCGGGCACTGGAACTCCTATTTTTTAGACAAAGCTGAGTAGGACCTGATGTGAGGTGATACTGCTGCTATCAACTATGCTCCAGCAGTGGTTGTTAAGTTGTAATATGCAAGCGAAGCTGTAGCGTTCGAATATGATTAGACATTTTTTTACAGGCTTGCTCTGCCTGAATTAACCTACAAGGACCGTCTATCCACTACGAAAGACAGCCAGTCCATCCAACTAATTGCATTTCCATTAGCCATAGATGTACTTTCCATGTGAGATGTAGAGGAGGGTAGGACCATTGAGCTGGTTATGAAACCAATGTGAGGCGTAGAGGGTGAGATCATCGTCGATAAAGATACCAGGTCCATGGCGTTGCTAGTGGAGAAGAGACCCCTGATACTGCCCGTTGCGGTAGTCGAGCAGATCCATTGTTAGTTTATTGATAAAAATAATAACGACCTGCCATATCGATCATATAAAGTATAGACATCAACTCTCCAGTAGAACTTATATTTCCTATCTCAGCTATTTACGACAGCCTTCCCTTTCCTTCTAGCTCATCGTCTTGAGGCATTCAGCATTTTCAAGGAGAGCTATCACTATTCCAT
>Ga0100385_1003599_pt1 | contig 13735 bp, 10 predicted proteins | sample CryGeymeta201509_FD_81543 | JGI IMG/M metagenome (GOLD analysis project Ga0100385, IMG submission 81543) | Groundwater microbial communities from Crystal Geyser aquifers in Utah, USA - Crystal Geyser metaG 2015-09 | ecosystem: Environmental > Aquatic > Deep subsurface > Groundwater | place: USA... | reverse complement strand
GCTCAAGAGCGCCTTCGCCCTGGTCGGCTTCGGCTCATACCTCTCCGCGGAGATCGGCGACACGCTGCCGCTGCTGCCGACCTCCCTCGTGCTGCTCGGCCTGGTGGTCGCGCTCAACGTCGCCGGCGTGCACAAGATCGGCAAGATCCAGCTCGGCGTCGTCGGCATCGCCCTCAGCGGTCTGATCGTGCTCTCGCTCTGGGGCGCGCGCAGCTTCGACCATGCCAAGCTCGAGCCTGCCTTCACGGGCGGCACCATGGGCTTCGCCCAGGCCGTCGCCTTCGTCTACATCGCCTTCGCGGGCGTGACCAAAGTCGGCGCCATCGCGGAAGAGGTGAAGGACCCAGGGCGCACACTGCCCCGCGGAATCCTGCTCTCTCTGGGCCTCGTGACCATCGTGTACGGCGCCGTGGTCCTGTGCCTCGTGGGCAACGTCCCGGAGCCCGAGCTGGCCGGCGATCTGCGGCCCATCTACACGCTCGCGCTGAGCGTCTCGGGCCCGGTCGTGGCGTCACTGGTTGCGCTGCTCGCGGTGCTCACCATGACCTCCATGGCCACGTCGGGCGTCCTGGCCGCGTCGCGCTTCCCCTTCGCCATGGCGCGCGACGATCTCCTGCCGCCGCAGTTCCGACACATCTCGGAGCGCTTCGGCACCCCGACCTTCGCCATCGTGGCCACGGGGCTGACCATGGCCGCGGTGCTGGCGACCATGGACATCGCATCCATCGCCAAGCTCGCCAGCTCGGCCATGATCGCCGCCTTCATCGCGGTGAACGCGGCCGTGATCGTACTGCGTGAGAGCGACGCGCGCTGGTATCGCCCGAGCTATCGAGCGCCCTTCTATCCCTGGGTCCAAGGCTTCGGAGTCATCGGCGGCGTTGGCCTGTTGGTGGCGACGGGTTGGCTCGCCGGACTCGCGCTCGTGGTCATGGTGGGCGCTGGGCTGCTGCTCTACTTCGCCTACGGTCGCAAACGCACGGATCGCCGAGGCGTGCTCGGACGCCTGGGACCACGTCGCGAGCTGCTGCAGGACTTCGAGGACGTGCTGCCGAGCGACGCCGCCGCCGTGGTCGCGTTGACCGGTCGCGAGCGCTCCGCGGAGACGCTGGTCGAGGTCGGCGCGGCGCTGGCGGAGGGCGGTCGCGTGGAGGTGCTCCATCTCTCGGACGTGCCCGAGCAGATCGGCATGGGCACGGTGCTCGACGACGACGGCGGCGTCCGCGCCCTCGAACGTCGGCTGCTCTCCTTCGGACGCAAGCATCAGTGGAACGTGGAATTCGACGCGGTGGCGACGCGTGACGTGGTCGAGACGATCCACCGCGCGACCGTGACCGTCGGCTGTCGCTGGCTCGTCATGCCGTGGCGCGAGAGCAGCGTGCTCGGGATCACCTCGGTCAATCCGCTCGGCTGGCTGATCAACAACCTCACGTCGAACCTCGCGCTGCTGCGCGACGCGGGCGTACGCGAGATCTGCGAGATCCTGGTGATCCCCCAGCCCGGACCCCACGACGTGCTCGTGGCCTCCACGGCCGAACGCCTGGGCGCGGTGCATGAGGCGCGCATCGTCTTCGCGCGCTTCGTGCACGACGACGCCACGGGCCTCCAGATCCAGTCCGAGGTGGACTACCTCGAGCAGGTCAGCGTGCTCTGCGACCGCGACCACCGCACCATCGTGCTGCGCGGAAAGAACGAGGTCGCCGCCATCGTCGCCGCCAGCGTCCAATACGATCTGCTGGTGCTGGGCGCGTCGGGCGACCGCCACATGAAGCACATCCTCTGGCCGCCGGTGGAAGAACGCGTGATGCGCGAGGCGAGTTGCTCCGCGCTGGTGCTGCGACGTCCACGCAAGCTGGTGCACGACGCGCTGCGCACGTCGAGCGCGGAGCGTCGCAACGAGGGCCACACGCTGGTCGAGATGATCTCGCCCGAGCTGCTTGAGGCGCGGCTCGAGGTGAAGGACAAGGCGGAGCTCTTCCGCGCGCTGGCCGAGCATCTGGCGCGCGCCAGTGACAGCGAGCCCAAGGTGATCGAGAAGGCCTTGCGCGAGCGCGAAGAGACGCAGAACACCGCCGTGGGCAACGGAGTGGCCCTGCCCCACGCCACGCTCCAGGGCGCGACCCAGACCTACCTCGGCATCTTCACCGTGGCCGAACCCCTCGACTACAACGCGCCCGACGGCGGTCGCGTCGACGTGCTCTTCGCGACGCTCGGTCCGCCCTCGGACCGCAACCACCACCTGCGCGTGCTCGCGGCCATCGCCCACCGCATCCACGAAACCGACCTACTCGCGCGCGTGCGCTGTGCGGAGAGCCGTGAGGCGCTGCAGGCGGCTGTCGAGGCCTGCGACGGAGACAGCGGGCCCCGCCCGAGCAGCGACTGACGAGCGCCCGCGGGCGCGAGTCGAAACCGCGCGCCGCGTCTCAGGGAGCGGCGGGCGGGGAGAGCCAGATGGCGTCGCTCACTCGAGCGGAGAGGCGCACGTCGAAGCCGTCCGCGGTCGCGCGGTCGACGGAGTTGCGCAGCACCTCAAGGCTCACCCTGGAGGCGCGGAAGGGAGCCACGAGGCGTTCCGGCAGCGTGAAGTCACCCGAGTCGTCCACGAAGCAGTGAAGCTCGGTCGCGCCCGCGGGTCGCGCGCGCAGCACTACCTCCACGCTCGATGCGGCCGCCCCCGCCCAACGAACGCGCACGCCGTCGACCGGCCAGAGGGCCATGCCCTCGCCCTGCGAGGCGGGCATGACAATGGTCGGAAGCGCCGGCATGGGGGTCTGGAGATCGAGGCTCGCGAGCTCGTCGCCGGGCAGCTCGTCCGGCAGGCTGCTGGCGCTGATCGCCGGCGCCATGGCGACCTCGGCGCAGTCCACGGAGAGCGGCGCGGGGAAGGTCGTGACGTCGCAGAAGGTGATGGCACGAGCGGCAGGGCCGTAGGCGACGCGGAAGGCGCCCGCGCAGGCGGGCTCGAGCGCCGGGCTGTAGGACGCGGGCTGAGGGTCGGCCGCGAGCAACAAGCACGCGCCCTCTTCGTCGAGGCGTTCGAGCTGCGTTCCCTCAGCCGCCCTGGCCAACCACGCTTGAAGATCGCAGCGCGGCGTCAGCAAGGTCTCGGGATCGCGCGTGCGACGCGTGAGCACCACGGCGCCGACGCCCGTCGCCGTGGCGAAGGAGACGGGCACGGGGATGTCTTCCACGGGCGCCGAGGGTGCGCCGCCGCCGCCCCCGCAGGCGACGAGCAGCGAGAGCGCGAACGCGAACGAGAGAGCGCGCGCGGCGCTCACGACTCGGCCTTCTGCCGAATGCCCAGAGCCTTCATTTTCTTGTACAGGTGGCTCCGCTCCAGACCGAGGTCCGAAGCCGTGCGCGTGACGTGACCCGCATGATGCTCGAGCGCGTGCACGATGAGCTCGCGTTCCACGTCTTCCATCATCTCGCGCAGCGGCGCACCCGGCCGATAGAAGGCCGTCGCTCCCGAGCCTCCGCCCGCGATGGGCAGGAGCGCGCGGGCGTCGGACTCGCGGATCTCGTCTCCCGGCGTGAGGATCACCAGCCGCTCCACCAGGTTCTGCAGCTCGCGCACGTTGCCGGGATAGTCGTAGCTCTCGAGCAGCTTCAGCGCGCCCGTGCTGAGCGTGCTGCGCGGTCGGTCGTTGTTGTCCGCGGCGCGTGCCAGAAAGTGCGCGGCCAAGAGGGGCACGTCCTCGACGCGCTGACGCAGTGGAGGCACGCGCAGAGGCACGACGTTGAGCCGGTCGTAGAGATCCGCGCGGAAGCGACCCTGCTCGATCTCCTGTGGCAACGACTTGTTGGTCGCGGCCACCACGCGCACGTCGACCTTCAACAGATCGCCGCCTCCGACGCGCTCGATCTCGCCCTCCTGCAAGACGCGCAGCAGCTTCGCCTGCATCGCCGCGGGCATGTCACCGACCTCGTCCAGGAAGAGCGTGCCACCCGAGGCACGCTCGAATTTGCCGCGCCGCTGCCGCGTGGCACCGGTGAAGGATCCCACCTCGTGGCCGAAGAGCTCGCTCTCGATCAGATCTGCCGGAACCGCCGCGCAGTTCAGCTTCTCGTAGGGTCCGCCCGAGCGCTTCGAGCCTTCGTGGATCGCGCGCGCGACCAGCTCCTTGCCCGTGCCTCGCTCGCCGTGGATCAACACGGGCGCGTTCGCGCGTGCCGCGAGCTCGATGCGTTCACAGAGCTCGCGCATGGGCGCGCTCTCGCCGAGCAAGCCATCCGTCGTGCCACTGCGACGTCGCAGCTCGGCGTTCTCCTGCTCGAGCTTGCGGAAGTCGAAGAGGCGCGAGAGCGAGTGGAGCAGGCGCTCCGTGCCGATGGGCTTCTCCAGGAAATCGTGCGCGCCCAGGCGCGTCGCCTGAAGCGCCGTCTCGATAGTGCCGTGGCCACTCATCACGATCACCGGCACGTCGTTGCCGTCGCTCCGGATCTTGCGGAGGATCGAGATGCCGTCCATGCCCGGCAGCATCACGTCGAGCAGGAGCACGTCGTAGGCGGTGGTGGCGAGCTTCGAGAGCGCGATCTCGGCGTTGCCCGCCACGTCCACGTCGAAGTCCTCGACTCTCAGCGCGCGGGAGAGCGTGGCGAGGATGTTCTTCTCGTCGTCGACGATCAATACGGCGGGGTTGGCCATGGCGAGACGATAACCTAAACGCCACGCCCTGCGAGAGCCTGTGCGAGCGGCGGATCCTGCGGGACCATGGCGCCGGTCCACCACTCGTAGTCGCGCCCGAGCGGGTCACCACCGGGGAAGAAGACGAGGTAGGTCATGGCGTCGTAGGCCAGGAAGCTCGGCCTGCCGCCGAGGGCGTTTCCGATCTGATGCACCGTGCGCCATGTGCCCGTGTTGAAGTAGGCCGCGGGTCGGCCGTCGACGTTGCCCAGAGGCACCATCGAGGCGAAGTGGCTGTGGCCGTTGACCACGAAGCGCAGTCCGCGCCGCGCTTCGAGCTCCTCGACGCCGCGCGCCGCCATGCGCCCGTCGAAGCCATGCTGCACGACCTTGTACAGCTTGGTCAGGCGCTGATCCTGCCCACGCGCTACGAGCTTCTTGGTCGAGAGCTGCAGCATCAACTCGAGCTTCTTGCCCGTGTCGAAGCGTAGCCCCTTGCGCTGCCCACGGATCCACTGACGCACGAAGGGTCTGTGCAGGAATTCCTCGACCAGGCTGGCCCAGGTGCGGTTCACGGGACCGAGCAGGTCGCCGCGCACGACCCCGACGTGACGTACCCACGAGGGGACCGCGTAGATGGGCCGTACGTCGTCGATGTCCTCCAGGATGGCCGAGCCCTCCTCTCCGACGATGCGGCGCATCATGCGCGGGAAGCGCGTGATGAGCTCGACCCCGAGGGCGTCACCGATGGTGCCTCCGCCGTCGAGGCTCTCGTTCACCGGATCGCCGAGGTGACCGTGGTAGGCGAGCACGCCGTGCTCCGGGAAGACCTGCTCGGTGTGGAACTCGATCTCCTCGTCCCGACCCGTGAGCGCGCGCCAGGCCACGCGACGCGCCTGAGGGCAGTGGGCGAGCAATCGGTCGTGATTGCCCAACAGATACGTGACCTCGAGCTCGCCCGCCTCGACGCGTCGCCGGATGGCGTCGAAGAAGCCCTGCTCACGCGCGACGATGCTCTCGACGATGGCGAGGACGACCGCACGCACGGGCGCGTCGGGCTCGTGGTAGGGGCGATACGCGCCGTCGAGCCAGCGCGGGGAGCGCACCAGATCGAAGAGATCCCCAACGAAGCACAGGCGCGCCGGGCGATCGAGCCGAGCCACCGCGATGCGTGTCCAGAAGCGCTCGAAGGTCTCTTCACGCGAGACGTGGGCGCCGTGCAGCGAATCCGTGAGGTGGATGTCGCTGACGCAGATCAGCATCGGGCGAGACGCGGCGTTCATGACCTTCGGAGTCTACCGCAGCCCGACAGACGTTGGCTTCAGGGCTCGACGCAGATGCCGGCCGCGCAGACGAAGGGCGCCGGGCAGGTCGCGCTGCCCACGCAGGTCGGCCGCATACAGAACCCGCCATCGTTGCAGACGTAGGGCGCCGGGCAGGGCGTACCGAGCGAGCAGCTGCGGAGCATGCACCTGCCGGCTGAGCCGCAGCGCTTGCCCGGGTTGCAGTCGGTGTCCGAGGAGCAGTCCGTGGCGCACGCGCCGACGCCGGGCACGCAGCTGGCGAAGGAGGGACAGTCCACGTCCGAGCCGCAGCCGTTGCACACGCCCCCGGGCGCGTCGCGGTTGCAGCTGCTGATGCCGGGGCAATCACTCAGCCCGCGACATTGCACGGGCCCGAAGGAGACGCTGCCCGCGTCGACGCCCGAGTCCGTCGCCGTGCCCGAGTCCGTGACCGTGCCCGAGTCCGTGACGGTGCCCGAGTCCGTGACCGTGCCCGAGTCGAGCGCGCCGTCCACCGATCCATCCATCGACGCACCGGAGTCCACGAAGGCGCCCGAGTCCACGTCGCCTCCAGAGTCGGGCGTCGAGGATCCGCCTCCACACGCGAGCAGAAGGCTGAACGAGCAGGTCACCAGGAAGAGAGTTCGCATGGGCCCTGGATGGCATCGGAGCGCGCGAGAAGCAACCGCGTTGGGATGGCGCCGACAAGGAGGCGTTGGGACGGCCTGGCGCGGTCCAGGAGAACGGCAGGAGAGACGATGTCGTGTTCAGCGGAAGAGGAAGAGCATGTCGAGAGCGTGCTGCGGCGCGCCCTGGGGGCCGCCTGGTCCCACGCAGCGGAGGTCGTGCGCATCGTGCGCGTGCGCCGCGTGACGCTGGAAGAGCAGACGGGCGCGATGCGTCGGGAGCTCATCTGGGAAGGGCCCGAATCCATCACCTCGCGGCTGGAGGGGGTCGAACTGCTACCGGCGCAGGCGACGCTGGCGACGCGGGTGCTCTGCCTCGACGTGATGACCGAGTCACTGCAGCGCCGGGCGAGCGCGACCATGGAGGCGTGGGCCAAGACCAGCTCCTGCTATCCGATCGTCAGCGTGCAGTTGGCCACGGAGGAGGTCGCCGAAGTGCGCCTGCGTGGGTCGCGGCGCCGCGTCCTGATCGGCATGCGCACGGCGAGGGTGTTGAGCATCCACGAGCCACAGAACGTGGCGCTGGGGGCGCTGCTCGGAGGCGTCGGTGGATTGGGCGTCGCCAGTGGCCTCGTGGTCCTGGGCCAGTCGCTGCCCACCGCCGCGCTCGCCGCCGTCACCGTCACCCTGGCTGTTCTGCTCGCCGAGGCCATGCATCGCCCGCGCTCGCTGGCCACGCCCCGATCGCGCTGACACGCTCGTCGTCGCCGTCCCTTGCCACTCGCCGTCACATTTCGCCGTAGGGTGAGGCGCTCGCGCGAGCCACGCCCACGCTGCTCCTTCCGTGCCCGCATTTGGTAACCTGAGGCATGAGCACGAAGGCGGCCGTGGCCGATCTCATCTGCCGAGTGAGGCGCGACAACGACACCTGGCTATGCGTCGACGTCTTCGACCACGTCGCCGAGCCCTACGCCCTGCTCGGCGACGCGCCCTCGGTGGGGAGCTTCGTCTCGGCCACGCGCGAGGGCGACGCCGTGCGCGTCGTCGAATGCCTGGCCGTCGCGGGCACGGCACGCGCCGCCGTGTTCGAGATCGCGGTCAAGAGCGGCCTCGATCCGCGCTTCCCGCCCGCGGTCATGCGCGAGGTCTCGAGCGCGCGTGAGGAGCCTCGCGGAGATCTAGGCGTCTCGCAGGCCGAGCTCTTTCATCTTTGTCTGCAGGCTCTTGCGCGAGATCTTCAGCCAGCGCGCCGCGTGCGTGACGTTGCCCTGGGTCTTGTCCAAGGCGCGCAGGATGAGCTCGCGCTCGAGCCGTGACGTGGCCTCACGTACGGCCTCCTTCAGACCCGCGCCGTCGTCGGCGGCAGCCGCCGCGCGCTCCGCCTGCGCATCGGCATCCGAAGCCTGCGCCAGAAAGCGCTCCGACGCCTCGCGTACCTCCGCGGGCAGGTGCTCCACACCGATGCGGTCGCCATCGCAGAAGAGCATGCAGCGCTCGACCACGTTCTCGAGCTCGCGGATGTTGCCCGGCCAGCCATAACGTCGGAGTCGGTCCATGGCCTCGTCCGTGAGACCCGCGACCACGCGCCCGAGGCGCTCCGCGTAGTGCTGGGTGAAGTGCTCGAGCAGGAGCGGCAGATCCTCGACCCGCTCGTGCAGCGCGGGCAGGCGTACCTGTACCACGTTGAGTCGGTAGTAGAGGTCTTCTCGAAAGCGACCCTCGGCGATCTCAAGCCGCAGGTCGCGGTTGGTCGCGGCCACGACTCGCACGTCCACCTCGAGCGTGGAGACGCCGCCGACGCGATCGAATTTATGCTCCTGCAGAGCGCGCAGCAGCTTCACCTGCATGCTCACCGGGATCTCGGCGATCTCGTCCAGGAAGAGCGTGCCCGTGTGGGCCAGCTCGAAGCGACCGAGCTTGCTGCTGGCGGCGCCCGTGAACGCACCCTTCTCGTAGCCGAAGAGCTCGCTCTCCAGCAGGTTCGCGGGGATCGCGGCGCAGTTCACCGCGATGAATGGCTGATCCTTGCGGGCACTTCCGGCGTGCAGGGCGCGCGCGACGAGCTCCTTGCCCGTGCCGCTCTCGCCCGTGATCAGCACCGTGCTCGGGGTGTTCGAGACCTTGTCGAGGATGTCGAAGACCTCACGAATGGCCTTGGACTCTCCGATGATGCCGTAGCGTCCGTGCTCCGAACGCATCGCGGAGGCGCTCTGCTTGGCGAGCGCGCCGGCACGCACTGCCTTGGCCACGACGTTGCGTAGCTCCGTGCGGTCGAAGGGCTTGGTGACGTAGTCGAAGGCGCCCTGCTTCAACGCTTCGACCGCGTTGTCGACCGTGCCGTGGGCTGTGATCAGGATGACCGGCGGAGGCGCGCTCTGCTCGCGCACGTGGGCGAGCACGGCCATGCCATCGAGTCCGGGCATGCGCAGGTCGCTTATCACGAGGTCGAAGTGGTTCTCGTCGAAGGCCTCCACCGCCTGGCGGCCACCCGAGACCGGGAAGACGTCGTAGCCGTCGCGCTCGAGCTGCGCCGTCAGCACGCGACGGAGATTCGGCTCGTCGTCGGCGAGCAGGACCTGGACGCGCGCCGTCATGAACGCTGTCCCATCACGCCACGCATCGCGTCACGGGAGGCATCGAGCGTTGCCTTCGGCGGAGTCTCCCGGGATGCCCGTGCACAAGAAGAGGAAGACCCGATCCGCGCCCGGAGCACCCGCGACGACCTCGTCGTGAGCCGCGTCGGGCAGGCCGGTCTTCACCGTCGTGAGGGCGGCACCGAGGCGAGCGTCCACATCGGGCCCGGAGTCGGCGAGCACGCGCGCACCCGCCAGATCCAAGCCCGAGGAGGTGCCGGGGAAGACATAGACGGCGCCGGCCGCGCGGTGGCCATCGACGTCCGAGTCGGGCGCGCCGACCAGCAGCTCTTGGTTGCCGTCCGCGTCGAGATCGCCCGTGGCCAAGGTCTCGCCGAAGCCCGCGCAAGCCACGCTCGGATCGAGGTCGGGACAGATCACCTTGGTCGTCACCGGATCGTCCGCGGTCCCGGGATCGAGACAATCCGATTCGCGGAAGAGGGTGGTGACGTCGAGTTGACGCACATCGAGGTGCGCGAAGGTGGGCGCCGTGGCGGTGGAGAAGAAGACCTCGGGCACGCCGTCCGCCGTGACGTCTCCGGCGGCGACGGTGAGTTCGCCTTCGACACCATCGACGCAGCCGAGTCGAAGCGAGGCGAGGCTGCCCACGCTGGGGTCGATGCCGACGGCGAGCATGAGGAGACGGGAGACGCTGGGCAGTCGCGTCACGACCAAGACGGCCTCGGTCAACCCGTTGGACGCGGATTCGGGCAGCGGCGCCGCCGCCAGCACCTCGCCGATGCCAACGGTCGCGCCTTCGAGCGACGCGGGGAGCGGCAGCGGGTTCAGGCTGGTATCGGGCGCCAACACGTAGATTGCGCTCGCCCCGGGCGCGCCCACGAGCGCCACGCCCCACGGACTGGTGGTCGGAAGATCCGCCAGCGCCTGACCGAGCTGGGTGCTGGTCCCGGGCGCCACGTGCAGCGCCTGGATGGTGCCCAGGTCGCTCTCGCAGGCGATGTCGAGTTCATCGCTGGCGGGTGCTCCGAAGGCCGTGCACAGATGCTCCGCGCCGAAGGAGGTGAGGCCGACGGCGGTGGCACCGAAGTCCACAGGGCAGCCCGACGCGGGTGTGGAGCAGCCATGGAAGAGCTCGCTGCCCAGCTTGAAATCACCACCGGTCTCGATCGCGTAGCTCGCGAAGGGTGTGCCGCTGCCCCCGGTGACCGAGAGGCGCGAAGCGTGCGTCCCGTCTGCGGTGACACCGTAGACGCCGGCCAGGACCCGACCGAAGCCTGAGTTCGCTTCGAAGGCCGAGCTCGGATGCACGACCCGTGTCGAGGCCTGAGCGCTGAAATCGGCGATCTCGCCCGGGAGGCAGCCCGCCGCGGCGAGCACGACCGCGCTCAACGTGGTGACCGCCCGCCGGGAGACCATGCATGTGGACGCGCGCGCCATCAGAACCTCCCCGTCAGCGTAGCGCCAGCGCCGTCGCGATCGAAACTCGGCGAGAGCGCCCAATCCCGAGGCTCGAGCACACGACCATCGGAGTCGGGCAATGGATCGCGTAGGAAATAGTAGATGCTGAACACGCCGAGCAGAGCGCCCAGGCCGTAGGCGACGTCGGCTCCGTAGTAGAACAGGCGCCCGCGCAGAATTCGCGGATCGTCGGAAGCCAAGGTGCCGGCGTCACGCTCCGCGCTCAGCTGGTCGCGCAGATCGGTGCCGCGCATGCCCAGATAGAGTCCCGCGCCCGCGGAGCCGACCCCGAGGATCAGCGTGGTCCAAGCCGCGCTTCGCCCAGGTCGAGGACGCAGGCGCACGCGCATGGGCGTGAGCTGACCGCGCTCGATGGTCACGTCTGCGGAGAAGGTCTTCATTCCGTCGGCTTCGACCTCGACCTCGTGACTTCCGGGGGACACCTGCCCCTCGTAGGGGACCTCGCCCACCTCCTCGCCATCCACCAAGACGCGCGCGTGCGGCTGGCTGGCCACGACTCGCAGCCGCCCATAGTCGACGCGAGCCAGAGGCACATTCAGGCGGAGCTCGGCGCCCACGTCGACTTCGACGTCACGCTCCTCGGGCGCGAAGCCGGCGCGCTCGAGGGTCAGGTGATGCGTGCCCGTGTCGACGACGCTGCGGAAGGGAGTCTGGCCCGCGGCGCCCTGCTCACGTCCATCGATGAAGACGTTGGCGCCGGGCGGGTCGCTGACCACCTGAAGATAACCGAGGAAATGCCCCTGGCTCATCTCGACGATCACGACGTAGACCTTGCCGGCGTGGACACGGACGCGCTCGCCGATGGTGCGATAGTCGGGGTGCTCCACGCTCAAGGCGTACTCGCCCTCGTCGAGCGTCTGAGCGAAGGGCGACGGGCCGGTGGCCACGACGCGATCACCCCGCCGCAACGTGACCGTGGCGCCCGCGGGCTCCGTCTGCACGGAGAGCAACGACTTCATCACCTGCGTCGTGGTCTCCGCGAGGCCGTCGACGGTCGGCGTGGTCCCGGTCGGCGTCGTCCCGGTCGCCGTCGTCTCGGTCGCCGTCGTCTCGGTCGGCGTCGTCTCGGTCGGCGTCGTCTCGGTCGGCGTCGTCCCGGTCGGCGTCGTCTCGGTCGGCGTCGTCCCGGTCGGCGTCTCCGTGCCCGACTCGACGACGTGATGCTCGACCGTCGTGGTGACGGTCACGATGGGCTGGACGGGCTGCTCCGCCAGGGCGCGCGTGCGCAGATTGTCGACGTTCCGGCGCACATCGGCCGCGTCCGAGCTGTGTGGATCGCCCGTGAGGTAGCGCTCGTAGAAGTCGGCCGCGCGTGACCATTGCCCGAGGCGCTCGGCCGCGACGCCGGCGTTGTACAGGAAGGCGGAGAAGGAACGCGCCGCGTAGGCGGCCTCGAACTCGTGGATGGCGGCCTCGAAGTCACCGGCCTGATAGCGCGCCTGGCCTTGCTCCATGTGCTCGCGAGCCGCTTCGAGCGAAGCGCGCGTGGCGCCCGGCGGCGCGGACGCGGCAGCCACGGGGGCGTCGGGCGTCGCGGACGCGGCAGCCACGGGGGCGTCGGGCGTCGCCGGCGCAGCGACCACGGGGGCGTCCTGCGCCGAGGCCACACCGGAGGCAACGACGCCCAGCAGGCCCGCGCAGAGCAGGCCAGCCAAGCTCAATTTGCGTCCAAGATCCATCATCCGATCAGCCCCCTGGGCATGGCCCCACCCTGGCCCGCGCTCAGGCGAGGGTCAACCCCGCCCCGGCGCCCGCTGGCCGCGCCATCGTGCAGCCGCTAGCCTCTTCGATCCACGACGAGCGTAACACGCGGCCGAGGACGGCCGTACCCCCTGGCGTGGAGAGCGTCCTGGACACCACATCTCACGATATTCCCGGCTCCGAACCCGCGACCTCGTCGGGTCGCGTGGAACGCGTGGGCAAGCCCGAGCCCAGCCAACTCCGGCGCATCGTGCGCCTGGTGGGTCCCTGGCTCGTGGCGGGGCTGCTGCTCTACCTGGTCGCGGATCAGATCGCGGGCACCAGCGGGCCACCACCCGGTGAGCCCGCGCCCGCGCTCGCCGTCACCCTGAGCTCGGGCGAGCCCTTCACGCTTGCCGCCCACCAGGGCGAGGTCGTGGTGCTGAACTTCTGGGCCACGTGGTGTCCCGCCTGTCGCGTCGAGGGCCCCCAGCTCAGCCTCGCCGGTCGCGAACTCTCGGGCCGCGGCGTCTCCTTGGTGGGGCTGTCCGTGGACCGCATGCCCTTGCCGTCCGTCGTACGCTTGGCTCGGCAGCTGGGCATGGACTACCCCATCGCCATGGCCGACGCGGAGCTTGCCCGGAGCTTCTCGGTCGAGGCGCTGCCCACGACCATCGTCGTGGGCAAGGACGGCAAGGTCGCCCAGACCTTCGTGGGCGGGATCGACGCTTCTCAGCTCGGACGCGCCGTCAACCGTGCGCTCTCGGCCGACTGAGTCCAGGCCCCAAGGCGGGAACCCCTCGGCGACGTCGGCGGCCGCCCGCGGAGGAGGGTCGCCTCCGGGGGCTCATGTGAACGACACCGGCATGAACCGCCTCCCCTCGGGCCGGCCGAACGCGGAGCGCGCAACTTGGCCCATGCAGGACCCGGAGCGACTCAACCGATCATGCGACTGCGGGGTGGCTCATCGCCGGGATGTGGGATGGGACTCGTGCCGTGCCGGACCCGGCTCAGCGCGCAACTGAACGGATCATCCAACGTGCGGAGATGTGCACCAAGGAAGGCCCCGGCGGCCGGGTGTGGTCGGGATCCAGGACGCCGCGCCGATCGCCCACCGCGGCGGGGGAGTTGGGAGCGTAGCGGCGGCGTCATCGCCCGACCGCCGGGGGACACGAGAGATTTCAGGAGGAGGCGTGGGCCTTGGCGGCCTTGAGCACGGTGGCGCGGCGCTTGTTGGCCTTCTCGTACACGACGAGGGCCTCGACCGCGGATGGCGCGAGCTTGGCCATGCGCGTCACGACCTGCTTGGCCGTCAGCTCGTCGTAGCCGCGAAAGGGAGCCTTCACGGACACCTCCGCGGGCAGACTGGCGCGCTTCGAAAGCTCGCTCAGGCGCGCCTCGACGCGACCCTCGAGGCCGTCGAGACCGACCATCACGCTGGAGAGCAGG
>Ga0100385_1003590_pt1 | contig 13747 bp, 13 predicted proteins | sample CryGeymeta201509_FD_81543 | JGI IMG/M metagenome (GOLD analysis project Ga0100385, IMG submission 81543) | Groundwater microbial communities from Crystal Geyser aquifers in Utah, USA - Crystal Geyser metaG 2015-09 | ecosystem: Environmental > Aquatic > Deep subsurface > Groundwater | place: USA... | reverse complement strand
GGAGACTAAAAAAGCTTTAGCGAATGACAATTTAATGCTCGTCTCAATCATGGCTTCTAAATTTTGCCCAAAATTATAAATAATTACAATAGATTTTGAAAAAAATCAATGTAATTATTAATTTTCAAAGCCCTTTACAATCAATATCTTTAAAGCTTTTTATTAAGAAACTGATAAGCACTACAAAGCAATTATATCTTTAATTTTTTCGGCTTTAAGGTAAATTTCTATCACTTCGTCAGGATTTTCCATAATTTGCAAGGCTGTTAAGCTAATATATTTTCCATTTTTCGACTCACGATGAGAGACTTTCGCTTTGGAATGAAAGAGAGCTTTTAATTCATTTAAAGATGAAACATCAAATGGGACAATAAATTTGAACATATACTCATTTGGCCAACTAAAGTCTTTAACCAAATGGAACAATAAATTGTTATAATCCAATGACTTAGATTCCATAAATTGTATTTAAAAAAGAGTTTACAAAGGTGGAAAAAATATCTTTGCAAGCACAATAATAATATAAAAAATAGGTTATTGAACTAATATTTTTAGAATAATATTTGATTTGATTGCTTTCTTTTGAATTTTTTGTTTGTAATTCAAAATTAGTATAGGAACAACTGAAAATTCTTTTGCAATCTAAAATTAATATCAAGCATAGTAGCATTTATTTTAATTATATATTTGCAAACTTAAAACAAGCTCGAAAGAGCCCATTTAGCATTTAATAAATCCTTTATGAAAAGATTTTTTTTAGTGGTTTTTTTGGCAATTTTTGCTGTTACCTTTACAGCTAAAAGCCAAACATACAATCAATTATTAGGTCAAGATAATATTAACGCCATAACCACGGCAGTACCATTTTTGCTAATTGCTCCCGACTCAAGAGCTGGAGCGATGGGGGACATTGGAGTCAGCACTTCACCAGATGCTAATGCGCAATATTGGAATCCAGCGAAACTGCCTTTCATTGATCATGATATGGGCTTCAGTATGAGCTATAGTCCATGGCTGCGTCAGCTTGTAAATGATATTAGCTTAGCCTATTTATCAGGATATTATAAAATTAATAATACTTCTGTAGTTTCTGGCTCGTTGCGTTATTTTACTCTTGGCACTATAGAGTTTACTGATAAAGTTGGTAATCCAATGGGTTCGGCTAAACCAAATGAATTTTCGATTGATGGAACATACAGCCGTAAATTGACTGAGAATTTTTCTGGAGCAGTAAGTATGCGTTATATTCGTTCTGACCTCACTAATGGACAATTTGTCTCAGGAAATGCTACAGAATCTGGGCAATCGATAGCCACAGATGTTTCAGCATATTATCAAAGAAAAGTTACACTTTTTGAACTGAAGGGCGAGTTTGCTTTTGGAGTAAACATTTCAAATATTGGTCAAAAAATTTCCTATTCTCAATCATTAGAAAGAGATTTTATTCCTGCTAATTTGCGTTTTGGTCCATCGCTTTCATTGGAACTCGATAAATATAATAAGATTTTGGTAGCAGTGGATATCAACAAATTGTTGGTTCCTACGCCACCGATTTATGCTGTTGATACCAATGGTAATTATATTCCCGAGGGAAACGGCTATAAAATTGGCAGCGGAATGGATCCAAATCGCTCTGTTGTAAACGCCATGTACACATCTTTTTATGATGCCCCAGGTGGATTCAAAGAAGAGATGCGTGAATTTTATGTTGGTGCTGGTGCAGAATATGCTTATGATGATAAATTCTTTGTTAGAGGTGGATATTTCTATGAAAATGCAACCAAAGGAAATAGAAAATATTTTACCCTTGGTGCTGGATTTAAATATAATATCTTCACTCTTGATTTGTCTTACCTGATACCAACAACTCAGAAAAATCCGCTGGAACACACTTTGAGGTTTACACTTATTTTTAACTTTATGAGCCCTACCGAGCAGAAATAATTTCATGAATATTAGAGTAGGCATAGGTTCCGATATACATAAACTTGAAGCAAATCGCAAACTAATTATTGGCAATTTAGAAATTACACATAATAAAGGCTGTGTCGGACATTCCGATGGAGATGCCTTGATTCATGCTATCTGTGATGCGATTCTTGGTGCGGCAAATATGAGAGACATAGGTTTCCACTTTCCTGATAATGCTGCCGAAAACAAAGATTTAGATTCATCAATATTTCTTAAGAAAGTTGTCAAAATGCTTAAAACTGATGGCTATGAAATAGGAAATATTGATACGATTGTTACTTTAGAAAAACCTAAGCTTTCACATTATATTCCAATTATAAAAAGTAATCTTGCCAAAATTATTGAAATTGAAGAAAGTCAAATTTCTATTAAGGCAAAGACTTCAGAAAAATTAGGTTTTATAGGTCGAGAAGAAGGCATTAAAGCTGATGCCATTGTGCTAATATTCAAATCAAAATGATAGATTATCTTATAGACGATTGTAGTGGTGTAATCCTTGCTGGAGGCAAAAATACGCGTTACGGTGGTTTTCATAAAGCTTTTTTAAGAGTTGAAAATCAATTTATTATAGAAAATACATTGAATATTTTAAAATCAATATTTAACGATAATTTTATTATTGCCAATAATAAAGTAATTTTTTCAAAATATCAATTACCAGTTTATTCAGACATTTTTTTTAATCGCGGTCCCATTGGAGGAATTCATTCCGCTTTACAACATACAAGCAAGAAATCCATCTTTGTGGTTAGTTGCGATATGCCATTTATCGATAAAAGTATTATTTTAAAAATGTATGAGAAATTTAAATCTTCTAATAGAAATGCTTGCGTGCCAAAGCATGATAATAATATAGAACCTTTGCACTCAATATATTCCAAGGAAATTTTAAAAGATTTAGAGAATCATTTACAAAACTCTGAAGATAATGCTATATATAAGTTTTTATCTACAATAGACATTGAATATCTAAATTTTGAATCATCGAAGCAGGAATTTGTAAATATCAACTCTCCAGAAGATTTAGAACTTTTAAATAAACTTTAGGCATCAAATTTCAAAAGTTTCAAATCATTTCCATCGAAAGCGGCATAAGTGCTACCTTTCACCCATTCACCAAGATTTACATAACGAGAATTTTTCTCCAAGGGGATGTCTAAAGCTAAGTGCCTATGCCCGAAAATAAAATAATCGATATGCTCCGATAAAAGGAAATCCTTGGAGTAAATGTAAAGGCTTTCATCTTCAATAGACTTAAAAACTTCGTCATAATCGGCATTGGCTGCTCTACTTTTTTTTGATAAATGATTTGCCAATGCAAGAGCGAAATTAGGATGAAGCCTTGCATACAACCACTGGCTAACCTTTGAAGAAAATATTGACTTAATAAATTTGTAGCTCAAATCACCACTACCAAGTCCATCGCCATGGCCTATATAAAATTTCTTGTTGGAAATATTTCTAATAATTGGTTTGCGAAAAATATTCATCCCAAATTCCTCGGTGAAGTAAGTGAAAACCCACATATCGTGATTTCCAGTAAAATAATTGATGATTATTCCCAAGTCAGAAAGCTCAGCAAATTTGCCAAATAATCTTGAAAAACCTTTGGGAATCACGTGTTTATATTCAAACCACATATCGAAAACATCACCAAGAAGAAATATTTCTGTGGCATCGGTTTTTACAAAATCTAGCCAAGCTACAAACTTTTGTTCACGTGCATCGCTGGCTTCTTTATTTGGCACTCCCAAATGCAAATCAGAAGCAAAATATATTTTTAGCGGTCTTGTCATCAGCGTCAAAGATAGAAAGAAATGCTTTTGGGTATAAGAAAAAAATTGCTATTTTAAAACATACCAATATACCGAAATGAAGTGTGAGATGCTGCCAGCAAGCACAAAGAAATGAAATATAGCATGGTTAAAAGTTAATTTTTCGAGAAGATAAAGTACTGCGCCAACGGAGTAAAAAAATCCACCAGCAAAGAGCCAAAAAGTGCCAGCGGCTCCAAGTTGTAGATAAAGTGATTTAACCACAAAAATTACTATCCAACCCATCACCAAATATCCAATGGCAGAAAGTGTGTTGTATTTTCCAAAGAAAAATAATTTTATGATAAAGCCCATCAGAGCCAAACTCCACACTATACCTAAAATTACCCAACCTAAAGCGCCTCCAATAGTAATAATTGCATAAGGAGTATAGGTGCCAGCTATAAGAAAGTATATTGCAATATGATCCATCACGTTTAGTTTATTTCTAAGCTTTGGCAGTTGTATGCTGTGATATAAGGTGGATGAAGTATAGAGGAAAAACAGAGAAATCCCATAAATGATAGTTGTTAGTATGTACGAAACATGCTCATATTGGGCAGATTTTATTATCAATAAAACCAAAGCAGCAATGCTAAGAAATGCGCCAATACCATGACTAATTGCATTTGTAATTTCCTCAGCTACAGAATATTTATTAAATGCTATTACTTTTACTTCCGACATAATTAATTGTAAATTTATTTGGTAAAGGTAATTGTGTTTTTATAGTAGCTTATTTATTTTTTGTTAAAAAAAATATTCTCGTGAACTATTGCTGAATTCCAATACTTTCGCAAAATAAAATTATAGCAAATGAATAGACTTCTGAAGATTGAAGTACAAGAATTTAAGACCTTCAAACTTCATTTTATATTCTCTTTGATTCAGGGAATTATTACTGGCGGTTTTGCTCTCAATGAGTATATTATCATTAAAGATTTGATGGGAAGCAATTACCAAATGAGTGTGCTTTTTCAATTTTCTTCTTTGGTATTTTTGTTTTCTATATTTGTAAACGAATTTCTAAAGCGCATACGAAATAAAAAAAAGATGCTACGAATTGCAGCAATTATTACACATCTTCCTCTATTGATTATTGCCTTTTTCCCTTCCAATAATATCGCTTATCAATCGCAGCCTTTTTATATTTATCTGTTTCTGAGTATTTTCTTTGCATTTTATCTCAACACTATCATCATATTACCAACGATAAATCAGATGTTGAAAAATCAATATTCACACGAAAATTTTGGAAAATTATATAGCTATTCCTCCATGATGAATAAACTTGTGATAATGTTTTCTACCATAGCTTTTGGCTTTATACTCGATTGGAATAATTTCGGGTTCATTTATGTTTATCCATTATTTGCAGTATTAGGAATATATTCTATTTTCTTATTATCTCGCATACCTTATATTGATTATAGCATAGTAAGAAGAAGTTTTTGGCGTGCTTCGATAGATAGTTGGAAGAATACGATTATGATTTTAAAAACCAACAAACCTTATTTGCATTTTGAACTTGGCTTTATGTTTTATGGTTTTGCTTGGATGCTAAGCACCGCGGTGGTAACAGTTTATTTTAACGATATTTTTAAGATGAACCATGCTACTTATGGCTTTTATAAAAATGGGTTCAACCTTTTAGCAATAATATTATTACCATATTTTGGTAATCTAATAGGCAAAATTGATCCTCGTAAATTTGGCGTAATCAATTTTACAACGCTACTTTTATATGTCATTTTCATGGCTCTGGCGCAATATTTTCCTCAACATTTTGCCTTTGGTGAAATCAAGATTTACTACACACTTTTAACGTCGTATTTTTTCTATGGTATTTTTGCTGCGACTATGGCTTTGTTATGGTTTATTGGCTCAGCATATTTTTGTAAGAATGAGGAAGCAGCCCAATATCAGTCGATTCATCTAACAATGACAGGCATTCGTTCATTATTTTCATTTCAAATAGGGATAATGTTATATCAATCCGTTGGTTATTCATTCACTTTTGCCATTGCCGCATTGTCACTTTTGATTGCTATGTTGCTTATGATATATTCATATAAGACAGATAAAATAATCATCAAACGATAAATATTTTACTTTTGCCCAACGAATATTAAATACAAGCAACATGAAAAAACAGATTTTTTATATGCTCATATTTCTTTCTTTATCTGCATTAATTTCCTGTAATACAATGAATTCAAAAAAAATAGTTTTAAATTATCCCAAAGCTACCAAAGGCAATGTTTTCGATAATTATTTTGGAACAAAGGTAGCAGACCCATACCGCTGGCTCGAAGACGATAATTCGGCTGAGACGAAAGCTTGGGTTGATGCTGAAAATGACATTACCAAATCCTATCTCGATAAAATTCCGTTTAGGCAATTGATGAAAAGACGTTTAGAGAAACTTTGGAATTATCCAAAATTTGGTGCACCATTCAAGAAAGGGGCTCATTGGTATTTCTACAAAAATGACGGTTTACAATCGCAATATGTTATTTATCAAATGAATGACTTGAATTCTGAGCCAAAAGTATTTTTAGATCCAAACACTTTTTCTAAAGATGGCACTATAGCTTTGGCAGGTTTAGAATTTAGCAAAGATGGCAAGCACTGTGCTTATTCTATTTCTAAGGGTGGCAGCGATTGGAATGAGATTTATATTATTGATGTGGAGAAAAATAAAAAACTCGAAGACCATATTCAATTCGTAAAATTTTCCGGAATTTCCTGGTTGGGCGATGGCTTTTTCTATGGAAGATTTCCAGAACCTGACAAAGGCAATGAACTTAAAGCTCAGAATATCAATAATATGGTTTATTTTCATAATGTTGGAGATAAGCAAGCTGAAGACAAACTCGTTTATAAAGATGCTGCTTTTCCTGAACGAATGTTCTCGATAAGCACCACCGAAGATGAAACTATCATGGTTCAAGCAAGTGAAGACCCTGATTTTAAAGGCAATGCGCTTTCATATAAAAAAGTGAAAGAATTAGATTACAAAATTATTGAAGCTGGTTTTGATTTTGAAACTTCAATAGTTGGAAATATTGGAGACACCATTTTTGTAAAGACAAATAAGGATGCCTCAAATTATAAAGTATATGGCATAAAGGCTTCAGACCCAACTCAAAAACATTTTGATGTGATTGCAGAGAGAAAAGATGTGCTTCAATCTTGCAATATTTTCGGAAAATATTTAATAGTTGATTATCTTCATGATGCAGCATCTCAAGCATTTGTATTTAATTCTAATGGAAGTTTAAAACAACAAATAAGCCTTCCAGGAATTGGTAGCCTTAGTGGGTTCGAAGGAGATAATAAGAGCATGACAATTTTCTATAGCTTCAATAGTTTCATTATTCCTGGGCACACATATCAGTATGATATCAAGAAAAATTCATCATCGCTTTACCGTAAATCTAATATAGATTTCGACATGAATAATTACGAAACTAAGCAGATATTTTATAAAAGCAAAGATGGCACAAAAGTACCCATGTTTATAGTTTTTAAAAAAGGAATTAAATTGGATGGGAAAAATCCCACGATGCTTTATGGCTATGGCGGTTTCAATATTAGTCTGCCACCAAGTTTTTCGGTTGATAGACTTTTGTGGTTGGAACAAGGTGGCATATATGCACAAGCAAATTTGAGAGGCGGTGGTGAGTACGGAGAATCTTGGCATGAAGCGGGCACCAAACTCAAAAAGCAAAATGTATTCGATGATTTTATTGCAGCGGCAAATTATTTAATTGACCAAAAATACACATCATCCGAATTCCTCGCTATTAGCGGAAGGTCGAATGGTGGCCTTCTGGTAGGTGCGGTTATGACCCAAAGACCTGATTTGATGAAAGTTGCTTTTCCAGGCGTTGGAGTTTTAGACATGCTACGCTATCATAAATTCACCATCGGATATTATTGGGCAAATGATTATGGTACAAGCGACGATTCAATTCAGTTTTCGAATTTGATAAAATATTCACCACTGCATAATATCAAACAAGGGACTTGTTACCCTTCAACATTGATAGTTACGGCTGACCACGACGACAGAGTTTTTCCAGCACATTCATTTAAATTTGCAGCTACTATGCAAGAAAAACAAGCTTGTGCAAATCCAATTTTGATACGAATCGACAAGAATGCAGGCCATGGAGCAGGCAAACCAACTGATATGGTGATACAAGATAAAGTTGATATGTGGGCTTTTGCTTTTTTTGAAATGGGAATATTCCCGAAATACCGAGATTAAACCTTTTTGTCTAATCTCTATCTTTCAATAATTTAGATATTTCGCCTATTTCTATGAAAGTTGTACCTGTGGAATATCCAAGACTTCCAGCAACAATAACTATCAAGTCATTTTCATGTGCTTGGTTTTCTGTTAGCAATGTTTTTATAGCATCATTAATAAACTCTTGATGGTGTGCCTTTGGCAAAATATATTGAGCATAAACACCGAAGGAAAGAGCGAGTTCGCGAGCCACATTTTTGTCGTAACATTGAGCAAAGACAAGATTTTTGCTTCGGTAAGCAGCAAGTTCTCTAACCGTGGAGCCAGAAAGTGTATCAGCAATAATAACTTTAACATCTAATTCTGACGAAGCTTCAATGGCAGCCTTAACAAGATATGCCGAAACATCTGTTGTTAACTTAAGAATCTTGGTATCTCTGAAATCTGGCAAAGAACTTTCAACCTCCCAGATTATTTTAGTCATCATTTTTACCGATTCTATTGGAAATTTTCCATAAGCAGTTTCGCCACTAAGCATCACAGCATCAGTACCTTCAAAAAGCGCATTAGCAATATCATTTACTTCCGCTCTTGTGGGTCGAGGGTTTTGAATCATGGAATGCAACATTTGTGTGGCAACAATTACCGGCTTACGTTTTTCTATAGCCTTTTCAATTAGTGTGCGCTGCACCACTGGAAGTTTTTCGGAGCTAATTTCAATAGCCAAATCGCCACGCGCTACCATAATTCCATAAGAAATATCTAATATCTCATCAATATTCTTTACTCCTTCAGCGTTTTCAATCTTCGAAATAATTTTTATATCGCTGGAACATGCATCTAAAATTGATTGAACAGCTATGACGTCGGCAGCACTTCGAACAAAAGAATGCGCAATAAAATCCAAATTTTGCTCAGCAGCAAACTCAATAAAATCAATATCTTTTTTGGAAAGCGAGGGTAATTTAATAAATGCCGATGGAATATTGATGCTTTTATGACCTTCAATTTTGCCTGAATTTTCTACGCGGCAGCTAAGATAATCTTTAGTTTTTTCTATTACTGTAAGCTCTAAAATACCATCATCAATCAATATTTTGGTGTTTAGTTCAATATCCTGCACAAAGTTTTTATAAGAAACACATATCATCTCTTTTGTACAATCTTTGCCAGGCTCACCCTTAATTTTTATTATATCGCCAACGGCAACATTCATAGCCTTTTCCATAGCATTGGTACGAATTTCTGGTCCTTTTGTATCCACCAAAATAGCTATTTGGCTCGATACTTTTCGCACATTATTAATAACCTTGAGAGCTTCTTCGGTGGTTTGATGAGCGGTATTTAATCTAACCACATCCATCCCCTCCTCATAGAGGCTTTTTAAAAATTCAATAGAACAATTTTTGTCTGAAATTGTAGCAACAATCTTAGTCTTTTTAAATAATCTCATATTTCAAATATTTATAAGCCAAAATACGGTTTTTTTTGAATATCAAAATTAGTGAAATATTGTTTTTTCAACAAAATAAGTTTTGCTAATTATTAATAATCAAACAAGCATAAAAGCTTTAACTTTGTGGCGAAAATTTAAATGATGAACAGAAAAGTTGTAATCATTACTGGTGCAAGTTCGGGCATTGGCAAGGCTCTGGCTTATGAATTTGCAAAAAACGGCTACGATTTGTCAATCTGTTCGCGCAGAGAGGAGTTGCTTTTGATTGTTGCAGCAGATATTAAAGTAAAGTTTAATGTAAATGTTTTGGTAAATCGCACAGATGTTTCGATGGAAGATAGCTGCAAAGAATTGATAGATAACACTATAAATTTTTTTGGAAAAATTGATATTTTGATAAATAATGCTGGCATTTCGCAAAGAGCTTTGTTTGATGAACTGGATTTAAAAGATTTCAAAAAAATAATAGATATAAATTATTGGGGTACAGTGATGTGTACAAAATTTGCACTACCATATTTGTTAAAATCAAAAGGTTCACTGGTAGCAATAAGTTCGATATCGGGTTATAGTCCTTTGCCTGGGCGAACTGCTTATTGTTCTTCAAAGTATGCAATCAGAGGTTTTATGGAGTCTTTACGCATTGAAAATCGCAACCACGGATTGCATGTGATGATTGCCGCTCCTGGATTTACATCAAGCGAAATTCGTGAGAAAGCTATTATTGCTGGTGGTGGAGAGCAAGGAATAAGCCCTCGAAATGAAAACAAAATGATGACAGCAGAATTTGTTGCTGCAAAAGTGGTGAGAGGTATCCGTCTGAAAAAAAGAACTATCATAATGTCTGCTCAAGGTATTGCTGCTGTGTGGTTTAGCAGAGTTTTGCCAGAACTCATGGATTGGATTATTTACCATCATATAAAAAAGGAAGATAATGAAAGATTACAAATTTTAAAATAAAATAGATGGAACTAACAATCAAAATATTAGAAGGATTTAATGATGTTGATTTTGGAACATCAAAGGAAAAATTTATAGAAAAAATGGGGGAAGCGGCACAAACGGAAATTATCAGCGATGACGAAGATCCTATTACTACTCAGCTTTTGGAATATCCTGAGTTGAAAACTTCTTTCTTCTTTGAAGGTAAAAATGGAAAATTCTACCTGAATTCTTGTGATACTAATAATGAAAATGCAATGTTATTTGGTAAGAAGATATTCATGCTCAATAAAAAGGAAGTTATTAGCCTTTTTAATAATATGGGCTATGATAAATATGAGACAAAGACTGAAGAATGGGGAGAAATGCGAATGACATTTGAAGATTCTATGATAGATTTGTATTATGATGGCAATGAATTAATCTCAGTTATTTGGGGTTATTAGTTTGCTTTCTTTTGCATAAAATCTTCCAATTATGAATCCTCCTGACATCGGCTCTTCTTATAAACATTGCTTTATATGATATTGTGAGCTACTTATTTACTAAAATAGAGCATCTTTTTTTGGTGTAGGAATTTATAAATCTGGAGTTATTGAAAATCAAAATTATTTTGTTACTTTTTTGCTAAAGTTCAAAAATTAAAAACTTTTGAGTAAGCATTGAAATTAAATTTGTGGCCTTGTCAAAATAAGGCAAGAAAATGATTGCAAAATGGATAGCTTCGTTGCAAAAAGATACGGATATCAGCAAATTATATTGATAAAAAAAGGCCGCCATTTTATAATGGCGGCCTTTTTTTATGTAAAATACTTTTATTATTTACCTAGAAGAGTTTTTTCTCTGGCAATATATTTCTTTATTTCACGGCCTTCACTGCTGGTATAGAAATCTGTTTTAATTTTTTCAAACATTTTCAATGCCTGCTCGTGGTTTCCAGTGGCGGCATATATCATTCCAGCTTTCATAAGAAACATTGGGGAAGTGAAATCATTTTCACTGAATTCAGCAGCTTTTTCATATTGCTTAGCGGCTTTATCAGATTTTCCAAGCTCGTCATAGGCATCACCAATTGCACCAATTGCCATCGGCATTATCAATTTATCGTCAGATGAAAAGTCTTCCAGATTGTCGATTGCATTCTGATAATATTCTTTTGCTGATATTTTAGAGTCATTTTTTGCCAATTGCAAATAGCATATTCCAGCATAATATCTCGCGAGATTACCACTTTTTGTACGACCATAATCGTCAATAATATCTAAGAAACCTGGGTTGACACCATCGCCATTTAGTGCAACTGCAAACGAATCTACCTCAAAATATTGTTCGGCTCTAAACATTGAATTAAAGGCTTTTAGCTCGTTAGGTTTAGCAATATATTTGTTGTAGCCCATCACTATTAAAACTAAAGCTACAATACCAAAAATAACATAACCTAATATTTTTTTATTATTTTCAATGAATTGTTCGGTTTTTCCTAGAGCATTTTCAACTGTAGCAAACTGCTCATCTCCCTGCTCTACATTCTTCTTTGACATATTGATTCTCGCTTAATTGTAATTTGTGCAAAAGTAAATTAATTTCTATTACTTCAAAATATTTTATCTTCTTGGCGCTGGTTTCTTGCTTCTTGGTTTGGTAAAAGCAGGCTTTTTGGTAAATTTCTTTTTCTTAGCCAAGCTATCCAATTCATCTTGTTCAGTTTTCACTTGTTTCAGTATATCATTAGCTGATCTGAGTTCTACATTTTCAGGAAGAAGCAATCTGCCGTTAGTCATTTTTAGTATATGAGCAGCAATCAAATCATCGTTTATAATGTCTTTATTCCAAGTAACATACATAACTTTCAACTGGTTAGCTGCTTCTATCAACAAGGCATCTCTACTTTGTCCTGGGTCCATTTTTGCTATTTCGTTAAGCGACATTTCCATATTACGGCCATAGAATCTGAATCTTATGTTATTATCTTTATAAGGAACTTTCTCTGGTTTATGACTTCTTGATTCTTGGTCGAGTACTTCATAAGGAAATTCAATATTGAATTTATAATCGGCAATTATATTCAGATGGTTCCAAAGTTTTTTATAATATTCTTCGTTTGGACTTGGGTTAGGATTAATTTGTTGCATCACACTTATGATGATGTATGCCAATCGAGTGCGTTTTGCCTCGTCATCGATACTCAGAGCGTAAGCAACCATTTTCTGCACATTTCTGCCGTATTCTTTGATTATCAGATTATCTCGTTCGGTATTATAGTCTTTATCCATAAAGTAAATTTTAGGCTGCGAAATTATGCAAAAAAATGATTGAAATGAATAAAATTACTCCATCAAATCAAGTTTTGCATATCTAAGTATCAGATTTTTATTTCCTACATTGGCAAAGAAAACTATTGCCTTCTTATCAGCACCAATTCCATCGACTTGCTGTACTTTTCCTTTTCCAAATCTTTGATGATATACTTCCACTCCTACTTGAATCTTTTCATATTCATCAATGTTGGTATTTTTATTTTCTGAAGTTTTTGTTAATTTTTTAAGATTTTTGGAAATATCTACTGCCTTAGGCAAATTTGACCATGACTGACGTTCGAGAGCAAAATCATTTTTTTCTGATGGTTTTTCCATTTCAAACAGTCCAGTTTCGTCGTCGATAAAATTAGTATCGAGTTCTTGAATAAATCTGCTCGGTTCAGTAACAGTTAAATTTCCCCATTTATAACGGGTATTAGCATAAGATAGAAAAACTTGTTTTTCACCTCTGGTAAGGGCAACATAAAACAGCCGGCGTTCTTCTTCAATATCTTCACGTGAGTTGAGAGCCATGATTGAAGGGAAAAGATTTTCTTCTAAGCCAACAATAAAAACATAAGGAAATTCAAGACCTTTGGCAGCATGGATGGTCATAAGGGAAACAAAGTCGCCTTCTTGTTTGTCCTTTTCATCAGCATCTGTGTATAATGCGATATCTTCCATAAACTGAGGCAGGGTGCGGAGTTCAGTGCTTCCTTCTTCATCATTTTGAGATTCACTAAAATCTTTTATGCCGTTAAGCAACTCTTCCACATTTTCAAAACGCATTATGCCTTCATCATCATTTCGTTCTTCATAAAGCAGCTGCAATATTCCCGACGATTTAGCAATTTGCATAGCCATATCATAAGCATTCTTGGTTTTGAGTTCTATGCTGGAAGCTTTTATCATGACAGCAAAATTCAAAAGCTTTTGCTCAGTAGCTTGAGGGAGAGAGATATATTGATTTATTGATGTTATTATTTCGTAGAGTGAAAGAGATTTTTCG
>Ga0100385_1003583_pt1 | contig 13765 bp, 12 predicted proteins | sample CryGeymeta201509_FD_81543 | JGI IMG/M metagenome (GOLD analysis project Ga0100385, IMG submission 81543) | Groundwater microbial communities from Crystal Geyser aquifers in Utah, USA - Crystal Geyser metaG 2015-09 | ecosystem: Environmental > Aquatic > Deep subsurface > Groundwater | place: USA... | reverse complement strand
CCTTTTCCTGAAAGAAATGCTTTCAATTGTTCGTCCGTCAGTGTAATCTGAAAGTGGGCCATTTGTTACCTCCTGTTATCAATGAGTTACACATTAACTATAACAGGTGAATGGCCCGCTTTTCGTTTTCCTGTGGGCATGATGGAAAACGTTTCGCTTCGCTTCACGTTTCCCATATGCCCCACAGGTCTGCTACTCACCAGACCTTTTTACAGCAGTATAGGGACATAACCGCGCCGTTATGACCAAGGGCTTGATCGGCCTTGTCATTCCCGGCGGCGTTGTATTCTTCTATCTGTTGATCTCCGGACGGTGGCGCTTACTGAGAGTTGTACCATGGGTAAGCGGTATCGCCCTGTTTCTGATACTTGCCGTGCCATGGCACGTGGCCGCGGCCCTTCGCAATCCGGATTTTCTGTATTTCTATTTCGTCCACGAACACTTTCTCCGATATGCCACAACAATTGCGCACCGTACCCAACCCTGGTATTTCTTTATCGGGGTATTGCTGGTGGGCAGTTTCCCGTGGATTTATTTGTTCCCCCGTGTGATCAAACATACGTTTTCAACAACCTGGAAAGAACTCCGCCAGAACGATACACTCTATTTTCTGCTGTGGATTATTTTCCCGGTTGTATTCTTTTCCCTTTCCGAATCCAAGCTGGTCACCTATATTTTGCCGGTGTTCCCGCCCCTGGCCGTTCTCTTCGCCCGGGAGTTTGCCCCAGCGCGTAACGTCAACGAGCACGGTTCGCTGTCGGCACCCCATCACGGATCAAAAATCACTCAACATCAGAGGGATACCGTGGACCCAAAGGAGGAAGTGTGAGCAGCAACTTTTCCATAGGCCTGGGTATCACTGTTGTCGTAGCATCCATCGGATACCTTGCGTTCTCTTTTCGAAGGGTAGACGCTCATTCCAGAATCCGGTCAGTCGCATTTCTCGGTTTGAGCCTCTTTCTGTTGCTCGAACTTTCCATACCAAAATTATGGAACGATGGTGAACTGTTTGGTGTTGCCAGATTGCTCCAGACATCTCAATTTGCCAATGCAACGATCTTCGCATACCGGTGTTATCCTCAAACGCTTCCACCCTACCTTGGCCGGACAATTGGGATTGCAGGGTACTCAGGAGAATTAAGTTTTGGAATCGGACAAATTTCCCCGGAGGAGAGAACCCGAAGATTCCCCTCTATGTCTGAATTTCGTAAGGAATGGAAATCCAATCGGCACATGGTTGTCGTTACCACATTGAAGGGCCTCCGATCTTGGAAAGGAAATGGGCTATCTCCAGGATGGACCATCAGAAAAGGCCGACACTACGTTATTCTTACCAATCGTCCGATGAATAATTCCCATGTCAGGAACCAATTATCCTCAAGGCGATCCGGGGTTCGTCCCGGACGCTGGCTTGACGAGCTTTAACCTGTAAAATTATTGGAGGTGCACATGGAATCCACTTCTCCAGCTAGAATTGAAAGACAACTCCGGTTCAAGAAAACCGGCATATTGCCGGTACTTGGACTCATGTTTATGCTGTCCTCGTTATCCTAAACAAGAGATACTGCAGAAAACATTGGTACTGTAGGGCAGGCTCTTCTGCCCATTGCAGCCTACACCTTGACCTTTACCAGACATGACCGGGAAGGGCGTAAGCAGTTTTACAAGTCTTTTTTTTCTTCCATGACAGTCATGTATGCATTCAAATACGGAGTTCCCGAAACCCGGCCAAATGGCGGAAAGCATTCGTTTGTATCGGGTCACACAGCTTCAGCCTTTGCGGGGGCGGCCTTTATTCAACGACGCTATGGGTTGGAAACTTGGTGCATCTTCGTATGTCCTGGCCAGTTTTGTGGGCTGGAGCCGATACCATGCCCGGAAGCATTACACAAATGATATCCTGCGGGGAGCGGCCATCGGTATTGCCGGAGCGTACCTGTTTGCCCGCCCAATCGGAAAGCACGCAGTTATGGCGCCATTACTCGGTCCGGGCACCCTGGACGTCATGGTCTCTGCAAGGTGGTAAGAACCGATCTGTTTCACAAAAACCGATCATTGCAGATTGAACACGAAATGTCTGATCTCTGTGGCATAATGGCAGCATAGTGATTGCGGGAGGCGAAGCTGATTCTGGGCCAGAAGCCGCCTGAACAGGCAGGGCAAAAGCACGGAAGAAGCTGCCAAACGTGTCACAAAAACCGGGATGAATGGGAGAGAATCAGGTGCGAGTGCTGAACCGCCACATATCGAAAAAACTAGTGATTGCTTTTGCGACAGGACAGTTAGTGTACGGCGTCGCATTCCTTATCCAGAGCATTTTCATGTTGCTCGGAATCATTGTTGAAAAGCACGCTTCAGTTACCCTTGGATTTCAGTATTTTCTGACACTGCTTCCCAGAATTATCACCTATACTTTCCCCGTGGCAGTTATGTTCAGCGGTTTTTTTGTTACGGCAGTACTGGCTGAGAACTCGGAACTTGTCATTTTAAACAGCGTGGGACTGTCTCCCCGGGAACAGATGAAACCCTATATCTGGATGGGGATTGTCTCAACTCTTGTTTTTCTTTTTCTTCAATTCCAGATATTGCCGCTGTCCCGACAAGCCCGAAGTGAAGTTGTGAAACAGATTTCTTCCCATTCGGTTTTATCCGCGATAGAGGAGGGCCGGTTCAACGGGATCGGGAAGAATGCATTTGTACGCTTTCGTTCAAAGAATCTGCAGGGAGAATTGCAGGATATCCTGTTGGTTCGTCGATCGAAAACAAATTACACAATCATGACCGCAATGAAGGGCCGTCTGTTTTCCACTTCACCTGACGCAATAGAATTGAATCTGGAAAACGGCCATGATTATACAGTCAAGAGCGATGACCTTTCGGTGATGGCCACACAATACAGACGAAAATACATCCATATTCCCCAAGAAATTCAGGAGGATGATAACATAATCCACATTATTTCCAATCAGGAAGTTTCAGAACTGCTGTCCTTTGTAAAGGGAGGAGACCCGATCGCGAAAGGGATCCTGGTTAGGCGGATTTGTGTGGCGTGGCTTGTTCTGCTCTCTCCTTTGTTTGGATTTCTGATTTCTTTTTCATTGCAAAGGGGCAGATCATTCGGTGGGGCGCTCTTTTTCAGCCTGCTGATCTCATACTGCTACATCTTCTTCGCAAAGCTTCTGGAAGAAGTGTCGTTAAAGGGCGGACACAATCCTGTTTTTCTGGTCCCTATTGTGGCCATTGTCTTCACTGTATTCACGTGGCAACGTTACCGTCGCATCCTCCGGTTGGAGAAAGAGAGAATTCTGAAAATCGGACCCGGAGATAAGAAATACGTGGAGAGAATTAAACGCATATGGGGACGAATCGAAGTTATTTCGGGAAAATCACGCACTAGGATTTTAAGTGCTTATCTGTACAGGGGATTTTTGAAGACCCTGGTCGCGTCTTTTTTCGCAATTGAGGGGATTTTTGTGCTCGGCTCCATGATTGAAATGACCAGTACCTTGTTGAAAGTAAAGGGGTCAGCAGGAATAGTGGCGTGGTATGTTCTGTTTTCGGCCGTGGAGGAACTTCCGACCACTCTGCCTCTGGCTTGTCTGATTGCGGGCCTTTTCCATTTGTCAATGTTGGGGCGTCGCAGTGAACTGACAGCCATGAAGGCAATGGGAGTTTCCGTTTTTGCCATTGTACGGCCAACACTCCGTGTTGTATTGGTTTTGTCCGTACTCATGTTAATTACAACAACATTCCTGGCCCCCTACAGCGGCTTTCAGGCTTCCCGGATGAAGCAAGAGATTAAAGAGAGGAAAAACGGGAGGCACTCCGAAAACACCATTATTTCTTACCCCAGCCCCATCATGAGTGTTAAACGGCAGGGCGTATTTTATGATGTCGAGGCCTTTCACAAAGGAGATGCTTCTCTCAGCGGATTTAAGGCATTTGAGCTGGCTGGGGCCGGAAGTGAGCTCTCATGGTTTTATGCTGCGGACAAGGTGTTTCTTGATCCGAAAGCGAAGACTGTCAACTCAAGAATATTCAATATGAATAGTCTAACTGTCCAAAATAACCCGCCGCTGTTTGACCCGCCCTCCTTTTTCGAGGATTTGCAGACACCACCGGACGAACTGACGTCCTCTCAGCTTTTGGCCCGAATCCGGGAAAGAAAGGCTCTGGATGAACATCCATATCAGTTGATTACCAGCTACTACGCGAGATTTGCGGTGGCCTTTTCTTCTTTCATACTTCTGTTGGTCGGTTTGCCTTTGCTTTTTAAGGGAAAAGGAAGGGACATGCACCCCGCTATGGGGTTTACACTGGCCATCCTGCTTCTGGTAATATTCTATGCTGTTTCTGCCCTGTTCGGCTCCATGGGTGCGATTCACGTCCTTCCTCCATTGCTGGCGGCCTGGAGTTCCAGTCTGATTTTCGTTATTCTGGGGCTGTTCTTCTTTACCCGTGTAAACACATAGTTAAGAGTAAAGCTTCCTGCCCATTCCTTTTTCATCTATGGCAAAGACTGCGGAATTATTTCCGGCCCACTTCTTCACTTAGCCATAGATTTTGTCCAACCTCAACCTTATTTCTTTTCCCCTTTCTTTCTGTAGTGGCGAATCACTGCGCGACCAATGGCGCTCTTTTTTGCACCCTGGAAGACAAGATCCGCATTGTCGTAGAGAGAAGCGTCGTTGACGAGCTTGCCCATTGTGCCTTCTCCATTGTCAATTTTTTCAAGGATGGACAGTAGGTGGTGAATGGCTGCTTTCAGGTCTTCTCCTGCCTGTTCATCCTGCAAAGCTACAGCGGCCATGCTTTTTTCAGATGATTTGGAAAGAATTTTCCCCAGTGTGCTCAGACCATCCAGTACGGCCAGTGAGTCGGCCTGAACCCGGTTGGCAAATTCCTGATCTTTCAGCAATAACCCGGCAGTTCCTTCCCCGGTATTGACAGTATCGAGAATCTGGGTCAGGTCGTAACTGATGGTTTCGAGGCCGGTGGCAACAGTCTGGCAGAGCACTTTGTCGTTGATGAGTTTTCCCATCAGGCCGGTCCCTTCGCTGAGATTTTTAGAGACAATCGAAATACTGTTCACCAGGTTTTTCCCGATTTCCGGATTGTTAATCAGTACGCCCACCATGCCTTTGCCGTTTTTTACGTGTGTCAAAAGCTGATTCATGTCATGGGTCAGTGAAGCCAGGCCCTCGATAATACCCTCTCCCTTGGTTAGCATTCCCTGCACATTCAGGGTTTTTTTGGCAGGAATGATGGACCTTTCAGGCAGGGGAGGCAAAGTGAAATCTTTTGTTTCCAGTGCAATGTATTTGTCACCCAGGACGCCCATAGTGCTGATGTCCGCAACGGTAGACCTGTTGATGCGGTTTCTTGCCGAAGCAAAAAGATTAATGTTCACGGAAACCAGGTTGCTTTTTACATCTTTAGAGAATTCAATGTCCGTTACCCTTCCTACCTGGACTCCGTTCAGTTGAACCGGAGCATCGATTGTCAACCCCACCACCCTTTGAAAGTCTATAACGTAGGTGACCCGGTCTCCAAATTCTCCCAGCATCAGCACGGTCACGACAAACACCACCAGCGCCAGAAATACGACCATTCCTGTTTTCAATTCCTTCATCATAACCTCCAATCTCTATGTTTTTCCCTTCATTTCTTCATTCTTATGCCCCATCATTCCAGCCCGGTAGAACGGTCCAATAAATGCACAAACCCCTTCGTGTGTGCATTTTCGAAGCTCGTCAACCGGTCCCACAAATACCATTTCTCCATCTTTCAGAAAAGCGATTCGATCCGCGATGGTGAAGGCCAATTCTATGTCGTGGGATACCACAACGGAGGTGATAAACAGGCGTTGTCCCAGATCATTCATGAGCCGATAGATGGATCGGGCGGTTTGCGGGTCCAACCCGGTAGTGGGTTCATCATAGAAAATTATTCCGGGCTTCATTGACACTGCCCTGGCCAATGCTACTCGTTTTTGCATCCCACCGGAGAGGTCAGCTGTCATTTTGTCGCAGATGTCGGGCAATTTTACGACCTCAAGTAAACGCATAACTTCCGCTTCCACCTGGTCCTGCGGCATATCCTTTGCGTATTCGTGGAAGCCGAACGCGATATTGTCAAAGACATTCATTGAGTCAAATAGAGCCCCACCCTGGAACAGAATGCCCGTTTTCTTTCGAATGGGCAGGAGTTCCCGTTCTTCTCGACCCACAATTTCCTCACCGAGGAGCCGGATGGAACCGGAATCCGCCGTCATGAGGCCGGTAATACATTTCAGCAGAACCGATTTACCCGAGCCACTGCCACCGAGAACGACCAGCGTTTCTCCCTTGAAGATTTCCAGGTCAACACCGGAGAGTACCCGATTCGTTCCAAATGATTTATGGAGGTTGCGAATTTCAATTATGGTTTCTTTCATCGTTAAAGCCACATAAACAGGCGGGTGAGAAAGAAATCCGCCACCAGGATTGTTATTGAGGAGGCTACCACGGCTTTTGTTGCGGCGCGCCCCACTTCAGCGGCACCGCTACGTACGGAAAACCCGTGATAACAGGCAATGATTGCGATAAAAAAACCGAAAAACAGGGATTTTGCCAGGCCGCTGGTGATGTCGTGGATGGCCAGCATCTGAAAGACCTTGTGCAGATAGAAATGGGAGCTGATTTTCATCTGGAAACGGGAGATTAACAGTCCACCGGTGATGCCGATAAAATCCGCATAAGCCGTCAGCACCGGCACCATAATTACCATGGCAATAATTCGCGGCACCATCAGGTATTCAGATGGGCTGATCCCCATGGCCCGAAGCGCGTCCACCTGTTCGGTCACTCGCATGGAGCCGATTTCAGCTGCAATTCCGGACCCCGCCCGACCTGCCACCAGTAATGCAGTTACCACAGGACCCAGTTCCCGGACAATGGAAATTCCGATGATTGTTCCGAGGTAATACTTTGCCCCGAGGAAACTCAAAGAATAAGATATCTGCACCGCGAATACCATTCCGATAAACAGTGCGGTCACATTTATGAGGGTCAGGGACCGGGTGCCGAGTTTGTACATTTCGTTCCACACCAGCCGATACCGAATATGGCCGAGGAAAATGTGGCGGAACACATTTTTCAACTGGAGCGACAGACCGCCCAGGCTCTTGAGCTTTTGAGCGAATCGCATTTCAGTCCACTGCATGTTCATGGGTTCAGTATAGCGAAAAAAATGCGGATTGGTACATAGGATATAGGGCTTTTTATGAAATAATATGACATAATTCGCTGTGCTATGCCGGTGGAGTAGATTTTGAATCGGATTTTTGTGTATACTGCTGCCATATTGCCCATGATTTTCTGGGGCTTGTCCTTTGTCTGGACAAAAATTATCTTCACCAGTTATGGCCCGGTGACCACGCTGACCTTGCGGCTCATCATCTCCACAATTGTGCTCTCTCTGCTTATCCTGGTGACGGGGAAGCGGGAAAGAATTCAACGGTCTGATCTAAGATTTTTTATTCTGCTGGCTTTTCTGGAACCGTTCTGCTATTTCATCGGGGAAAGCTTTGGACTGAAACTTGTTTCAGCTACCCTTGCCTCCGTAATCATTACGACAATCCCGTTGGTAACCCCTGTTTTTGCCTGGTTTTTGCTGAAAGAACGGTTGACGTGGGTTAACGTTTCGGGTCTGGTGATCTCTTTTCTTGGCGTTGTGGTTATTGTGGTGGGGCGGGACTTTCAGTTAACTGCTTCTCCGGCAGGTCTTCTGCTGCTGGGATTTGCTGTGCTTTCCGCAGTGGGGTATGGTCTTCTTGTTAAAAAGGTAGTCGGTCGATATTCCTCCCTGACCATCGTGAATGTGCAGAATTTCATTGGAATCCTGTTCTTTTTGCCCGTTTTCTTTTTAACAGAGTTTCATGACTTCATCTCTGCCAGACCCGGCCTCGATGTGATCCAGGCACTGATGGCATTGGCGGTTTTATGCTCAGCAGTTGCATTTGTGCTGATGACCATCGCCATACGGGAGATCGGAATCAGCCGCTTCAATGTGTTTACCAATATCATTCCGGTGATTACGGCGCTGTTTGCCTGGATGGTGCTTGGAGAATCGCTGCATGCCCGGAAACTCATTGGCATTGCCATAGTGATAGCAGGTCTCTTTCGCTCACAGCTGGCTGGAAAAAGACCTCCTGTAAAAGAAATATTCTTTGTGGAGGGATAAGCAGGAAAGAAGTGTTCTGTGCGCCTCTGTCCAGTGTTCCGAAAAGACAGAGAAAAGAGGGGCATATTTCGGGGAATTAATCTCCAAATCTGAATGCAAATGGAAAATTGGTCTTTCCTTTCCCTTTCAGGTCAGAACACAGAAAACGGAATACTGAACACCTCTTTCTTACTTCCGATACCACCTTCCCTCAGGCGCTTGAATCCAGTGCCCTTTGGGGGAGCGCTCAGCAATCTGAACGGCCCGCTGTTTTCCAACAAGTTCAGGGGTGGATCCTGTTTTCTCTGCAATCATCTGATATACCGTGAGTCGGTCAGCGTTTTCGTCGTTCACCACCTGCTGGTTTGGCCGATCGCTGCTACGGTATTCCAGAAATCCGCGGTTGTTTTCACCAATTAGGCCTTGATTTTTCATGTTTGTGATTACCGGCAGCCGCTTTCTCATTCTTTCCTTGATCGCGTTCTCGTCCGCAAGGGCGACGGAACCAAAAAGTGCGAAAAAGGTTACGAAAAGGAAGATCTTTTTCATAAATAACCTCCGACTATTTTTTGTTTTCAGGTGCGGCATCCAGATCACCAAAGAAGTTATCCAGTTCCCTGTCAATTTTGACCCGGACTTCCACAGTCACATGTACTGGTTTTATGGTCACTTCATGCTCCATCTTGATACATGAAACTGTTGCCATTGCCGAGGCAAGTAGCAGGCAGGCCAGAAATGCTTTCATTTTCCCTCCCTTTTTCAACCGCATCTATTTGCTTCTAAATTTAACCTTTCCCTGCTGTTTCAGCAAGCGATTTATGTCAATATCAACAAAATTGAGATCCAGTGTCAGTCCCTGAAGTGACACAAGACGACGATTTTGCGGGTCTTTAACAAAATCGCCGACCTTTTCGTCGTAAATAAGTGGGAGTTTCCCGTTGGGTTTGCCATCCAGTTTCAGCAGTAGATTCAGGTTTCCATTCCGGCTTTCCAGATTGACCCGGGCCCACTGGTATGTGAAATCCTTAATTGCTTCCTCAGCCAATACCACACCGCCCGTGATATCTTTACTTTCAGCTATCTGAATGGTTCCGGCGTTTCCGGGAACAGACTGAAGAAACCCCTTTCCGAAAACGAGATTACCGTCCACAAGACGAAGGGGGATGTATCCACTGACAGTGCCATCTCCCTTTGCTTTACCATTTCCCATTGCCAGGTTTAATAGAGAAGTGAGTTTCAGCTGGTTGCAATAGATGCCGAAGTCCATGTCCGGTTTTGCGGAGGAAAGGAGGAAAGAACTTACCGCCATTTCCCCTTCGGCAAAGGTAAATTCTGCGGATTCCACTGAGACCGTGTCTGCGTCCAGTAGTTGAAATCGAATTTGGGCGTTCTCAAATATTGCGGGTCCGGCGCTGATCTTCTGAATCGTAGCCTGCTGGGAGGAAAGTGAAGTCATGTTCAGAAGGTTGTTGAATTCAATGGAAGATTCAATGCCGCTCACTTTGATGCTGTCGTCCGCTGTGGCCAGTGCCATGTTATGGATATCCAGCCTCGCGGTAGCCTTGGGACTGCTGTCCTTCGTCATGGTAACTCTACCGGCCATTGCGACCTTTCCCGTTGTGGAGAAACCTTTCAGAGATGAAACAAGCGGGCTCAAATCTGTGCCTTCCGGGAGCTCGGTTTCCGGCAGATGAAAGTCCATTGCAAAAACCTCATTCTCCCGGGCTGAGCCAAATTCACCCTCAAAAGTCAGCACCAGGGGATGCACCGGGAGTTCTGCGCCGCCTTCGAATGACATTCCTGTTTTCACCGGTTTCCAAGTGCCGTGAACGTGGAAGAAGGAGATGTCCGGTGTGACGGCCTTTTCAGCAGTGAAACTGCCTTCATGTTTATTTGGATCCCCTTTAAAATGCGCTTTCCCGGATAATCCGGTAACCTTGTCGCCGTTGCCGTCATCCAGATTGAAACTGCTGAACTCGCCTTTCATGCTGCTGAGTATTACCCCGTCTTGTCCCATTTTCCCCGCAACCTGAAGGGCAAAGCTGTCACCTTTGGCTATGGCTTTCTGACTGGTCCCGATCAGCTTTTTCGCCGAAACGACTGCTGAAAATTTTGCATTTTGTGGATTCCCTGATAGTGTCGCATTGACCGCTACAGTGCCCATGTCCAGTTTTCCTTTTGCCATGGAAAGAGACAATGGCTGTGACGCATTGGCGAAAAGTGTGAAGTGCGGCAGCTTTTCTTCCATGTTTCCGGTGAACTTCCCCCTGATTTTTACCGGTACCGTTGTTGCCGGAAGGCCAGGGAAAAGAGTTGAAGTGGCGTCTTTGGGCAGCCGCAGAGTATACTTGCCCTGGACAGCTGGAGTTTTCGTCATGTTTAGAAGCTGTCCGGACAGTGATATGGTGACTGGAATCGGGGTTTGTATTCTGACTTCCGGGGCAGAGAAACCCAGTATATCCAGTGCTTTACCGTCCAGTTGGATCGCGGCCGGTGCGGCGAGCACCATCTTTTCCGAAATTAACGAGTGAACTGTTGCGGAAAGTAGGATATCTTCCGGGGTATTTCCAATAATCCTTGTAGAGAAATGGGCATCCAATGTGAGCAATGTGCCGGAAATGGAGATGTGTGCGTTTTTTGTATCTGCCTCAATTGAACCGTCGGCAGGCTTGCCTTTTGCCAGGGTGATGGATGCCTTTCCCGAAAGAGTACCCGAAAACGATATCGATTTGTCTGTGACCAATTGGCCGATGAAGCGATCCGGTCCAAATCCATCCCAGGAAATATTCACATTTCCGTCCAGAGCGGGGAGTTCAAACCTTCCTTCCCCGTGTACCGTGCCTCCCTCCGGGAAAAGGTCTGTTTGAAGTGTTAGCGTATTCCCATCGAACCGGCAGACAAGGTTGCCCGGAATTAATAGAGACCCGTACGGGCTTTTCAGAAAAACAAAGGCATTGTCCAGGAAAATATCGGGTATTGGAGGCAGAGGAGCGGCAGTCTTTGTTTTATCCTCGTTGTGAGCTGCAAATGTTGAAAGGGGCGGGAGTCCCGATATACGGACCTTTCCGTCCCGGTCTATCCGCGCATGAATTGTCAATCCCACCACGTGGACCGCGCTGATTTTCCCCTTCAGGATGCCGCTTAACGTATAGGAGACATTTATGTCTGGAAGTATCAGTTTATTTTCACCCAATTTCCCGATTCTTACATCCCTGAAGTGGGCTCCAGTAAGGCCGAGACTGACCACCTGAACCCGGTTAAGTTTGAGTCCGAATCCGGCAGCAGTTTCCGTTATTTTCCGTTGAACAGTTCTTTCCAGCGAACGCTCCACCATGGGGACGAACACCAGAAACAGCACACACACCAGTACCAGTGACAGAAGAAAATAGCGAACACTCGCTTGTATCCTATTCATTATTTTATGGTTCATACCGTAATTCTACCCGTAAACCTTCATGTTGTCAAACGGCTTTGCAGTTCGAATAGAGGTGATGAAAAGACAGATAAAGGACAACTGGATTGTCTTTTCCGAATCCTGTCTGAACTCAAACTCAGACTCAAACTTAAACTTGTCTCATTCGGGAGGGTAGTGTAAGGTATAGCCCGGAAGAAAAACAGAGCTGGAGGGGCTTATGCGTGGAGAACTGAAATGGATCGCCTGGGAAACAACACCGAGATGTAACTTGTCCTGCGTGCATTGCCGCTCATCCTCAACCATGCACATGCCGGAGGTGATGGATACCAAACAGGCGCTGTCGGTACTGGATAAAATTGGCGATTTCTGCAGTCCGGTGGTGGTATTGTCCGGGGGTGAACCCCTTCTTCGAAAGGATATTTTTGAGCTGGCACAATATGGAACAGACAAGGGTTTTCGGATGTGCATGGCCACAAACGGCACCCTCATCAATGACACACATTGCGAAAAAATGATTGAAACCGGCATCAAGATGGTGTCATTGAGCCTGGACGGCAGCACGGTAGAGATTCACGATAATTTCCGGAATCACAAGGGCGCGTACGCTGGCGTGATGCGCGGAATTGAGTTTCTGAAGAAGCATAATATTCCTTTTCTCATCGATACTCCTTTCACCAAGAGAAACCAGAAGGATATGGAAAACACATACAGACTGGCCAAGGAACTGGGCGCCACGGCATGGTATATGTTCATGATTGTCCCCACCGGTCGGGGGGAAGATGTGATGAGCGAATTGATTGATACAAAGGATTACGATGATATCCTCCGCTGGCATTACAGACTGGAGCAGCAGGAAAATGAAATTCTGGTACGGCCCACCTGTGCCCCTCACTACTATCGGATTTACATGGAAGAAGCCATGAAGGAAAAGAAGTCTGCCAAACGGCGAAACCTTACCTTCTCCACCGGCGCCAACAAGGGCTGCGTGGCCGGGCAGACCATCTGCCTGATCCGATCCGACGGTGAGGTGTTGCCCTGTTCTTATTTCCCCGTTTCAGGCGGAAATATATTCACACAATCCATGGAAGAGATCTGGAACTCAAAACTGTTCCTTGAGATGCGGGACTTTGATGTTTACAAGGGCAAGTGCGGGGTGTGTGAGTATCGGGGAGTCTGTGGCGGCTGCCGGGCACGGGCATATGCTGTGACAGGGGATTACCTGGACCCTGAACCTTTCTGCGACTACGAGCCCGGACATCTGAAAGATGATAAATAGTTTTGTTCAACAGTTTTCCTTAATGGATGATTTGAATATCAGAAATTGAGTGCACTTGCGCGAGATAGATCCAAATTTCTCATAGATGGTATAAAAAATATACATAAAAATAGAATTTTACCTCATGTTGGATGAAAATATGAAATAACATAACATTAAGGTGTGCAGGAAGTTGCATATGCTTATCCTTAAGAAGTTTTGACTAAAACGAGAATTTCGGTATAATAATGGAAAACTTGAATTTTGGGTCGGTGTATGGCATCTGGTAACAGCATTTTCAAAACTCATTTCATTCTGATTGTTCTGGTTTTCCACGCCCTGGTTGTGATCGGTGGTGGGACATGGGTGTACCTGGAATACCGGTCCTGTACTGAAGATGCTGCTGCGATCCGTACGAAAGACATCGCCCGTTGCCGGGCGGCGGCAGAACGCCATCTCAATGACTTTGTTTCCCGTACGGGAAACGGGAAGCTGTCAGAGCCTGTCCCGGAAACACCGGAGAAGGTTCTGGCAAAATCCATCTGGCAGGAAAGGTTTGGAGACCGGGGCTTTCTTTTTCTGTTCTTTCAAAAAGGGGGACAGATTGCAGGGTGGTGGAATGGAAAAGAGCACCTTGTTCCGGTTACAGAGCTTCGTGACAAGTCCGGTTTACCTTTCCTGAAGGACCCTTGTCTGCAATGTATGGAAACAGGTCAACCCCGCTGGTTGAATAATGTGTCCACAGGCTGGGCACCAGTCCACGACAAATGGTCTTTTTATCTTTTCCCTCAGGCTGACCGCAATCAGGTGGTGGGAGCGGCGCTGGATATGGCGGAAACAACCCGAACCGCCGATGCTTACATGGAACTGTCCCGTAAACACATTTTTCACTT
>Ga0100385_1003582_pt1 | contig 13767 bp, 16 predicted proteins | sample CryGeymeta201509_FD_81543 | JGI IMG/M metagenome (GOLD analysis project Ga0100385, IMG submission 81543) | Groundwater microbial communities from Crystal Geyser aquifers in Utah, USA - Crystal Geyser metaG 2015-09 | ecosystem: Environmental > Aquatic > Deep subsurface > Groundwater | place: USA... | reverse complement strand
ATTTAATGTTAGCCCAAAATTGGAATCCAATAGAACTTTTTAAGAATGGTGACATTTCGAGAATGCTCGAAGGGCAGTATTGGAATTACAAGAAATACAAATCCTACAAAGAAGGCCAAATTACAATTGGATTTGTTAAGATAAAGCCAAACGAAGATTTTTGGTTATTATTTCATATAGGACAAATAACTAAAGACCTGAATATTCTAAACGGTGTTGGTTATAAATATCAAGATATACCCGAATATAGAAAATATATCGGTCGTTTAATTATCATATTCAAAAATAAATCTCAAAATATGATCCGTAATGCTGAATCAGTAATTGATGACTGCTATATTTCTCAAATTTTACCATACACTTTTGACAAGGACTTATTACCGAGAAAAGAACTCTCTTAATTATTTTACGAAGAGATTCTCAAACTATACCAATCTAAGAAATCTTAGATTAAAGTATAATCCAATAATTTAATATTTTTTAATTCTTCATTATCGAATTTATCTTAGGGCGATTTAATCAAAATCTGCTCTTTTTATTTTAAGATTTGCTAAAAATTTATTATAAATAAAAGGTTTTTTTATATACATCACTATTTTTTAAAAATATCGAAAAAATACCCTTGACAAATAATATTATATGAAGTAATATAAATATGCATTACAACAAATGCACGAACATTAACAAGTTAAAATCTTACTACAACTAAATAGTAAGGTTCTAAATCAAGATTAAATACAATTTATTCCAACATATAAAAAAGTCATAATTGTTTTGTAATAACAATTTGGTGATTTTTAATGAGAGTTTGATCCTAGCTCAGGATGAACGTTGGCGGCGTGGATAAGGCATGCAAGTCGAACGGAATTATATAGTGCTTGCACTGTATAATTTAGTGGCAGACGAGTCAGTAATATCTTAGTAATTTACCCCAAAGTTTTGGATAACTCAAGGAAACTTGAGCTAATACAAAATGGTCAGTTATATCATATGATTTTAACTGTAAAGCTTCGGTGCTTTGGGAGAAGCTTTGAACATATCAGCTTGTTGGTGAGGTAATAGCTCACCAAGGCTATGACGTGTAGGGGGCCTGAGAGGGTGATCCCCGACGATGGGACTGAGACACGGCCCATACTCCTACGGGAGGCAGCAGCCGAGAATCTTCCGCAATGGACCTAAGGTCTGACGGAGCGACGCCGCGTGAAGGATGAAGCCCTGTGGGGTGTAAACTTCTGTCGAATGGGAGCAATTCAAGAGAGAGTACCATTCTAATAGAGGCTGCTAACTTCGTGCCAGCAGCAGCGGTAATACGAAGGCCTCGAACGTTATCCGGATTTATTGGGCGTAAAGCGTCTGCAGGTTGAATTAAAGGTCTTTACTTAAATTTTTGAGCTCAACTCAAAGTCTGGTATTGAAACCATAATTCTAGAGTGTGTTAGAGGTAAGTGGAACTCATGGTGTAGCAGTGATAAGCTTTGATATCATGGGGAACACCAAAGGCGAAGGCAACTTACTGGGACACTACTGACACTCAGAGACGAAAGTGTAGGTATCGAAGCGGATTAGATACCCGCGTAGTCTACACCCTAAACTATGAATACTAGACATTTCGAGCATCGACCCTCGGAGTGTCGAAGCTAACGCGTTAAGTATTCCGCCTGGGAAGTACGATCGCAAGATTAAAACTCAAAGGAATAGACGGGAGCTCGCACAAGCGGTGGAGCATGTGGTTTAATTCGATGATAAGCGGGGAACCTTACCAAGGCTAGAAATCTAACTGTGGATCTTTAGAAACATTGATCGTCTTCGAGATCGTTAGACAGGTGATGCACGGTTGTCGTCAGCTCGTGCCGTGAGGTGTTCCGTTAAGTCGGGAAACGAGCGCAACCCTCATATTGAGTTACAAGTGTCTCAATAGACTGCCTGGGTTAACCAGGAGGAAGGAGAGGATGACGTCAAATCAGCGTGTTCCTAGACGCCTTGGGCTACACACGTGCTACAATGGGAAGGACAATGAGTCGCAAAATCGTAAGATCAAGCTAATCTCCTAAACCTTTCCTCAGTTCGGATAGAGGTCTGAAACTCGACCTCTTGAAGCTGGAATCGCTAGTAATCGCAGATCAGCCTCGCTGCGGTGAATACGTTCTCGAGCTTTGTACTCACCGCCCGTCAAGTCAAGGGAGTCGGTAATACCTTAAGTGTGTGCATTAAGTACATACCACGGTAGGATCGATAACAGGGACTAAGTCGTAACAAGGCATCCGTAGCGGAAGCTGTGGATGGATCACCTCCTTTCTAAGGAGCATGGATCTTATTAGTACATTCTTTATGAATTGCTATAAGTTCAAGGTCGTTTTATAACTTTTAGTTATAAAAATTCTTAACACCAAAAAATCCTTTGTTTTTGAGCAAAGGTTCACCAAATTGTTGTTACAAGACAACTATTACGGTGTAAATTGTATTTTGATTCTTAACTTGAAAAAGACCTATAGAAGTAATATTCTGTAGGTCTTTTTGTTTATATAAGAGAGTTTGTAATAAATAATTTTTTTTGATAGTATATAGGTATAAATTTATAATAATCTTATGATTAATAAAATAGACTTGTTAAAGCTAATAAATGACTATAATTACAATGACACTAATAAAATATTAACAAAGATATTTCTAAATAACTTTGAAGATTTTTGGTCAACTGACAATAAATATGGCCATATAACAGCTTCTTCTTGGGTTTTGAACAAAAACAGAAATAAAGCATTATTAACTCATCATAAGAAATTAAATAAATGGATTCAACTCGGTGGTCATATTGAGAAATCTGATAATACAATTTTTGAAGCAGGAAAAAGAGAATTAATGGAAGAGTCAGGTTTAAAAAATATAAAATTAATTAGCGAGTCTATTTTCGATATAGATATTCATAAAATACCATCTAAAGGTGATATTCAAGAGCATTTTCATTTTGATATAAGAATGCTTTTTGAGGCAGATGAAAATGAAGATATTAACTATGATTTAAATGAATCAAATAATATAAATTGGCTTATTTTTGATGAAATTATTTATCATAACAAGGAAGAATCTATTTTACGAATGATAGATAAATCAAAAGTTATTTCTACCTAAGCCCTTATTCCTTAACTTTAATAATTTTTTATATATTTGATAAGTAATTAGTTTTATTCTAAATCAATATACACTGAATTTTCATCTATTATAAAATTATAATCATTTAAACTATATGTATCTATTATTAATAAAGTAACTGATAAAATAATTATAATAATACTAATTATTATACCTATAACTTTTAATCTTCCTGCTATTACTCCACTTTTTTTATACAAAGGATTGAGTCCAGATATAATAAAGACTAGACCTAAAAAAAGAAAATTGATAAAAATAATAATTCCTACATATGATGATATTAAATCATATTCTAGAATAAATCTTATGACTTCATTGTTAAAAGGGAGCCTAAATAGGGCAATTGTAAATAGACTCAAAGTTATAAATAAAAATGCAAACAATAAAATAGATATAATAATAGCCAATATTTTACTTAATTTAATAATTAAATTAAGTAGATTTGGGTTAATATTCCAATTATCACTATTGTGCTTAACTTCATCAACCTTATCATTGATCATATCCTTTAGAGCAGATAAAGTCACTTTATCCCCTTTCATATTTAATTTTTCAGATGAAGTTTTAGCTTCTGGAATAGCAAACCATAAGATAATATATATCAAAATTCCCCCACCCCCCATAAATGTAAATATTATAAATAGAATTCTAAATATTAATGGATCTACACCAAAATAATATCCTAAACCACTACAAACACCCCCGATTTTTGCATCATCTAAACTTCTATATAATCTTTTTATATTATTGTGATTTACTGAATCTTTTTTATCTGACTCCCCTTCTATATTCTCTATCGGACCCATTTCTGATAACACGGTTTCTACATCCTTAATCAATATAGTATCTTTATATTGATCTATAAATAAAGTAAATTTTTCACCAATAGCCTGCTCCAAATCTTTGATTATCTCTTCTTTATCAAGATTATTTATTAGAGATTTTTGAGCTAGATCTAAATACTCATCTAATATTTTATAGCCTAATTTTTCTATTAGATAAGATTTTCCTGCTAAATTAATTGTAATTACTTCTTTCATAAAATTAAATGTTATATTTATAATAAATCTTGAATTTCCTTAATAATAATTTGCCAATATTTTTCTGCTTTATCCAGATAATCTTTTCCTTTCAAAGTAAGTTTATAGTACTTTCTAGGAGGACCCACATCAGATTCTATCCATTCATACTCAACCAATTCTTCTCTTCTAAGATTAGATAGTAAAGGATAAAGAGTTCCTTCTTTGGTTGAAAACTGTGTATCTTTCAGTCTATTTATTATATCTAAAACATAAACCTGCCTATTATTGATAATCTTGAGAATTATAAATCTCAGCAAACCTTTTTTAATAGCAATAAATTTTTCTTCAGTATTCATAATTTTATAGTACCTTGTTATATAAAGGTACTATATCATAAAACAATATTCTTGTCAAATATTTTTTAGACCTATCATTTACTATGATAAAAAGCTATGTTATACTTATTAAATAAATTTAAATAATATATGGCCCTAAAACTACCAGAAAATTTAATAATTGATGATGAATTCCAAAAAGCTTATGATTTAATGGAAAAAAGTCAAAAACATATTTATATAACAGGAAAAGCTGGTACTGGGAAATCAACTCTACTAACATACTTTAGAGAAAAAACTACAAAAAACTTTATTACATTAGCCCCTACTGGAATAGCAGCAGTTAATATAGATGGAGCAACTATTCATTCATTTTTTAGATTTGCACCACAATTAGTAAATGAAAAAAGTATTATAAAAGATACAAAAAGAAAAAATTTATTCAAAAAACTGGAAACTATTATTATAGATGAGATCTCAATGGTAAGAGCAGATATTCTTGATGGAATAGATAAATCACTTAGAATAAACAAAGAGAATAATTTACCCTTTGGAGGTGTCCAGATGGTCTTTTTTGGAGATTTGTACCAATTACCTCCTGTAGTAATTGGCAAAGATCAAATAGATTACTTTGAGCAAAGATTTGGTGGAATATATTTTTTTAATGCCAAAGTATTTCAAGAAATAGACTTTGAATATATAGAATTAAAAAATATCTTTAGACAAAAAGATGATATTTTTAAAGATATTCTAAATAATGTCAGGGAAAAAACACTCTCATATAAAGATTTATCCTTATTAAATCAAAGATTACATTCTAAAAATCCAAATACCAAATCTAATCTAAATATTACCCTATCTGCCACAAATAAAGTAGCTGATTTCATAAATCGTCAAAAAATAGATCAATTAGAAACTGATGAGTATCTTTATGAAGCAATAGTTGATGGTAAATTTGAAAGATCCGCTTATCCAACTGAAGAAAATTTAGTTTTAAAAGAAGGTGCTCAAATTATGATGTTAAAAAATGATTCTTCCAAAAGATGGGCTAATGGCACCCTTGGAGTAATCACAAAATTAAGTGATGTAGGAATACAAGTTGAAATCAACGGTAAAGATCATACTGTAACTCCAGAAGTATGGGAAGTCATAGAATTTCAGTATAATCAAGAAGAAAATAAAATAGAAGAACAAGTGATAGGATCATTCACACAATACCCAATCCGATTAGCTTGGGCGATCACAATTCACAAAAGTCAAGGACAAACTTTTGATAATATCATCATTGATCTTGGCTATGGAGCTTTTACTCACGGACAAACTTATGTAGCTCTTAGCCGTTGCACAACTTTGGAAGGAATCGTGCTAAAGAAACCTATTCGTCATCAAGATATTATTTTAGACAAAAAAATAGTAGATTTTATAGAAAATATAAAGAATTAAATCAAACCTACTCTTTCTCTCACTATTTTTATTTTAGCAATAGCTTTTTTCCTGGCAAATTCTGCACCTTCAGATAGTGTTTTTCCAACAAAAGATTTATCTTCTAGTAATTCAACTTTTCTTTGTCTCATTGGAGCTAAGAATTTATTCAAATTTTCAAACAAAATCTCCTTAGATTCTTTATAGCTAATTCTCCCCTCTTCATATTTTTGTTCTAAGTTTTGAATTTCACTTTCGGATAATAATAATCTATGATAATGCATAATATTACATTCTAAAGGATTTTTAGGTTCATTTGGAGCCTTAGAATCGGTTTTGATAGACATTACTTTTTTATAAAGAGAATTCTCTTCTTCAAAAACATTAATTGTATTATTATAACTTTTACTCATTTTTCTACCATCTAAACCTTTGATAATTTCTACTTCTGGATTTATAAAAGGCTTAGGTATTATGAATGTATCTCCATATAGAGTATTGAACTTTTTAGCAATTTTCTGAGCAATTTCTACATGTTGCTTTTGATCTTTACCAACAGGAACAATTGTAGAATCGTATATAAGAATATCTGAAGCCATCAAAACAGGATAAGCAAATAATCCCATATTAGCCTCTTTTCCATTTTGAATTGAATCTTTATAAGCATGAGATCTTTCTAAATATGCAACAGTTACCAAATTATTAAATATCCATGTTAACTCTGTTAGTTCTGGAATTGATGATTGATAAAATAGTTTAATCCGAGACAAATCAAGTCCCATCGCAATCAAATCTATAGCTATTGACTCAGTATTTAATTTTAGAATTTTAGGGTCTTTTAGAGAATTTATTGTATGATAATTTGCAATAAATAATAATATTTCATCAAATTGAGAAGATTTAGCCAGATCAAATAAAGGAGATACCATTCCAAAATAATTACCAAGATGAATGTCACCTGAAGGCTTTATACCTGTTAAACAAATATTTTTCATTCAAATAAATTTTTAGACTTAATAATATTTATATTAACATAAATTTTGGTAAAATAAAATACCAGCTCTTAGGCTAGTACTTTATTTTTGAAAAACTATTCTCTTGGTTTAGCAGGTTGAACAGAAATTTCTCTTCCCATAAGGTCAGCTCCATTTAACTGTTGTATTGCTTTTTCTGCATCATCAGAGTTTGCCATTTCAACAAAACCAAATCCTTTGGATCTTCTGGTCTCTTTATCGAAAATGATTTTTGCTGAGGTAACTTCTCCAACTTGCTCGAAAAGAGCTTGTAAGTCTTCGTTGTTAGCTCTGTAAGATATATTTCTTACAAATAAATTTGTCTGCATAATATCTAATTATTCTAAAAGAATGTAATATTCTTTTAATTCTTTGTACTAACTCCTGTCGACCTGCTTCCTTGTTTTAAGATTAAGATCAGGATTAATCATATTATATCATACTTTCTTATATATGCATAGTAAAAATTGAAATTTTATATAAAAGACTTGAAATGAATCAGGTTATTTTGTATAATATTATAAACTTTATAGTTAAAGTAAGGAGCAAATTTTATGTTAGAATCTACAAATTCATTATCAAATCGATATATTTGTATCCCTGCATATAGTCGTAAATTAGCAATGAAAAAAGTTCTTTCAGCAGAACACAGTATTTTAAAGAATACAATCTAATATTTATGAGTGAATTTATATCTTTATTCTGGTGAATCTTTATCCGATATTCCTAAAATTATCCGATTAAACTTTTATTCAGAATTAATTATCTAAACTTACCACCAAAAGCTCTCAAATAAATATCTGAGAGTTTTTTAATTATATTAATGATACAATTCCACTTTCATATTTGGGAAACCTATTCAGGAAAAACCACTTTAATATTAAATGATTTTTCTTGAAAATTTGTCTTTGCTCTGATCTCTGATTCAGTAAATTGCATTCCTTCTGGTGCAATTATAAGTTTATCATCATCTTCCTCTTCTCTCTTAATTACAGCAATACAAATACCTGTAAACTTTTCCATTGGGATGTCTACTCCAATAACATAAGCATCTAATTCTTCTCCATCTCCTGAGATAGTATTTGGTATAAATCCATAATTTAATTTATATTCAAAACACCATTTAGGATGTTTACTTCCCAATGGCCTATCAATTTCTACTAAAACCTTCTTGTTTAAAAATGAGTTGCTTGTATTCATGATAATATATCTTATATACACATAATTATATAGTAATAATGAACCAAAAGCAAATATAATCTTTAATTAAGGAGTATCTTCTATTTTTGATTATCCTTATGTTGATCCAAGTTTTTCTAAAAATTTTAAAATTACTTTACTAAACTCCTTAGTAGTATCAATATTGTTTCCATGCTTTCTCATTGCTACAGAAAGTAAAGACCCATGATCATATTCAGATAAAATTTGATATATATCATAGGTATCTTTTGCATTAACAATTTTAGATTTATCTAAAGTACCCCTCACATCCAGTTTCCGTTTTCCAGCATCTATCTCACATATTTTTTCCAAGTTATTAAGCGTGACATTAATTTCCCCATTTTTAGCATCATCAAAATCTATGGCCTCTTTTGACAACTCCTTCCATTTCTCTGACATATCCCAATGCAACCAAGACTCTCTTTTTTTTTGTGAAAAAGTTAAAAGTGTCTCATACTTTACTAATCTTTCAAAGATTGTTCTAAGAGGATAAAAATGAGATAAATCATTTCGTTTTATCAAATCATTATATAATTCAATACGATATAAAAAATCTTCTATTGCCAGATTAATATAATTTCTTGTAATTATATGTTCATATGGCTCCCATTTTTTCCAATAGGATTCTAGTAATTGTTTTACTTTGTTTAAATCTATAGTTAAATTCGACTTTTCAGACATTATATAACTATTTTATAACTAATTATCCTAATTATACCAAAAAATCTAATTTTTACCAAACAATTATATATATTTTATATCTTTTTTATAAAATATACTAGTTAAATGAAAACCTTAGATTCCATAAGACACTTTTTTACAAAATTATCTTCAAAATCACCATAAGTTTTATTCATATAAATAACTTCCGATATATTGTAAAGAATGCCTATTTTAATCTCTTTTTGATTAAAAATTTCTATATATTTTGTCCTTAAATATTTAATAACATTTTCATTAAGCAAACTCATTACATATAATTTTGCAAAATCATTACCATAAATTGATACTCCCCAAGATTCCCAATCTAAAATATATCCTCTTTTTGTTATATTGTTCCAATGAAGATCCGTATGAGATGTAGACCATTTACTTACAGTCAAATTTGAAACTTCAGGAAAAATTGATTGAATTCTTCTTGAAATATACTCATCTCTCATACCTTCTCTTTTAGTTTTGTATTTTTCTAATTCAAATATATTTAAAATAATTTCATCTATAACTTCTTTATCAATTCTGTCTGTAGAATCTAAATATTGTTTATTAGATACTACTTTATCAAAAATATATTCAAATAGATATATCTTTACCTCAAATTTTTCATATTCTAATTTTATAATTTGATATAATTTAGGTTTTTTGGAAATAATTATCTTTTTACTAGACTCTTCTCCATTCCATAATTTATAGTTTCATCATCAAATTGCACGGAATAATTTTCTTGCAAAATTTTAAATATAGGATTAAAAATTGTCATAAATTTATTATTATTAATAAAATAATAGCACATTTTTATGCTATTACATAGTAATCAGTTTTAATTATCTCTCATTATGAGAACATTATTTTCTATTAAATTAGTTATTAAAACCTTAAATTCTTTACCTTCCACTAATATTCTAAGAAAAATAAACAATATTTTTATAAATCAAAAATACTCTCTTAAATATAAGAGAGTATTTAAAATAAGATTAACTTAAAAAACTCTGCTCCCGTTTTCACATTTCTGTGATGGCCTAATTAGTATTGTTCCTTTAGTTTCATTAACCACAGCTAAAACCAGTACTTCAGATTTGACTCCAGCCACTCTTTTAGGTGGAAAATTAATAACAGAAAGGACTTGTGTCTTAAGAAGTTCCTCTGGAGTATAATTTGTTACTATTTGAGCAGAACTCTTTTTAATACCTAAATTTTTTCCAAAGTCTATTTCTAAAATATAGGCTTCTTTTTTAGCTTTAGAATTCAAATATACTTCGATAATTGTTCCAACTCTTATGTCAACTCTTAAGAAATCCTCGAAATTAATTTCTTGTTGTACTTCATTTTCTTCAGGGGAATTCATATAGTTAATTATTATCTTTCATGGATATAGTTTTGCACCATTCAAAATTAGCTTTATATGCTTTTTCAAATTCTACAATGAATTTAGACCTTGTCAAGAGTATTTTGTAATTTTTCCATTAATTAATAATATCTTATTACTTGGATCTAAAACTTTTTTTAATATATTATCTAAATCTTCTACTGTAGTACTCTTTACAAAATTCCAATAATCTTCTACTGTATATTCAATAACTAGATTATTTCTTAATTGATCACGATAAAATTCAGCTAAATTATTAATAGAACTGTAATATATTTTACTATCTATCAGAAATAGATTTTTAATTTGATCTAAAATTTCATTGTCAAATTCTAAATTAACTAAAACATCCTCTAATATATTAAGAGTCTTCTCTAAATTCTCCTTTGATACTTTATATTCAATTGAAAAATTAGATGCTTGAGGATTATCATCTACATAAGAATCAACCCAATAAACCAATCTCTCTTGCAATCTTAATCTCTTAACTAAATAAGATGACCAATAATTAGCTATTATATTTCTTAATAAATATAAAGTCCAAATTTCTTTTTGGGATAATGAATTTTTATATATAAAATTTAAACTTACATTTACATTCTCTGTATCTATAGATACTAAATTAAACTCTATAGCATTATCTATATTTTTTTCCCAATTGAAAAATTCATCTTCTAAAGGTATAGGTTTTATCAATGTAGGTTCAATTTTTAATTCACTATTTTTTATAATCTCAATATCTGGAGTTAAGATAACCATATTAGCATTCTCTAAGCTAAAATATTGCTTATTAAAATCTAGCACATCTTGTAATTCAATATCTTCAACATTTCCAAAAACATTTTGTGAAAGAGAATTCCCTATATATATTAATTCTATTTTTTTATCGTATTCATCATATTTTGAATCTTCTTTTTCTTGAATTACAACCTTCTTTTCAGAGATAAAGTCATCTTGATTAATCTCTCCATTTTTTACCAATTCATCAATTATTTGGATAGATTCTATTAAATTAGAGCTATCTTGTTTACCATAATGATAAACTAATAATCTTTCAGTATAAGCATTTTTTATGATTCCTTTTTTTTCTATATATAAACTTTTTTCTAAATCATTCTGCCAATATTTTGTTTTCGTTCCCCATATGTGTTCAAAAAAGTGAGCTAAGCCTAATTTATTTGGTTCATCATAGATTACTCCTCTTCTATAGACTACTTGAGCATAAGTTAAATCAAGAGTTGGAATTTCTATAATATGGGTCTTTATTCCATTTATAAGATATTGAGATATTTTTGTCTGCATAAAAAATTGTTTATCATTATTAATTATATTTATTATAGCATAATTTATTTTATGCAAAAAGTGAAGTATAAAATTAAACTCTCCCCCTACTTAAAAGAATCTTTGGAAGCATATTTTTTGTTTTTAATTTACTTAACAACTTGATCAAAATACTATTTTCAAGTATAATTTAAATGTACTCAAGTAAATAATTATTAAATTATGAGCTCATTAAAGGATATTCTAGAAAAGAGAATTGATACCCCACCACCACTTTTTTTAAAAGATGAACTTACATTGGATCAGGAAAAATATTTATCAGAAGTGTATGAAAAAGCATTTCATTGTTCTATCTTATCTCCTAGTCACAGTAATACTCAGCCAGTTAGATTTGCTTTCTTTGAAGAAATGAATCGAATTAAAGATTTGTTTTTATGGTTGGATAATAATTATTCAAAAGAATTTAAGCCTGGCAAATATAATTCTCTATCTGATTTTCATGGATCAAAAGTGAAAAGGGTTTTTATCCCCATATATAAAGTCTTAGATCGTGATGATGAGAAGAAGTCAAATCCTGAATGGGAATCCCAAGCAACTGCATCAATTGCTGTTAATAATGCTTGTGTATCTTTGAATCAATCTGATCCATTTATTACTAAAGATGGTAAGAAAATATTCCCAAGTATTCATTGGTGGTCTCAAGATATTATGTTGCCTTATAGTTTGGAATATCTTTACCAAAAAAACATTCTTGAAAGAGATGTAAAATATGGGAGCTTAGGAATAATGCTCGGGGGCTTTATCTCAGAAGAAATTAGAGAAAAATTTTATTTCCACCCTAAACATCAACAAAAACTTTCAATTAAAGAATTTGTTCTAAAAGTTTAGATAAATAAACAAGATTGAATTTATAAATTTCTACTTTACAAGTTATACTTTTATGAACCAAATTATACCAAATAAATTAAAAAAAGGAGATAAAATCATAGTAATTTCACCTTCCGACTCACTTTATTTTATGGGAGAAGAAATGCAAAAGATTGCAGAAAAAAGATTCCAAGAAATGGATTTAGAAGTAACTTATTCTAAGAATTCAAAAGAAGTAGATGCATTTGATTCATCTAGTATAGAATCAAGAGTATCAGATTTACATCAAGCTTTTTTAGATAAAAGTATAAAAGCTATATTTATTGCTTATGGAGGTTATTCAGTAAATCAACTTTTAAGTTATATAGATTGGAATATAATTAAAGAAAACCCTAAAATCCTAATGGGATATTCAGATATAACGGCTCTTAGTAATGCAATTTTAACAAAAACGGGCTTAATCACATATTCAGGACCTACATATTCTCAATTCGGGCAAAAATTATATTTTGAATATACTCAAGATTATATTTATAAAACTTTATTTGAAAACAAAGAGTATCAAATTTGTCCAAGTGAATTTTGGAGTGATGATAATTGGTATAAAGATCAAGATAATAGACATTTAATCAAAAATCAAGGTTGGTTAGTGATAAATGAAGGTGAATCAGAAGGAAAAATTTTAGGAGGAAATCTCTCTACACTTAATCTATTACAAGGAACAGAATATTTTCCTGATTTAACAAATGTAATTTTGTTTTTAGAAGATGATAATGAATCTAATATAGGAATATTTGATAGGGATTTACAATCATTAATCCATCAACCTAATTTTGATAAGGTAAAAGCTCTTGTAATAGGTAGATTTCAAAAAGATAGCAAAGTTACAGATGAGCTTCTGATAAAATCTATTCAAACAAAAAAAGAATTACAAAACATACCCATTATTGCGAACTTAGATTTTGGACACACTCATCCTATGTTTGTATTTCCTATTGGGGGTAAAGTTAGTCTTAAAGTCAGTAAAGATAAATCTGAAATTATTGTAAAAAATTATTAATATTTAATTTCAAATTATACTCTATTTTCTCTTTCTCTATTATAAATGAATTTATTTCTTGTGTATAGTGAAAGTTTTTAACTTATTGTCCAAACTCTTTTTTATTAAAATCTTATTTTTCACGAAATGCTTGTTCAAGATTGATATTCATACAATTTGCAAAAAACAAAGATAAATTAAGATAGCATCCATTTATTCCCCAACATGGTGTGTATTAGAGTGAATATCTACATTCATTTTTTCTGCTTTTCTAATAGCCTTCTTGAACAATTACCCCGTCTCTTATCTAAACTTATTTGAAAATGTTTAAGTT
>Ga0100385_1003578_pt1 | contig 13777 bp, 9 predicted proteins | sample CryGeymeta201509_FD_81543 | JGI IMG/M metagenome (GOLD analysis project Ga0100385, IMG submission 81543) | Groundwater microbial communities from Crystal Geyser aquifers in Utah, USA - Crystal Geyser metaG 2015-09 | ecosystem: Environmental > Aquatic > Deep subsurface > Groundwater | place: USA... | reverse complement strand
ATCTCGAATACAATAAGAGTGTATTTTGGTAATCAACGATCTCATACTCACCAGGAGTTTTGACTATTTGCCTCTGGCTATCTTTAATAATTAGTAAGAATACCCAGAAAACAGGCGCTAAAATTATCGCATTCCATTTTGGTAGAAAGTAGAAAAGTTGGTTTTGCTTGGTAATGATATGAGAGATAATAGGACTTAAGCTATAAAAGTGTAAAATCAGTGCAATGATGATTAACGTAGAGATTAAATATAGTGTTGACCTTATGTGTGAGAGAAGATCAATCTTTTGCCTTATATTCCTAAAATTCAGATAACTCAGACAGATAAAATCAAAAGTAAAATATAGTAATAATTCAGTGATTGAGATTTTTCTGTAGATAATATTCGTTTCACCAAAATCAAAAATAATTGTAAAGAACATGATGAGCGCGATAATAATTTGAAAAATTCTCACAATATATGTTGAGAAGTCGTAACTTCTACCTTGTTTCGATAACGCTATATATCTCTTTAAAGATATCATCTTAAGTCCGTCGACTTGAAAGATTTTAAACGTTGAGAATATGATTAAAAGTATTAATAGAAATAATACTAATAAGTTAAACATTGACACCAACTTTTAAAGAATAACTGTTAAAATTGTAACAGCGATAATCAAAATTGAATAGAACTCTTTCGAATAATCAATAGTTACAGAACCGAAGAAACAGGCAATCAACAATAAGGACACAGTCCAGATTGCTCCCTTAACCAAGGAAGACATCTCTGATTTATAGATTGCACGTTGTTTTATTCGAAAACTAGCCTGTATATTTGGCCGAGAGAAAAACAAGGGGTAGATCAAAGCTACCCCAAGAGAAAGAATTAAAAGTACTGATAGAATCAAGTAAACTTTCATCATTATTTAACTAAGATTAAAGCTCCACCAGCTAGCATAAGAATTTTCTCCCAGAAAATCCCAAGAAGGAATACTGGTAAAGCGAAAACTGTTATTACAATTTGGTTAGGCACTGTGAATCCAGAAATAGTTTCTTCTGATTCTGAGTCTTTTAGAACCATAAGTCTTACGACTTTCATATAGTAGTAAAGTGATACAACTGAGTTAAGAGCTGTGATTACCGCTAGCACGTAATACTTCTTAGAAATAATTGCTGCTAAGATATTAAACTTTGCAACAAAACCTGCTAATGGTGGTAGACCAGCTAGTGAGAACATCACTGTCGTCATTAGGATTGCCATAAGAGGATGTTTCTTTATTAGCCCACTGAATCTTTCAAAGTGATCATTTCCATATTGATCCTGAACAAATGAAGTAATATAGAAAGCTACGAGAGTCATAAATAAGTATGTAACCGCGTAAAACAGAATTGCTCTTGTCCCTAGCTCATCAATACAAAGAACACCAAGAAGCATTACACCTGCGTGTGAGATACTCGAAAATGCTAGCATTCTCTTAACCGATCTTTGTCCAATTGCAGAAACATTCCCTACAGTCATTGTAATTGCTGCGATAATCATAAGTAGTACAACCCATGACTCTCTAACAATTGAAGCATCGCCAGCAAAGAATACATTTGTCACTCTCACGACCGCTACAATCCCTGCAATTTTCGGAACGATTGAAAAGAAGTTAGTAACAGGAAGTGGTGAACCTTCGTAAACATCCGGTGACCACATATGAAAAGGTACACATGCAATCTTATAACCGATACCCGCAAAGAATAGTACAAAAGAAGGCATTAAAATTAATGCTTGTTCAGTCGTAAGATTCGACATTGCTGGAATTATTTCTGAGAAGTTGATTGTCCCAAGAACACCAAACATATGAGACATACCAAAGAGCATGATCCCCGCAGTAACTCCACCGTAAAGAGAATACTTAAGTCCTGCTTCTGAAGATCTTTCATCATTTCTTCTAAGTGAAGCTAGTACATATGAAAGGATCGAAAGTGTTTCGATACCAATATAAAGAAGAAGCATATTATTTGCTGAAGCTAGTAACATACCACCAATAAGAACACCTATTGCCAAGATAACAAACTCTGCTTTCGTTTCTTCATAGAGATCTTTCGATTGATTCGCAAGATAGATTGCAGCACCTGTTCCAAGTAGCATAATACCTTTTGCGAAAGTACTAAATGAGTCAATGATAACAGAACCTGTAAAAATTTTAACAGGAGCAGCCCCAAGTCCTTTAACTAAGTAAGTAAAAGAAGCTATTAAACCAAGGAAGGCCGTTGAAAAAAGAAGTCCCTTCGAACGTCCCTTAACATTATTATCATAAGTTGATTCAACTAAGATCAAGGCCGCCATTGTTAAACACAATAGCAGCTCTGGAACGTAGTGACTTATACTTGCTAAATATTTTAAAGCCATTATTTCACCTTCAACTAGAACTGAGCTAGTAGAGAAACTAATTTACCAACAGAAGCTTTCATAATGTTTAGTAGTGGTGCTGGATAAACTCCAAAAAGAATTACAGCAACACAAAGTGGTAACATATAGAAAATTTCTCTAGAATTTACATCTGTATACGATTTATTTTCTTCAATAACTTCTCCAAAGAACATTCTCTTAAACATCCATAGAAGATAAGCAGCACCAAGAAGTAATCCAAGAACAGCAATTACAGTAATAGTTGTAAATCTGTTATAGATTCCTAGGAAGATTAGTGCCTCAGAGATAAACCCTGAAAGCCCTGGTAATCCCATTGAAGCAAACATTGCGATAATGAAGATGATTGAATATTTTGGAAGTTGAGTATAAAGACCACCAAAACCTTTTGTACCATCTGGTCTAACGATCCATCTATGGTGAGATCTTTCATAAAGAATACCAATAAGAAGGAACATCATCGCTGTTGAAGTACCGTGGTTGAACATCTGTAAAACAGCTCCGTTAACACCTTGTACTGTCATCGCGGCAAGACCAAGCATAACAAATCCCATGTGAGAAACTGAAGAGTATGCTACCAGTTTCTTAACATCGGTTTGCGCCATTGCACAGAATGCACCGTAGATAATATTTACTAAACCTAACCATGCAATTGCATCAGCGAAGTATACTGAGGCACCTGGGAAGATTGGAAATGCAATTCTTAAGAAACCATAAGTTCCCATCTTTAAAAGAACACCAGCCAGGATTACTGAAATCGCTGTTGGAGCCTGAACGTGAGCATGTGGTAACCAAGTATGGAATGGAAACACTGGAACCTTGATAGCAAAACCAATAAAGAGTGCTACGAAGAAGACCTTTGCAAATGGCAAGGCCATACCAAACATAGTAACTGTTGTACTTGCAAACTTTCCACCCGATAGAGCAAGAATATTGAAAGAATCAACACCTTGACCAGTAACGAAGTAAAGAGCAACCATACCAACGAGCATTAAGATTGATCCAAAGAATGTATATAAGAAGAATTTAACAGCTGCGTATTCTCTATTTTCCCCACCCCAAATACCGATTAGGAAGAACATAGGAATTAGCATAACTTCCCAGTAAACATAGAATAAGAAGAAATCCATTGAAAGGAATACTCCAAATACTGATGACTGAAGAAATAGAAATAATGCAAAATAACCTTTTACCTGTTTCTTAACTGTCCATGAAGAAAGGATACAGATAAAGAATAGTAAAGACGTTAGTAAGATCATTGGAAGTGAAATACCATCTACCGCTAGGTGATAGAAAATATTAAACTGACTGATCCATGCCTTTTTAATTGTAAATGCTGCTTGCATACCTGGCGTTGTCGGATCGAACTTCATATAAAGTACAACCGATAATGCTAGAGTAATAACCGTGTTAATTAGAGACCAAAATCTGATTAAAGTCTCTTTCGTTCTTGGGATTAATAATACTCCAAGAACACCAACAATCGGCATCCACAGAATCCAACTTAGCAAATTAGAATGACCGCTCACCTGTAAACTCCTTAATTCCTAAATTTTATAAAGCTAAAATATAACCAAAAATTACTAATATAATCATAATGATATAGAACTGAATCTTTCCAGATTGAATAGTTCTTAGTATCACATTAAAAAATCTTACCGATGCACCTGTTCCATCGACCATGATCGTGTCAACGAAGAGGTTATCAAACCATTTCGAAACATTCATAAGGTAACGAACAACAACGGCCCAACCATCCACAACATACTTGTCATAGAATCCCATATCAAATCTTGAGAGAAGATTATTAAATGGAATTAAAAGACCTTGGATAAATCCTTTAATGTAAAGATCATCCATATAGTACTTATTTTGTAGTGTTCTGTAATATCTGTTGAAAGTGTTAACCCAAAATCCAGGATTCCACTTATTCCAAAGGTACATCATTGCTGCAACAAAAATTCCACCAAGAGCGATGAAGATCGATGCAATTGCTCCAATCTTATGAACGTGGTGAACATGATGAGCTTCTTCTTCATTTAATCCGTGGTTATGATCATAGTGAGATTTCTCTGCACTATTTTTTACACGCGTATCCATACCAGAGAAATCTTCTCTTTGCATTGTTGTAAACTTAGATACAACTGGCTTTTGAATCAGGGTTTGGAACCATTCATATTTTCCATGATGAGCATCTGCAACTTTTACAACACCTTGACCAGTAAGTGACCCAGAGAACCAAATCCCTAGAGTAAATACCGAAAGGAATAATAATGGAAGATTTCTATTCCATGAGAAGTGTTCTTCATGACAGTGATCATATACTTCTTTGTCTCTTGGCTTCCCGTGGAAAGCTAAGAACATCATTCTACACATATAGAAGGCTGTAAGGAATGCACCAATAAAACCAAGCGCAGTTGGAATGATCCACTTTGGAGAATGTGTTGCCATTACAAGTGCATCACCTAGAATTCTATCTTTTGATACAAAACCAGAGAAGAATGGAACACCAGCGATTGCCAGAGTACAACACCACATCGCAAACCACGTGAATTTCATTTTATGTCTAAGTCCACCCATTCTTGGCATCTCTTGTACGTGCTCATGAGTGTGGTGATCGTGAAGCGAGTGAATTACTGATCCAGCGGCAAGGAATAAACAAGCTTTAAAAATAGCGTGAGTAATTAAGTGCATAAATGCAGCGTTGTAAGAACCAACACCAACACCTAAAACCATATATCCAAGTTGTGAAATTGTTGAGAATGCAAGAACAGCTTTAAAGTCTGTTTGTACAAGTGCTATTGTTGCTGCCCCAAGAGCAGTAATACCACCGATACATGCTACAAAGTAGTTCAAGTTTCCAAGTTCAATCAATGGATAGATTCTTAATGAAAGATAAACACCAGCTGCAACCATTGTCGCCGCGTGAATAAGGGCCGAACATGGAGTTGGTCCATTCATCGCATCTGGTAACCATACGTTTAGTGGGAACTGAGCTGATTTTCCAATCGTCCCAAGGAAAATACAAACAGCACAGAAAGTTGCGAGAGGAATTCCTAGAACAGTCACACCACTGAATGCACCGTTAGCTATCGCTGCATAGAGATCAACAAAAGATACAGAACCAATATGTGTCCATAGAGCAACAATACCTAGAAGGAAGAAAACATCTCCGATTCTTGTTGTCATGAATGCTTTAATACTAGCGTTTCCTGTCTTCTCTTTTTCATAGTAGTGACCAATTAAAGAGTAAGAACAGAATCCCATAAGTTCCCAGAAAATAAATACTGAAAATAAGTTATCTGAAAGAACAAGACCAAGCATCGCTGATGTAAAGAGTGACATATAGACAAAGAATCTACCGTTTCTTCCATAGTTCATATCGTGATGCATGTAATAAGTTGAGAAGATGTGAATCATTGTTGCAACTACTGTAACCATAACAAGCATTACTGCTGTCATGTTATCAATGTAGATTCCCATATTCACTGCAAATTCTTGGCCTCCACCATTGAGGTCAAACCAAGTAAATACCTTGTGAATGTAGTAATCTGCGGCGTAGTTTCCAAAAACGAAGTCCTTGAAAATTTTAAGCGCATAAATTGATGAACCCGCAATCGATGCACATGCCAGAAAAACAGCTGCAACAGTTGCCTTACCACCCTTTCTTGCCAAGAAAGCATTTATAACAAAAGCGAAAAATGGCAAGAGAACAATTGGTGCTACACTTGAGATCGTATAATCCATATATAATTCCTTCTAATCCTATTAGCTCTGTAATTCAGTTGCGTCGTCGATATGAATAGATTCTTTAATTTGAAAAAATCTAATAACAATAGCGAGACCTACCGCTGCTTCTGCTGCAGCAATAACAATAATAAATAAAGACATTAAATGCCCGTCAAGGTTTTGATTAATAAATCTTGTATACGCTGCAAAATTAAGTGCAGCAGCATTAAGAATAAGCTCAATACCTAAAAGCATTGCGATAATATTTTTTCTTGCAATCATTACTGTTAAACCAGCAATGAAAAGACAAAATGAAATAATTAAATATGATGGTAAACTGATCATCTCGTTCTCCCCGGTCTTGAAATCACTGCCGCACCAACAAGAGCACCAAGCAGTAAGATTGAAGAAATTTCAAATGCTAATACATGGTCAGTAATTAGAAGTGTTCCAATTTTTTCTACTGTTGTTGAAAAACCTGGAAGTTCTCCTGGAGCATAAGACTTAAAGATTGGAGCCAAAATTTTCATTATGACAAAAGACATAATAACAACCATGAAACCAGCAATTGAGTAAGTCTTTACAGTTCCCATTGAAGCAACTTTATCAATACCAAATTTATTAACAAATTCTCTGACTCCACCTGTTAGCATGATGGCGAAAAGCATAAGAATAACAACACCACCAGCATAAACAACTAGTTGAGTTGCTGCTAAGAAGTCCGCCCCTAAAGTTGCATACAGACCAGAAACACCAAAAAGTGTTAGTAGTAAGTAAATACATGCGTGCATAAGATTTTTAGATGTCGCCGTTAAAAATGACCCACCTATCGTCGCGCCCGCTGCCAAGAGAAACATAATATTTAAAAACATGTTTAATCCCTTTCCCTATCTTAGTGATGTGCACCAGCTGCCGCTGCACCACTTTTAAAAATTAAATACCAAATTGATTTACCTTCAAAGGCATATAACCAAACCGCACAACCAACAAGGTTGAAAAGAGCGATTGGAGTTAAGTACTTCCAACAAAGAACCATTAAATGGTCAACTCTAAGTCTTGGAAGTGTCCATCTAATCCAAATAACGACATAATAAAGAGCTAGTGTCTTAGTAACAAATGCTCCTAGTTGAAGAAAGTTTCCAACTTGTTTTGCAAGCATTGGTTCAATTGCAGGAAATGCTTTTACAAGAAAATCTCCAGTACCTAAATTAAATGGTACTTTATATCCACCTAGGAAAAGAGCAGCACAAACACCACAAACAACAAAAACTTCAATATATTCAGCTAATGCAAAGAAACCAAATCTCATCCCTGAATATTCCGTATGGTAACCAGAGACTAGTTCTGATTCTGCTTCAGGAAGATCGAAAGGTGCTCTATTTGTTTCAGCTAATGCTCCAATAAAGAGAACAAAGAAACCAATAAATGTGAAAGGGTTATGAAGGATGAACCATTCGTGTGGAAAACCACCTTGTGCTTCAGTAATAACATCAAATGAAAGACTTCCGGCCATAAGAACAACTGAAAGTATAGTAAGAGTCACTGGAACTTCGTAAGAAACGATTTGTGAAGCACCTCTCATCCCACCAAGCATTGACCACTTTGAGTTTGAAGAGTAACCACCAAGAAAGATTCCAACACCAACAAGTGACGAAACACCTAGAAGGTAGAACACACCAATATTTAAATTTGTTAGTGCAAGACCACTTGAGAAAGGAAGAACTGCAAGAGTCATGAAAACACCAACCAAACACAAGAATGGAGCAAGGTGAAACATAAACTTATCTGCTTGTCTTGGAATAATGTCCTCTTTAAGGATCATCTTCACACCATCAGCTAAGAACTGAAGGATACCAAAAGGTCCAACTCTGTTTGGACCTTGTCTCATTTGTAAATCAGCAGAAATTTTTCTTTCTGCATATGTACCAAGACCACCAATTGCGGCCATGATATTTACCATAACAAGAGTTACGATAAAGAAAATTAAGAAATTCACAATTCCAGTGGCGTCAAAACCTAGAACTTCTGAGAGTTTTGAAGTTAAAAAACCATATCCTGGGGCTTGTGATAAATAAGATACAACTGTCGAGTTCATTACTTATCCTTTTTACCTGAAACTTGATAACTTTTTACCCAGTCAAGATCACCCTTCTTCCAGCAATACACAACACCAAGTGAAAGTACTACAATGAAAAGTAGGAAAGATGCTAACACTGCTCCACCTTCACCAATTTCTACAAATTTTTTGAAGACTGCGGCTACCGGGAACATCAATGCACCCTCAACATCAAAGATTAAGAACACAAGAGCGATAACATAGAACCTAACATTAAAGTTAGACCATGCTGAACCAATAGGCTCTTCACCACACTCATATGGTGTTAATTTTAAATCAGTTGGGTTAGAAGGTCTTATAAGTTTCCCTACTAGAAGCGCTCCTATTACCATAATGATTGCAAATGCCATTAGTATTAATACCGGCATGTACACATCAAGATTGTGTGACGACATTCTTTAAACTCCATGAACAAGTAAACTAAGCTACAAAAGATTACACGAAAACTAGCACTTTGGAAATGTTTTGGCCTCCCTTTTTTTATATGCTTAGCACAACTTGGCCAATTAACGCATGCAACTAATCAGGTGCCTTAAACATTATTTTATGTTAATAAACTGAGTCAGAAACAGGATTTAATATTATGACTACATTCTTACCACTACTCGCAAGGCTTAACACATGGTCCCAATCGGACTCTCGACATTTAATCATCAATGGTCTTGATCATTCCCTATGGAATTTCATCAACTACGTTAGCTATGAGTCAAAACATCCATTGTCGACAAAAAGTAAATTAATAGTATTTCCAACGAGTGACGAAGCAGAGAACTTTTATCACAATGCGAAAAAATCTTTTCAAGAAAATTTTTCCGACAAGGTAAATTTCCTTCACTTCCCAGGACTCGATGCATCACCGTATTCAGGGATCATCTCTTCAGAAAAGAGTCTCTTTTTTAGATTTAGAGTTCTAAACTCACTTCTGAATTCTTCGAAAAATAATATTCTGATAACTTCAATCGATTCTCTTGCAATGAAACTGCCGCCAATTTCTTTTTTTAAAGAGACTTCATTTAATATTGAAACAAGTGACATCATTTCGCCAGATGACTTAGCGATAAAGCTTGTAAAAAGTGGATACACTTCAAGCCATACTGTCGAAGAGCCTGGAACCTTTTCAAGAAAAGGTGAGATTTTTGATATTTATCCCATGTCGCATCCACCAATACGACTTCACTACTTCGATGACATGATTGAAGAGATCTATCTCATTGATAAAGAAAGTTTGAAGACCATAAAAGAAGAAAAACGTGATCTCATTAAGATTACTTCTGCTCCAGGCATTCTTGCAGATAGTAAGTATAGTAATGTTTTACGCGAAAAAATTCTAAGACCAACTCCTGGCCAAAAATCGAAATTCGAATTTCGAAAAGAATTATTTGCAAAACTTTCAGATGGAATGTTGTTTGAAAACTACCCCGTCTATATTCCATTGTTCTTTGATAATAATTCAACACTTCTCGATTTTTTTAATCAAGAAAGTGACATTATAACATTCATAAGTTCCGATGATGTAGAAGACAAACTTCTTGAATTCAAAGAATCACTACGCGTTGATTATGAAGACTATATTGAGCACGACGCTCAAGCACTTCTTCCGACGTACGAACACCTTTTTGATATTGATATCTTTAACAAAGTTAAACAGTTTCATAAGCTTGATGTTAATCACATGAAGGTTCATACTCATTTTGATGAAGATGATAATCATATCGACATCAGAATCGAAAACTCGCGACAATATTTTTCAAGTCACATACAGCTTGGTTCTTCAAAGCAAGAGTTATTAAGAAATACTCTCTCCTTTATAAAGGAAGAATTTAAATATAGTGGAAATATTATTTTCACCTATCAAAATGACAACTCAAAAAATGAGATCTCACATATTCTTGAAGTTCTCGAGTTTCCTCAAGATATCACGAAGAGAATTATATTCTTAAAGTTTAAGCTTGAGCACGGCTTCTACTATGATAGTGAGAAAACACTTGTTATCGCTGACAGCGATCTTTTTGCAGTTAAGAGAGATAAAATAAAAGTTAAACAAGAAGTCAATTATGATCTCTTTGCTGAGCAGCTCGCATCTCTAAAACCGGGAGACTATGTTATCCACGCCAAACACGGCGTTGGACAATATCAAGGTCTTGAAGCGATGGAAGTTGGAGAGGCAAAGACTGATTACCTTGTCTTAACCTTCAAAGAAAAAGATAAGGTCTTTATCCCTATCTATAAAATGAATCTCATTCAAAAATATGCTGATTCAACGGCGACAGTAACACTCGATAGCTTGCGAACGAATAAATTCGCTGCTGTTACAGCAAGAGCGAAAGAGAGTGTTAAGAAGTTAGCATTTGACCTCATTAAACTTCAGGCCGAAAGACAATCATCTCAAGCCTTCGCCTTCTCCCCTCCTGATCATGACTTTAAGGAGTTTGAGTTAGATTTCCCTTTTAATGAAACGCCTGATCAGAGCCAAGCAATTGAATCAGTCATTGAAAAAATGCAAACACCAGCGGCAATGGACTTTCTTGTTTGTGGAGATGTTGGTTTTGGAAAAACAGAGGTTGCCATGCGAGCGGCATACAAGGCCGTACTTGATAAGAAACAAGTTGCCATCCTTGTACCTACAACAGTTTTAGCTCTCCAACATTATAATTCATTTGTTAAAAGATTTAAAAATTTTGCTGTTACAATTGATTTTCTTTCACGTTTCAAGAAGGGAAAAGATGAAAAAGAAACAAAAGAAAACTTAGAGTCTGGTAAAGTTGACATCATCATTGGGACACATAAATTACTTTCAAGTTCAATTAAGTTTAAGGATCTCGGACTTGTTATTGTTGATGAGGAACAGCGCTTTGGTGTTGCCCATAAAAGTAAACTTCAGTTACTAAAATCTTCTGTTGATTTTTTAACTTTGACGGCCACTCCAATACCAAGAACCCTTCAGCTATCTTTTCTAGGACTCAAGGACCTTGCACTTATTAAGACTGCTCCTCCAAGAAGACAGTCAATTAAAACATATCTCATAAAGGAAGATGATCACACTCTTCAAACAGCGATCAAAAGAGAGTTAAAACGAGGTGGGCAGGTGTTCATTGTCCACAACCGCGTTCAAGATATGGAAAACTATGTTGCTTACATTCGAGAGCTTGTTCCCGAAGCAAATATTATCTATGCCCACGGTCAGATGCCTGAGAAAGATCTCGAAGAAAGAGTTTCTGCTTTTTATAAAGGACATTATCAAATTCTTGTTTCAACGACGATTATCGAATCAGGAATTGATATTCCTAATGCCAATACGATGATTGTTGATCGTGCTGACATGTACGGGCTATCTCAATTACATCAGCTCCGTGGTCGAATTGGTCGTTCGGATAAAAAGGCTTACGCTTACTTCGTTATCCCAAGCACAAAGCCAATTAATGATATTGCGGCCAAAAGACTTAAAGCTCTTCAGACCTATGCAGACATGGGTTCAGGGTTTCAAATTGCAAATTGTGATCTTGAAATTCGTGGGGCTGGAGATATTCTAGGAGCACAGCAATCTGGTCACATCGAAGCAATCGGCCTTGAACTTTATATGGAGCTTCTAACTGAAGCAATTCAAGAGCTTCGCGGAGAGAAACGTATTGTTCATAAAGATATTGAAATCAATACACCTTTCGCATCTTTTATTCCTGCACACTATGTTTCCGATGCATCAGAAAGGCTTAAGTTTTACAAGCAACTTTCAAATGCAAAATCTGAAGATAGTATTAAAACGATTGAAGAAAAATTCTATGACGTTTACGGTCCTCTACCTGAAGAATTAAATAGTCTTTTCTCAATTCTCTATGCACGCGTACAATTGATCGCTCTTGCACTTAAATCAGTTCAGGTATTAGACAAGAGTATCATTCTTACTTTTGAAAAAAGCTTGCTTGATGTTAATGAGGATTTAAGAAATAAAATCATCGATGCCTTCATTACAAGAACACGCAAATACAAGTTCACACCGGACTTTAAGCTGATTTATACCCACAAAGAAAGTGTATCTCCGAGTTATTTAGTTGAGTTTTGTAAGGAGATTGCTGAGCAAATTGTTCCATGTTAGTGTTTTTATTAGATGTTGGTACAATAGTATAAGGCTAATAATAAAAAGGACTGAACAATGCTTAGAAAATTTGTTCTTATTTCAGTAATCGCTCTTGCATCACTTGCTAACACAAAAGATCCAGTCGTCGCTGAAGTAAATGGAAAGAAGATTTTAAAATCAGATCTAGATAAGGCGTACCTATTAAATAGATATGTAGTATCTAATGAAGTTGTTACAATGAAAAAAGTATTGGACGATATTATCAATAAAGAAATTGGTATTGATCGTGCTAAGAAGAACAAGCTTGATAAAGATCCAATCGTTTTAGATAAAATGGAAGAAGTTTTATTTAATGCACAAGTTTCCAAAGATCTTGACCCTGAATTCCAAAGAATCAATGTTACAGATAAAGATATCGAATCATTCTACAAGGAATATCCGGAATACAGAACCGCACATATCCTACTGAGAGTGAGAGTTGCTCCAACAGATAATGAAGTTAGTGAAGCTCAAAAGAAGATTTTCGAAATTTATGACCAACTTAAGAAAGATCCTAAAAAATTCGCTGAATTAGCAAATAAGTACTCACAGTCACCAAATGCTGAGACAGGTGGGGATGTCGGTTACCAACCAGCATTCTTCTACGCACCAGAGTACTACAAAGCAATAAAAGGTAAAGCTGAAGGTTTCATATCAACTCCAGTTAGAACACAATATGGTTACCATGTTGTCAAAGTTCTAGGCGTTAAGGAGTTTAAGGATATTAGTAAACCTGCATACCAAAAATTTGTCTATGATAGTAAGCGTGACAAGATAATTGAGAATTATTTTGCTTCACTTAGAAAAAAGGCAACAGTAAAGGTTTTAGACCCTAATCTAAAGTAATTTCACTTGAATAAGCCTCATTGAAAGGCTATCTTTTAACTAAGTTTAAAAGATAGGAGTTCTCATGAGGCTTTTGACCATCCTGGCCATCACTTTTTCAATTAACGCAAAATTATTAGATAAAATATCTGCAGTCATCAATAGCGAAGTTATTACACTTTCTACAATTCAAAGAATTCAAGCAAGCCTTGATGCTCGAAGAAATGTTTCACCTTTTATTTACGGCAAGAGTTCTTATAGCGACGATCAAATTGCTGATCTTGTTATTAGAAAATTTATCGTTCGCGAAAAACTTAAAGAACTTGGATACGTAATCGGTGATGCACACGTAGAATCAGAGATTAAAGAAAGAGAACAAAAGCTTGGTCTCACAAGAAGAGAACTTTTAGCTTTTCTTAAAGGTAATAAAACAAACTACGATGAGTTTTTTGAAATTACTCGTGAGGCAATCGAGTTCAATATTTTTAATTCGAGAATAATCATTCCTCTTGTTTCAGTTGGTGAGCAAGAAATAAAGAATGAATTCTTCAAAGAGAACGTTAACAATAAAACAATCTCTTTTAAATATACTCTTGTTGATT
>Ga0100385_1003575_pt1 | contig 13782 bp, 3 predicted proteins | sample CryGeymeta201509_FD_81543 | JGI IMG/M metagenome (GOLD analysis project Ga0100385, IMG submission 81543) | Groundwater microbial communities from Crystal Geyser aquifers in Utah, USA - Crystal Geyser metaG 2015-09 | ecosystem: Environmental > Aquatic > Deep subsurface > Groundwater | place: USA... | reverse complement strand
CCGGCGTTCCCATCGTCGGGTCGCCGTTCGACATGGCTGCGGACCCCACTGACCTCGACCCGTACGAGAACGGGAAGACGTTCCTGAGGACGCTCCCCGCTGCGTTGACGCCCGGCGGCGCCTACACCTACTACTTCGAGACCTCCGACGGTCTGGACATGCAGATGAATCCGCCCCTTGCCGGGCCCACGGTCAATCGCGCGCCGGTGTTGACCAACCAGACGGCCGTGCCCGCACTGCCGACGACCACCACGAACGTCACCTTCCGGGTGCTTTACAGGGACATCCCCAACGATGCCGACGACGCGGCCTACGCGCCGACGGTGAACCTGATCTTGACGCCCCCGCCCCCCGGCGTACAGTTTACCATCGCCATGACGCCGACGACGCCGGGAGACGTCAGCTACTCCGACGGCGTCCAGTTCTCGGTAACGGCGACGCTCGCCACGGAAGGCGCCTGGCAGTACCAATTCCAGGCCCAGGACGGCGGCCCCGACGCAACGGACGCCCCGGCGGCTAACTGGCCGCGCGCGGGCGTGCCGGCGGCGGCGGCGCAGACCGAGCCGATGGTCAACACGGCCAACGTCAACGTGGCCATCGACGATGCTCCGAAAGTCTCCGAGGCCGCGGCTAATAACACGACTCTTTTCGTGACGTTCCAAGAGTTCGGCACGATGAACTCGGGCACGGTGGAGGCCGGCGCGAACTACACGCTTGAGAACCCGACGGGGACCCCGCTCGGCACGCTGGCCGGCCTGACCGGCTTCTACGACGGGGCCACGAAAATCGTCACTTTCTTCCCTCTCCCGTGGACCTTGACCTCGCTGGCGCCGAACAACACCTTCAAGGTGACGGTTGCGGCGGGCGTCCAGGACAGCACCGGTAAGGGGATTGACCCGGCGGCGAATTCCTGGTCCGGCACGGTAGCCGACTCGACCCAGCCCACGGTGTTGGGCTGCACGCTGAACAAGGATGCCGACACCGCCGTCGTCGTGTTCCAGGAGAACGACGGCATGGCGACCGCCGGCGCCGGCGACGCCACCAACGGAAACAACTACACGCTTACCGTCGGCGGGAACCCGTCGGCCGCCCTCGCGGGCGTGACGGGCGTGCTTGCCGCCGACACCCCGGTGGCCGGTCAGCACACGGTCACCTTCAGCCTCGCGGCGCTCGCCGCCACGAAGGGCGCCTACACGCTGACTGCGACGGGCGTGCAGGACGCCGCCGGCAACGCGATCGGCGCCGCCAACTCCTGCTCCGGGTACGTCCAGAAGCAGAACCCGACGGTGGTCAGTGCGTCGGCCCAGCCGGACACGTTGACGGTAACCTTTACCGAAGACGATGCTATGGGCGCGAGCGCGACGAATGGGAGCAACTACACGCTCACGGTCGGCGGCGTGGACCTGTCGGCGGCGATTGCCGGCAAGACGGGCACGCTGGCGACGGACACCCCGGCGGTCGGTCAGCACACCGTGACGTTCACCGGCATCAACCCGGTTCTCACCCCCGGGGCGAGCTTCACGATCACCGCCGGCAACGCAGTGACGGACCGCAGCGGACTGCCGGTCGGCGCGGCCAACAATGCCTTCACTGGCGCGGTGGTTCCCGGCCCGCTCGATCACGTCGAGGTCTGGAAAAACGATCTTTCGGCCATTACCGATGACCCGACCGTCCTCACGGTCGGGACCAACTACACCTTTCAGGCGAAGTCCTTTGACCAGTGGAACAACCCGCGAGCCGGCGACGTGATCGCGTGGTCGTTGTACGACGCGGGCGCCGGTCAGCCCAACGAAGGTGTCGGCACTATCGATGCGAATACCGGGCTCTTCAGCGCAGGCAACAAGGCGGCGACGTACACGGACGCCATCCAGGTCTCCGCAACGAGCGGTGCCCTCGTCAAGACGGACAGAGTGTCGGTGACCCTCACGCCCGCGGCGCTGGCTTCAGTGACGATTGCTCCCGATCCACAGAGCGTAGCAGCCAACGGAACCTTCACCGTCACCGCGACGGCGAAGGACGCGAATGGCAACGTCATCCCCGGCGCCGAATTCGTGTGGGCGGCGTTGGACGCCAATGCAGTGAATGCCCCGGCGAACCCGACCGTCGGCACGTTCCAGGCGAAGACCGTTGCCGGCGCGTATCCGAACGCGGTTCAGGTGACGGCAACCGTCGGTGCCGATCAGACGATCGATACGGCGCAAGTGGACATCGTGCCCGCCGCCCTGGACAAAGTGAAGATCTACAAGACCGACGGTTCGGCGGTGGCCGATAATCCCACGGTGCTGACTGTGGGTAGCAGCCACACCTACAAGTTCACCGCGAAGGCGTTCGACATATACGGCAACGTGCGGAGCGGGCACACGTTCCAGTGGACCGTCAGCAACGGTGGCACCCTCGCGCAGGACGGGACGTTCACCGCCGGAAACACTGCCGGCACCTTCACCAACGCCGTCCGCGTGACGACTGGCAGCAAGAGCGATACGGTCTCCGTGAGACTGGACCCGGAGGCGCTGGACCACGTCGAGATCTGGGACGCCGCGAACAACCAGCCCCTGGAGCCGGTGACCCTGACCGTGGCCAGCACGCGCGATTTTGAGGCCCGCTCGTTTGACCAGTACGGCAACCAGCGCTCGGGCGACGTCTTCGCCTGGAGCCTCCTCAATGCCGGCGCCGGCGAGGTGAACGAGGGCGCCGGAGAGATGAACTCCGGCGGCGTTGCCGGTCGCCTCAAGGCCGGCCAGATCGCCAAGACCTTCACGAACGTCGTGCAAGTCAAGACCGGAGCAGGTGCGAGCGAGAGGACCGACACCCTCACCGTGACGGTGAGTGCCGGCGCCCTGGCCAAGGTGAAGATCACCCCGGACGCACCCAGCGTGGCCCTCAGCGGCACCCAGCAGTTCACCGCCGAGGCCTACGATGAGTTCGACAACAAGCTCACCGGATACACCTTCGCCTGGTCGGTGGAGAACGGCGGCGGCAGCATCAGCCCGACGGGTCTGTTTGCCGCCGGCACGACTGCCGGCCCCTTCGCCGGCACGGTGAAGGCCGCCACCGGCGGCAAGTACGCCACGACCGATGTCACCGTCTTGGTGGGAACGCTGCACCACGTCGCGGTGACGCCGGCTTCGGTCTCGCTGGCCGCCCTTGCCACGCAGACCACGCCGTTCGAAGCGAAGGCATACGACCAGTACGGCAACGAGATCGCCGGTCAGAACTTCAGTTGGTCGGTGGAGAACGGCGGCGGGACCGTCGCCGTCTACGAGAACCCTCCGGGCACCCAGATCCCGACAAAGGCGCTGTTCACCGCCGGCACAGCCGCGGGCACGTTCGCCAATACGGTGAAGGCGTCGGTTGGCGGGAAGTCGGCCTTTGCTTCGGTCACGGTCCAGCCGGGCCCCGTCGACAGCCTCGCGATCACCCCCGCAACGACGACCCTCACGCCGACTGCCACCCAGCAGTTCTCGGCCAAAGCCTACGATGAATACGGCAACCAGAGAGTCGGCCAGAGCTTCACTTGGTCGGTGGATGCAGGTGTGACGGTCGGCGGAGCGACTGCCGGGACAATCAGTGAGACCGGTCTATTCACCGCCGGCACGAAGGCAGGCAGCTACCCCGAGTCCGTCATGGTGGCAGCAGTGGGTGCGCCCGGAGGTGTGCAGCCCGCGAAGGCCGCGGTGACGATCCAGCCTGGTTCCCTGAATCACGTGGACGTGCTGACGGACGCGGCAGGCGACCCCGGGAATCCGCCGGCCGCGGCCACTGTCACCGCCGGCGCCCAAGCGCAGCTCTATACGAAGGCCCTGGACCAGTGGCACAACGAGATCAGCGGCCAGGCGTTTGCGTGGTCCGTGGTGAACGGCGGCGGTTCGATCGGCGCCTCGACCGGACTGTTCACCGCGGGAACCGCCGCTGGCACCTATGTCGACACTGTCAAGGCCACGGCCGGCGGGAAGTTCGACACGCTCACCGTCATCGTCCAGGCCGGTGCGGTGAACCGCGTCGTCATCAGCCCCGAGACGGCGACGCTGCCGCTCGGCGGAGAGCAGCAGTTCACGGCCAAGGCATACGACCAGTACGCCAACGAGGTCACGGGCGCCGCGTTCGACTACACGCTGACGTCCGGCGGCGGCACGATCAACTACAACGGCAATCTCGGTCTTTTCAAGGCCGGGACTGCGGCGGGTGATTTCCCGGTGACCGTGACGGCGACCGTGGCCGGGAAGACCGACACCGCGACGGTGACCATCCAGCCGGGCAGCGTCGATCACGTGACGCTCGCCCCCGCCGCGGCGACGCTCGCCGTTGACGGCACGCAGCAGTTTGCGGCAAAGGCCTACGACCAGTACAACAACGAGGTCACCAACGCCACGTTCACCTGGTCGGTCGTGAACGGTGGGGGAACCGTCAACAGCTCCGGGCTGTTCACGGCCGGGACTGTGCGGGGCGCGTTCCCCAACACCGTTAGGGCTGAGTCCGGTGGTAAGTCAACCACCGCCTCGGTGACTGTACAGCCGGGAGCGGTTGACCACGTGGAGGTCTGGGACACCGCCGGCGCGCAGAAGCTGACGGCTCCGGTGTCCCTGGCCATCGGCGGAACGTACACCTTCACCGCGAAGGCCTACGACAAGTACAGCAACCCGATCGCGGGCCAGGTCTTTGCCTGGTCGGTGATCAATGGCGGCGGAACGATCGACCCGGCGACCGGCCAGTTTACCGCGGGGACCGTGGCCGGCACGTTCACCAACACCGTCCAGACCACCGCCGACGGGAAGACCGCCACCGCCACGGTGACGGTTCAGCCCGACCCCTTGCACCACGTGACGGTGACTCCCAACCCGGCCAACGTTGCAGTGGCTGCCAACCAGCAGTTTGCGGCGAAGGCCTATGACCAGTACAACAACGAGATCATCGGTCAGGCATTCACCTGGTTGGTAGACCCGGCGGTCGGCGGCGGAACCATCAACGCCTCCGGGCTATTCACGGCAGGCACCGCGGTCGGCACCTACGCTGACGCGATCCTTGCCACCACGGGCGCCGTCACTAGCAAGGCGTCGGTGACGGTCCAGGCGGGCGCGCTGGATCACGTGACCGTCACCCCGGGCACCGCTAACGTTGCGACGACCGCGACGCAGCAGTACTCCGCAAAGGCGTACGACAAGTACAACAACGAGGTCGCCGGCCAGACGTTCACTTGGTCGGTTGTCAGTGGCGGCGGAACCATCGACCAGAGCGGTCTGTTCACGGCCGGCACGGTGGCGGGGACCTTCGCCAACACGGTCGCCGCCACGGCGGCCGGCAAGACCGGCACCGCCACGGTGACGGTCCTGAGCGGAGGTCTCGACCATGTCACGGTCACGCCGGACTCGGCGACCGTGGGCGCCGGCCAGACCCAGCAGTTCACGGCGACGGCCTACGACCAATACAACAACGCCATCGCCGGCCAGGCGTTCTCCTGGTCAGTAGTGCAGGGCGGTGGCACCATCGGCGCGGCGGGCCTGTTCAGAGCCGGGACGACCACCGGCGCGTACCCCGACACCATCAAAGCCACTGCTGGCGGGAAAAGCGACACCGCCTCGGTCACGGTCACGCCTGGCCTAACGGCTCAGGTCGTCGTGAGTCCGAGTTCGGCGACGCTGACGCCGGGGGCCACGCAGCAGTTTTCTGCCAAAGCATACGACCAATACGGGAACGAGATCACCGGCAAGACGTTCACCTGGTCGGTGACGAACGGCGGCGGCACTGTCAGCAGCGCCGGGCTGTTCACTGCCGGCACGACGAGCGGCACCTTCGCCAATACCGTTCAAGCCAGCGTGGACGGAGTGAGCGGCACCGCCTCAGTCACCATTCAGGCTGGCTCGTTGGCCAGGGTCGCGGTCACCCCGACTCCTGCCACCGTCGGCGCCGGCCTCACGCAGCAGTTCGCGGCGCACGCCTACGACCAGTACGACAATGAGTTGGCGGGAACGACCTTCACTTGGTCGGTCGTCAGCGGCGGCGGAACCATCAGCGCGTCCGGGCTGTTCACGGCGGGCACGGTGACCGGCACCTACGCCAATACCGTGCGCGCGGCAACCGGCGGGCGGAGTGGCACGGCCACGGTGACCGTGACAGCGGGGCCCGTCAGCCGGTTGGTCGTCACCCCGAACCCGCTGAGAGTGCAACTGTCGGCGACCGGGCCGCCTCCCGCGCCGGTGGCGTTCCAGGCGGAGGCATACGACGCCTACAACAACAAGGTCGCCAACCCGCAGGTGACGTGGACCGTCGTCAATGGTGGCGGCACGATCGATGCCACCGGTCTCTTCACCGCGGGAAGCCAGTTGGGTGTGTTCACCAATACGGTGAAGGCCACGGCAAGCGGCAAGTCCGCCACTGCCACCGTCAGGATTGAGCGCGGAGTGACGTTGCCCGCCGGTTACCAACTCGCCGCGATGCCCGGCAGTGGTGGCGGCGTGGACGCGGCCCAGTTCTTCCAGACCAGCCAGGTGGCGCGGTGGCAGGCTGCCACGCAGCAGTGGAGCACCTACGCCACGCAGCCGTTCACGCTGACCAGCGGCGAAGGGTACGCGGTGTTGCTGACTGCCGCGACGGAGGTCGGGGTGACCTCCGTCCTGGAGAACCCCCTCGCCCTGCCGCTCGCCGGCATGCCGTGGAACTTGATCGGCAATCCGTACCTGCAGTCGCTCGTGTGGGATCTGGATGCCCTCACCTACTCCGTCAACGGAAGCGCTCCCAGAGCGCTGCGGACGCTGGTTGGCGACGCCTCTCGGCCCCTTGAGTTCAGCGCGTGGCTGCGGAACCCAGCCGCCCAGTCATGGGAGCTGTTGTGCGATCCGGCGCTCGTGCCCGGAGCGCGCAGTTCGATGAGCATCGCCGAGGGCGGCTGGATTGCAGCCTATCGGCCGGGTGTGCAACTGACGCTGCCATACAGCGACAAGGCGCGGAGTGTGTCGGCGCCGCCAACGACTCGCGGGCGCACGCCCGGTGAGACTGAGTGGGCGGTGAAGTTGCAGCCGCGAGTGGAGGGTGCGACGGCAACCCCGGCCTGGCTTGGCTGCTCGAGTCAGTTCGGGCGCGCTGGCTTCCGACTGACCGCGCCTCCGCCGCTGGGGACGACTGAGCCGTACGTGCTTGCCGACCTCAGTGGCGGGGGAGCCGACGGCGCGCCGCTGGCGATCGATCTCCGCAGTTCCGAGAGCGGTCAAACCCCTGGGGTTTACGGCCGGCAGGAATGGCCGGTCGAGGTGCGCACCAACGCGGCGAATCGCGACGTGCTGTTGACCTGGCCGGACCTCTCGGAAGTGCCGAGGGCATACGGCCTACGGCTGGTCGACCTGACCACCGGCGAGGCCTGCTCCATGCGCTCGGTGACCTCATACTCGTTCAAGGCGCAGTCCCGGGGCGTGACCGGGCGCCAGTTTGTGATCCAGCTCTACCCCGCACAGGAAGGCGTCCTCCGACTGTCGGGCGTCTCGGTCGTGCAGCAAGCCGGTCGGGCCGGCGCCGGAGTCAGTGTCTCCTTCGTGCTCAGCGGCGAAGCCGACGTGCAACTGTCCGTCCGCAGCGCGAACGGACGAGTCGTTCAGACGTCCCCGTTGCGGCGCAGCCGAACGGGCGCCGGCGTTCTCGTCTGGGACGGCCGCGCGGCTAACGGCGCCCCCGTGCCGAGAGGCGCGTACCTGTTCGAGTTGACCGCCCGGGACGCGGAAGGCCAGGCCGTGAAGGCGGTCCGACCGGCGATGATCCGCTGAGTCGCCCGGCTCCGGTCGGGAGTGGACTCAGCGCTGGCTCGGCTGCCGCGGCCCGGCCCTCGACTGACGCAGAGGCAGTTGAGCCAGCGCATTGGCGCCGGGGCTGTTGCCCGGGCCGCCGGCGTCCGTGCGTAGACCTCCAGGATGGTGATCAGCAGATGAAGAGAGCGATGTCCCTTTGGTTGCCGTTGGTGATGCCGTGGCTGTTGCTGCAGGGATGCGGAGGCGGCGGCGGAACCGCCACGGGCACCGGGCAGCCCGGAGGGAGCGGAACGACGGGCCAGACCATGACCCGGACGATCGCCGGCACCGTAGTAAACGGCAGCGGGAGCCCTGTCTCTGGGGCAACTGTTACGGTTGCCGCCACCAGGGCCTCCGGCCGAGCTGAAAGCACCACCACCGGTGCGAACGGACAATTCACCCTGATCGTGACGGTCCTAACGTCGGTTCGCGAGATCGTGCTCCAGATCAGCCACCCGACGGCCGGGACGACCCAGGTCACCGTCGAAGTGGGCTCCGGAGAGACGATTCTCGCGGTCGCCGTGCTGGCCCAGGGCGTGACGCCGGTAGCAGGGAACACCCCTCCCTCGTTCGGCCAGGTCTCGGTCTCGCCGACCCAGGTTGATTTCACCGGCGGCCCAGTGCAGCTCTCAGCCCACGTTACCGATCCCGACAACAGTCCGGCTCGGGTCGTCGCCCTGGTATCGACCTCCGGCACCCTCACCGGGGTCCCTCTCACGTTGACTGGCACTGTCTACACGGGAACGTTCGCAGCGCCGGCCAACGCCGGCGCGCAGAACCGGAGCTACCAGGTCTATTTCACCGCGACCGATGCCCCCAATGGCTCCAATCAGTCAATCACGTCACCGGAGCAGCCATCGTTCACCGTGCGGGCCCTGGCGACTCCCCCTGACATGCCGGGACTGTCGTAGAGGGTCACGTGACGGGGGACCGAGAGGAGCGGAGAGGAGCCTGACCGGACGGCACTCTCGACGAACCACTTAGCGCCATGCCGGAGTCGGGACCGCAGCCCAGTTCACCGGTGAACCGCCTCACCCTCCGCTCACTGCTCCTGGCCGTCTTGCTGACGTGGCTCTGCGGCTTCTGGGTCCGGCAGGCCGAGATCGTGGCGCTCACGTGTCAGGTAACCGAGAGCGTTCCTGCCGTGCCTGCCGTGGGGGTGCTGGTGCTGCTGGTGCTGCTGAACCCGCTGGGCGCGCGGCTCCACCGGTGGCTTCGACTGAGCAGGACGGAACTCCTGGCCGTCTACTTGTTCGTTGCCATTGCCGTGTCGGTGGCCGGCTGCGCCATCGTCCGGTTCCTCCTGGCCCTGCTTCCCTCCGCGTTCTACTTCGCCACCCCCGAGAACCAGTTCAACCTGGTGAGTCGGTGGCTCCCTGCCTGGCTGGCGCCGCACAGCGATCCGGTCATCCTGGGACTGTTTGAGGGGGCGGATGACGGCCGAGTCCCTTGGGGCGCTTGGGTGGGGCCGCTGGCGGTCTGGTCGGTGTTCTTCCTGGCCGTGTGGTGGACGATGTTCTGCGGCATCGTCCTGGTGCGCCGCCAGTGGATCGAGAAGGAACGCCTGACGTTCCCGTTGCTGTACCTGCCCCTGGAGATGACCGGCGAAGAGCGGCGGGAGAGCGCCCTTCCCGAGTTCTTCCGCAACCCGGTCATGTGGATCGGCTTCGGCGTCGCAGCCGGGTACAACCTGCTCAACATCCTGAAGGCGTTCAACCCGGCCGTGGTTGCCCCGGGGAAGTACTTCGACTTGGGTTCCCTGTTCACCGAGCGCCCGCTGGATGCCATTCGGCCGCTGGTACTCCACTACCGGCCCGAGATGATCGGCTTCGGCTACCTGGTCTCCACCGAGGTCAGTTTCTCGGTCTGGTTCTTCTACCTGTTGGGCCGCGCGGAGGCCGTCTTTGGCCGGATCGCCGGCTACGACCAAGCGGGCTTCCCGTTCGAGCAAGAGCAGAGCATGGGCGCCTACCTGGCGCTGGCGTTCTTCCTGGTGTGGCTGGGGCGCCAGCACCTGCGGGAGGCGTTCGGTCAGGCGTTCTTAGGGAAGGCGGCGGAGGCGCCGCGAGGCGAACCGCTGTCGTACCGCCTCGCGTTCCTGGGCCTGCTTGCGGGGTTCCTGTTCCTGTGTTGGTTCTGCTGGTATGCCGGCATGGCGCTGTGGGTGGCCGTGGTGTACCTGGGCCTCGTGTTTGCCGTGGCGCTGGTGTACGCCCGCATTCGCGCGGAGACGGGGGCGCCGCTCATGTGGCTCTTCCCGTACTACCAGCAGAAGAAGGCGCTACTCTACGTGTTTGGCTCGGCTCCGCTGGCGCCGGGCGGCAATGTGCAGACGCTGTCCATTCTGTCGCTGCTGACGTTCCTGTCGCGCGGCTACTTCCCGGCGCTGATCGGCTACCAGATCGAGGGGCTCAAGCTGTCTCAGGAAGCGCGGATTCCGCCTCGGCAGATGGCGCTTCTCATCCTGGCCGCCGTCGCCGTCGGGCTGCCGATCGCCTACTACTCCCACCTGATCCCGTATTACTACCACGGCGCGGGCACGCTGCGAGGGGGCATCTGGGGCACCGGCCTCGCCACGAGCGAGTTCACCGAGATCGTGACGTTCGTGAAAACACCCCGGCCGCCGGACGTTCCCCGCACGGCTGCCATGGGCACGGGATTCGCCCTGGCCAGCGCGCTGATGGTCCTCAGGATGGTGTTCCTGCGCTTCCCGCTGCACCCGCTGGGGTTCGCCATGTGCACCGCCTACGGCAGCCTGGTCTGGTGGTCGTTCTTCGCGGTGTGGCTCACGAAGATCGCGGTGTTCAAGTTAGGCGGCGTGTCGCTCTACAAGAAGCTCGTCCCCGGGTTCTTAGGGCTCGCCCTGGGGCACTTCTTCACCGCCGGGATCGTCTGGGGGCTGTTGGGGATGGCCGAGGGGGAGGTATTCCAGCGGTACGGGGTGTGGTTCGGATAGGGCCGCGTCACCCCGGGAGTCTCCTCGACGACGCTCAGGCGTCGCTCGATGAGCCGGTTGAACAGCGCCGACTTGCCGACGTTGGGACGACCGACGATGGCTACGATGGGTCTGGGCATGATGTCACAACAGGGACCGGGCAACGAACGGACTGAAGGTGACCGACTGAGCGCCCGCACCGCACGGACCCTATTGTCCCGGGATTCCGGCGGAGCCGTCCCGAGCGACCTGGCGGGTCCGGTCATTCCCGCCCGTTGGGCAGTCGAAGTTGGCCGTTGGATGTTGGTCGTTCAGTGTTCGATGTTGGGCGTTCGATGTTCAATGTTCGCCGTTCGTCGTCCTCCCGCCATTCGGCTATGTAAGTCACCTCCAGCCGAAGCGCGCAGGCCTCCAACGGCCCCACAATCGCCGCCGGCGCTCCCTGTCCGGCGCCAACTTTTTTCGTCGAGCATACGGTATTTCGCGTTTTGAAACGTAACTAAAGAGTGTAGCACGCAGCGCCGTTCGGGCGACTGCGCCATTCTGGCGGTAGTTCGACGCAAGGAGGTCCTCAGCAGATGGCAGTGAAGCAGGCTGCGGCAACGGCCGGAAGGCCGGCCGTCTCGTCGCTTATTCTGGAGTTGGCGGAGCGACACCGGGGCACGGCGCACGGACTGGCGCTCACTGAGAAGGAACTGCTGGTGCTGATGGCGTACGCGGTGCGCGGCGACGCCGCCGCTGTCGCCGCGGAGTTGGCGCTCTCCGTCTGCACAGTTCGCGCCCACTTGCGGGCCACCCGCGCCAAGCTTGCGTGCAGCGACACCCACCAGGCGATCTACTCTGTGACTGCGGGCGCGTTGGGGCATCCGGAACCCAACCGCCGCGGCAGGTCCGTGCTCTCTCCCGCCCCGGAGTCCGCCCAAGCTCCCCTCGTCACATTTTGACGATGCAGAGCCGTGACCGTCGAAGTATGCTTTACGTCCATGCCAGGGGGGCGGCAACTGGAAACGACGGGAGGCAGGATTACGTTGGAGCGGTATCGTGGACGGATCGTGCTCGGGGCCTTGTGTGTGGCGGCTGTAATGCCGTTGCCGTCGGCGGCCGGGGCGCGGCAGCCGCGAACGGCCGAGGACCGACTGGTGCGCTCGCTGGAACGTCAGGTCGCCCGACTGGGCGCCGAGGGCAAGGGCGCGCAGGTCGGGGCGTTGCTCGGCAAAGTCGCCCGGGAGCGCGGCCACACGAAGGCCGGGCTGCGGGCGCAGGTGCTGCAGGCCCAGCGGGCGTTGGGCAGGCGCAAGGGCGACGAAGCCAAGGCGCAGTTCGACGCCGTGCTCAAGGTGCCGGGCAAATCACCGGCGGTCCGGGCGGAGAAGGCGTCGGCGCAGTACGGGCTGGGGCGGTTGGCGCTGGCGCAGAAGCAGTACGCCAACGCGATTCTGGCGTTCCAGAAGACGGTGGCCGACTACGCGGACGTGGCCGAGCGCGAGGAAGACGGCTCCTCGGTGGCGGAGAAAGCCGCCTTCCAGATCGGCACGGCTCAGCTTGCCGCCGGTCGGCGTGCGGAGGGCGTCGCCACGTTGAAGCGGTTCGTGCGTGAGCACCCAGACTGCTACTTGGCGCACCGCGCGCAGGAGCTGCTGGACAAGCTCGGCGCCGGTCGGCAAGCCTTTGCTCGGCGCGGGTCTGGGGCGCCCGCTCCGGGCCACCCCGCCGCGTCGCTGACCCTCGCTGGGCGAAGGTCTCCCGACCGAGCCCCCGCCGTCTTCGCGTCTGGGAGACCATCCGGTCGGGACGGGGGGCGCGGTCAGGAGACCGGCCCCAGCATGGGCATCGCCGGCCACACCCCCGACCCGACCTGCGGCCCCAAAGCGTTGGCCGTGGCGCTTGCGGAACTCGGGGTCCTCGAGTCAACCGACCGCCCTGTCACACCAGCTCGCCATCTTTCTGCCAGCCATGTTTCTGCCCGCAGCCCTTCCGCTTTGTCCAAGGACCTCGCGGCGCAGGTCAAGTCCGACCGCTACGGCACCACCTTCGCCGAGCTGAAGAAGGCGGCGGCGCGGTACGGCGCCGCCGCGCAGGGCAAGTACGCCAAGCCGAAGGCGTTGCGCCAAGTCCGCGGTGACGGCGTGTTCTCCGCCGGCGCGCCGGCGCTCTGCTGGGTCAACCGGAACCACTTCGTGGCAGTGCTGGGGCAGCGGAGCGGCCTCCGGGGCGGCAGCGTCCGCGTCTACGATCCCGCCGGCGACCACGGCAAGGGGCAGACCACGTGGACCTCCCTCGACGAGTTCGCCCGAAGCTGGGACGGCTATGTCCTGACGTTGCAGAAGACTCACGACGTGCAGGCGAAGGCGGAGCGCTCCCGCAAGCTGACGGCGCTCGCCAGCACTTTCGGCTCCGGCCTCCGCGCCGGCGCCGGCATGGGCATCGTCGGTCTGGGTGGGGCGGCCTGCCTGCTGCCGCTGTGCCTGCTCGCCGCCGCCTTCTCGTGCCATGACCCGCACCGCCGGCGGCGCCGGCAGACGCGCCGTCTGCTCTGTCTGGGTCTCATGGTAGCGTTGGTGGCTCCCCTGACTCCGCTCGCCGCCTCACCCCGTCACCCCGTCACCCCCTCACTCGCTCACCGGCCCACCCGCACACCCGCTCACTCGCTCACCCGCGCACTGAGCGCCGCCGAAATGCACCGCATCCGCGGCGCCCAGGCCGGCGACGCCGAGCCGTGGGAAGGCGAATACGCGCTGATGGGCTGCGAGTCGTGCGGCGGCGGCGGCGAGACCGTCGGCGGCAGCCCGACCGTGCAAGGCGTCGGCGGCAGCGGCAACCTGTTCCTCAGCAACCTGTCGCTGCGCACCGGCGGGCTGGTCCTGCCGGTGGGAGTGAAGGTCTTCCTCAGCAGTCAGGACAGCATGGAATGCATGCCGGGCATGCCCAAGGCGCTCAGGACCAACTACAACGCAAAGGCCATTGGCTCCGAGTGGGCGGGCAACACCGGGAACGAGTCCTACGACGTGCGGGTCACCGACGAGGACGGCAACGAACTCGTCTTCACGCGGGACGGCCTGGGCGGCTTCTTAGCGCCGG
>Ga0100385_1003567_pt1 | contig 13810 bp, 14 predicted proteins | sample CryGeymeta201509_FD_81543 | JGI IMG/M metagenome (GOLD analysis project Ga0100385, IMG submission 81543) | Groundwater microbial communities from Crystal Geyser aquifers in Utah, USA - Crystal Geyser metaG 2015-09 | ecosystem: Environmental > Aquatic > Deep subsurface > Groundwater | place: USA... | reverse complement strand
AGTGACTTACTCATTTTCTTACCATCCTCAGCAAGAACCATTCCATGAACGTAGACTTGCTTTGGAAGTGGAAGATCACATGCCTTTAAGATACATGGCCAAATCACAGAGTGAAACCAAAGAATATCTTTTCCTATTACATGCATATCAGCAGGCCATAGTGATTTTTGAGATTCATCAAGGGCTGAGTAGTAGTTAATGAGTGCATCAAACCAAGTGTACATCACAAATTTGGAGTTACCTGGAACTTCAACTCCCCAGCCTTGATTCGGTCTGGAGATTGAGAGATCCATTAAATCATCGCCTTCAAGACGACTTAATATTTCATTATACTTTGTTTTTGGAGTGATAAATGTTGGGTTTGCCTTGAGAAAGTCAATGATCCAAGTTTGGAAGCTTGATAGTTTGAAAAAGAAACCTTCTTCTTCTCTCGTATCTAGTGGCTTATGATGTTCAGGGCAATTTCCATCTGGTGCCTGAGATTCTGTATAAAATGATTCACATGAAAGACAGTACTTTCCACTATAGTGACCGTGGTGGATTAAGCCCTTGTCTTCAATCTTTTTCCAAAGTTCGTGACAAACGTCATGGTGTCTTTTTTCAGTTGTTCTGATGAAGTCGTCGTACTTAACATCAGCTTTTGCACATAGCTCTTTAAAGAAGATAACATTTTCGTCGACATAAACTTGAGTATCTTTACCCGCAGCTTTTGCAGATTCAATTAGCTTTTGACCGTTCTCATCTGTTCCAGTGAGGTAGTGAGTTTGGTAGCCTAGAAGTTTATACCAACGGTTGTAGCTATCAGTAATAATCTTTTCATAGGCATGCCCAATATGTGGCTTACCGTTTGGATAATCAATTGCTGTTGTACAATAGAACTTTGTCATTTATTTATTCCTTATTTACTTTACTACAATGTTACAAATCTTACCGGGAACATAAATCTCTTTAACGATATTTCCAGTAAGGTACTTTGCTACTTTCTCATCTTCCTTAGCCATTTTTAAGAAATCTTCTTTTGAGATATCAGCAGGAACATCAAGAGTCGTTCTCGTTTTACCATTTACTTGAACGGCCATAGTAATAAGATCGTCTTTGGCTAGGGCCTCATCAAAAGATGGCCACTGAGCATAAGTAATTGATTCATTATTTCCATGGATATTCCAAAGCTCTTCTGAAGTGTGTGGAGCATATGGAGCTAATAGCTTCGCAAATGTTGTCGCAGTTTCTTTTGAGACCTTTTTCTTTCCAATGATTTCATTATTCATTACCATCATTGCCGAGATACCAGTGTTAAATCTCATATTCTCAATATCTTCAGTTACTTTCTTAATTGTTTTGTGAAGAATTTTTAAAACGCTATCATCACTTTCTTTGTCGCCAGAGATATTTGCTGCGTCACCATAGAATGAAAAAGATTTTCTAAGGAAGTTGTGAACACCCTTAACTCCATTTGTTTGCCATGGTTTTACTTTTTCAAGTGGACCCATGAACATTTCATAAAGTCTAAGTGAGTCTGCACCAAACTCTTGAACGATATCATCAGGGTTAATAACATTTCCACGAGACTTACTCATTTTTTCGCCATCTTCACCAAGAATCATTCCTTGGTTAACAAGTTTTTGGAATGGCTCTTTTGAATTAACAAATCCAAGATCAAAAAGTACTTTATGCCAGAATCTTGCGTAGAGTAGGTGAAGAACAGCATGTTCAACACCACCAACGTAGAGGTCTACTGGTAACCAATATTTTTCAAGATCCTTATCCCAAGCTTTAGCTTCATTTCTTGGATCAATGAAACGAAGGTAGTACCAACAACTTCCTGCCCAGTTTGGCATTGTATTTGTTTCTCGCTTTGCTTTCTTTCCTGTTTTTGGATCAGTGATATAGAGCCATTCATCAATTGTTGCTAGTGGAGATTCTCCAGTTCCTGATGGCTCATATTTTTCAACTTGTGGAAGAGTTACTGGAAGTTCATCTTCTTCAAGACATCTTACCGTTCCATCTTCGTATTTAATAATTGGAAATGGTTCTCCCCAATATCTTTGACGAGAAAATAACCAATCTCTTAATTTATAATTAATTTTCTTTGTTCCAAGTTTTTTCTCTTCAAGCCACGAGATCATTTTTGTAATGGCTTCAGATTTTCCAAGACCATTTAGGAAATCAGAGTTTACATGCTCACCATCGCCCGAGTAAGCTGCTTCATTCACATCTCCGCCTTTTAAAACTTCGATGATTGGAAGATCAAATTTCTTTGCAAATTCCCAGTCTCTTTCATCATGACCAGGAACGGCCATGATAGCTCCTGTCCCATAAGAAATTAAAACGTAGTCAGCAATCCAAATTGGAGTCTTTGCACCATTTGCAGGATTGATTGCATATGAACCTGAGAATACACCAGACTTGTCTTTATTGAGGTCTGTTCTTTCAAGGTCAGATTTCTTTGCAGTGGCTTCGATATAAGATTTTACAGCTTCTTTGTGTTCGTCGGTAACAATTTTAGAAATCAGGTCATGCTCTGGAGCGATAACCATATACGTTGCACCAAAGAGAGTATCTGGTCTAGTTGTAAACACTTCAAGAGAGCCGTGTCCACCTTCAATTTCAAATTTTACTGTGGCACCTTCACTTTTCCCAATCCAGTTTCTTTGAAGTTCTTTAATGCTATCTGGCCAATCAAGATCATCAAGATCGGTTAAAAGTCTTTCTGCATATTCAGTGATTTTTAGCATCCACTGCTTCATTGGTTTTCTAATTACTGGGTGACCACCAACTTCAGATTTTCCATCAACAACTTCTTCGTTTGCAAGAACTGTCTTGAGGTGTGGACACCAGTTAACAGAAATTTCATCTTCGTATGCCAGTCCTTTATTATAAAGTTGTACGAAGATCCATTGAGTCCACTTGTAGTAATCTTTGTGAGATGTTGCTATTTCACGATTCCAGTCATAACTCATTCCGAGCGACTTAAGTTGTGTTTTAAAAGTTTCGATATTTTTCTTTGTCGTGACTTCTGGGTGTGTTCCCGTTTTTACTGCGTAGTTTTCTGCAGGTAGACCAAAGCTGTCCCATCCCATTGGATGAAGAACATTGAAACCTTTCATTCTCTTGTAACGAGACATGATATCCGTTGCAGTATAACCTTCTGGGTGACCAACATGTAGTCCTTGTCCAGATGGAAATGGGAACATATCTAGTGCATAGAATTTTGGTTTTGAGTGGTCGTAGACATCTGTCTTAAAAGTATCTTGCTCATCCCAAAATTTCTGCCATTTCTTTTCGATTTCGCCAAAGTTGTACTGCATCATATCCTCTCTAAAAAGTCTTTATTTGATCATTGATTTAATAAGAGAGATACTATCAAAACTTAATCTTTTTAAAAAGTTTTAGCTTCATTTATATAGGGGTAATCGTGAATCTTTTTTGTTGCGCAGTGCTAGCGCTTTTCTTTTCTTTGAGTTCATTTTCGTCTGAGCTCAAAATTACTAAGAATATCGGACCATTAGTTATCGTTGAGCTCGATGGATTAAATTATCTGCTCGATACTGGCTCAAATGCTAATTTTATTGATTCAAGCTCAATAGCAAAGTTACAAGAAAATTTAAAGAGAAGACCCGAGCTTGATAAATTTGTGAATACCTTTGCCGGAAGAGCTAAGAGTGAGGGATATGATCTTTCAATCAAAATAGGGGACCTTGATTTCTCAGGAATGGAAACCTACGTTATGGATACTCAAAAATTTAGTGAAAAGCTTGATGGGATTAATTGTTGTGCAGGTATTCTCGGCATGCCTTTTTTAAAAAAGTATCCAATCGAAGTTGATATTGCCCAGAAGAAAGTAATCCTTCATAAGAAGCTTACGAAGTCACCAGAGCTAAAAAAATTCATGGTTGATATCGTAGGAAAAGATACGATTGTTTTTAAGTGCGATAATTTTCTTTATCGGCTCGATAGTGGGAGCGAAGTGCCTGCAATTTTCCATCGCCATATTGTTGATAAGTACTATTTGCGAGAGCAGATGTTTGAGCAAGGTTTCTCTGGCAGTGGACTGCCTTTCTTTGAAGTACCAAATTTTAAATGCGGTGGTTTAGAGTTTAAAAATATCTTGGGGACGTACTTCTATGGCTCGTCTGGTGCTTTGACACATGAAGAAGTCGCAGGAAATGTTGGTGGCTATATTTTGGGAAATAAGTATATTTTAAACTTAAAGAAAAAAGAAATTTATATTTCTCCAAAGCCGATAGATTTCCCGAGTGGTAGTAAGAGATATAATGTTAAGTTCGAACTGAAAAAGCATACACCTGGTCACGCTTCTCTTAATTCTCAAGCTAAAACTTTGATTGTTAATTCCTGTGCAGAGGCATCTGATCTTGAAGTTTGTATGGCAAAAGTTTGTGAGCTTGAGAAATCTAAAATTTGCGCATTTAAGAAAACAGGAAGCACTCTTGATGATTTTGTAAATTATTACTTTCCGCTTAAAACTGCTGATTGTTCATTGTCTCGTGTCGTCAATGAGTTAAGAGAGAGACCAATTAGATATAACTTTTGTTGGTATAAGTTATTCGAAGTTAATCATAAAGAGGCCTATGGAAATGATACTGTCATCGCAATTCCTAAACTTTTTGACTCCTTAAAAGATGAAGTGATCGTGAGAGAAGTTCAAAATATTATTCACGTTGCTCCAGACTATTATTGCCTAGCTAAGCATAACCACTTATTTAAAGAAAAGGATCTTAATGCAGCATTATTTCCACTTTCCATTCGTGGTATGTCTTTTAGTCGAGTGAGTCTTGAAACCTATTTTGAATGGCTCAAAACTGCGGACGGAATGAAATGTGAAGCGGAGTTAGTTGATACCTACGGAATTGGTGTGAACAAAGAAATTTCAAAGAAATTTACAAAGAATAATCTTGTTGTTTTAAACCCATGGACGATTTTAGGTGATGGAGTGGAAAAATATGACCAAAACTATGGTAGGACCCTTCAACATGAACTCTTACATGCACTTTATTCGAATAATTTAAGGATTAGAGAACTAGTAAGAAAAGAATGGAGCACCTCGTCACAGAAAGAGCAAGAATCTTTTAAGAAAGCGCACCCATCGTATAATTTTAAGAACGAAGATATTTTAATGAGGGAATATTTCTCCTACAAGTATGAGGGCTCAACAAATTTACCGAAGTAATAATGCATGACACAACAAAAGACTTACCTCTTTTGTTGCCAATTTTAAGGCAAGAGCTTATACTTGGACTTAAATTTTGGCATAATATATTGTGGAGAAGCGATGACACGTCTTGTGATTTTCTGTCTATTTTTAAGTGGTTTAGCAATCGTTATGAATTTTTCAAGTTATAACGACATTAAATTAGATAGCGACAGATTTAATATGGAAACTGCAGAGAAGGCTCACGAGGCCCATGTTGCTGAGTTAGTTGAATTAGCAAAAATTCATAAAGAGGCGACAACGCCAAAAGTTATATCTGATGATTTAATAGTTGAAGAGAAACCTCTCGTTGAGTTAGTAACACCATCGCTTGTTAGAGCAGATAAGCTATATAAGCAGTGTATTGCGTGTCACGGAAAAGGTGGAGAAGGTAAGTCTGCTAATAAGGCACCAGGTATTGGTGGACAAATGGACTGGTATATTTCAAAACAACTTACAGATATGAGAGAAGGCGTAAGGGTTAACCAGAATATGCTTTCAATTGTAAGAAAGCTTTCTGATGAAGATATCGCAGATCTCGCAGCTTACGTCTCAAAACTCCCATGGGGTTATAAGAAATAGTTAATTATTGGCCTCCTGTTGGAGGCTTTTTTATTTCTGTAGTATAATGACATTTATAAAAGGATGGTCATTATGAAAAAAATAATATTACTTCTAAGCGTTCTTACATTGGCGTCTTGTTCTTCAAAGCCAGTTCTTTATCCTAATCAAAAATTAAAAACTGTCGGTAAAGAAAAATCACAAAAAGATATTGATAAGTGTATGGCCGAGGCCGATAAGTTTCTCGACTCAGAGAAGGGAAAGAAGATGGTGAAGTCTGCTGGTTCGGGAGCTTTCATGGGAGCAGCCGTTGGCGCAGTTTCGGGTTTACTCTTTGGTGATGTCAAGCGTGCTGTAACGTCTGGGGCTGCGATAGGTGGAACGGCCGGAGCTGCTGGTGCTGCAATCTCTCCCGATCAACTAAAGCAACGCTATGTAAATCGCTGTTTAGGAAATCAAGGTTATGATGTAATGGGTTGGGATTAATGAGTCTTTACAGTTACAAGAATATTTCTCCTAGAGTCGAAGAAGGTTGTTATATCGCTGATAGTGCTGATGTGATAGGTAAAGTCTTCATGGGAGAAAACTCAAATCTTTGGTTTCAAGTTGTTGCTCGAGGAGATGTTAATGAAATCCATATTGGAGAAAATACGAATATTCAAGACTTGTCCATGCTTCATGTTATTGATGAACTTCCACTTATTATAGGAAAGAATGTAAGCGTAGGTCACAAAGTGACCTTACATGCTTGTACCATTGGAGATGGTTGCCTCATCGGAATGGGCTCGACCATCTTAGATGGTGCAGTGATTGGTGAGAACTCTTTAGTCGCTGCAGGAAGTGTAGTACCTCCCGGCAAGGTTTATCCAGCTGGAAGTTTTATTATCGGTTCGCCTGCGGTTGTTAGAAGACCGCTAACGAGTGAAGAGATTGATAAATACTCCAATCACTATAAGAGTTATATCGTTACAAAAAATGAATTTTTAAAGGAAGTAAAATGTTTAATTGGTTAAAATCAAAAAAAAATAGAAATGATAATTTAAATAATAAAGTAGAAATTGTTGAAGAAGAAGCGAGGCATGAGGTTGTTTCAGAGCAGCTTGTAGATGAAGAGAATTTGAAGGATAAAGTTTATCTTTTAGAGGAGGAGAATAGATACTTAAAAGCAGCGTTGGCTGATATTCAAGGATTTTTAGTTGACTCAGTTGGAATGAGCCAGACTGCAGTAAACTCATTTTTAGGAAATGAAGAAAAGTTCAAAGGGATTATACAAGATTCTGGAGCAATAGAAAAAAATGTGAGTCAATTAAGTGATTTGATTTCAAGTACTAATAAGTTAGTAGACCTTGTTAATGAAAAAACTGACTTTGTACTAGATATTGTTAAGACGATCGAAGAAATAGCTCTTCAAAGTAAGCTTCTATCTTTTAATGCTTCAGTAGAGGCTGCAAGAGCGGGAGAAGCAGGAAAAGGATTTTCCGTTGTTGCCTTAGAAGTTCAGAAGATGTCGAATCAGACTTCGAAAAGTTTAGCGCAAATAAAAACTGGTGCTACTGAAATTCTAAATTCGGCAAAAGAGCTAGGAAGCTCAATGGTAAAAACAAAGACTGAAACGGATGATATTGTTCAAAAGCTAAACCATTTTATTGATGAATTAGAACAAGCAATTGTGACAAACTCGAGCTCGCTTAAAAATGTATATAGTGTTAATGATAGAATCTTTGTCTCTCTTGCTAAGATTGATCATATTATCTGGAAAATAAATACTTATCTTACTCTACTCACTAAAGAGAAGGTTTTCGATTTTGTTGATCATCATAACTGTAGGTTAGGAAAGTGGTATGAAGAAGGACTTGGAAAGGTAAATTTTTCAAATGTTTCGGGATACGCTGATATTGTAGGCCCACATGGAAATGTACACCAAAGTACAAGAGTTGTGTTTGATTATGTAAATCAAGAAGCTAGTCTTGACGAAGCAATTAAAGCAATCACAGAGATGGAGAGAGCTAGCTCTGAGCTATTTTCACATTTAAATCATTTGATTCAGACAAAAGAAAATCAAAGATAATAAAAAAAGACCCCTGGAGAAGGGGTCTTTTGCGTATAAGCTTTCAAACGTTATAGTTGTTCGTTTTCAAAAAGCTTATTAATTGATTTTCCATTTAGGCTTCTGATATGGAGGAGAACTTTTTCTCTGTCAATATCATTTGGAACTTGTACTTCCATTTCAAAAGGAACCATTTTCATTGGGCAGAAATCAGAAACTTTTTTCATCTTCGCCGCAATAGAGTAGGCATCTTTATCATTTGATTCAACATCGACTCTTTCTTCAACTAAGCAGTCTGAAGGGTTTTGCCCTTGAAGTTTTAAAATTCTACTGCCTTCGATAACTTGTGCATTTTCAACATTGGCAAGAACTTCGTCTTCCATACCATCTGAAGAAAATTCATCAACGTAGAGATCAGATCTTTGTTCACCGTTGATCATAACCCTGTACCAGCCTTTGTCGAGTAGTCCAATTTGAGCACTTGATAGGAATGGGACAACCATCTCAGCACAACCAACCGCGCTTTCTCGGCGCTCAGCTTGAATGGCTATTTCGATATCTTTGCCAACAACTTTTACCTCTGAACCAGGATTGAAGTAACAAAGATTTGGAAGGAGACCTTCAACAACAACCTCGACATTATCGTTGGAATTGTATCCTTTAGGTGAGTAGACATGTAGAGCTGGTACAGCTTCTAAATGCATTGCATTCGCCCCTAGGGCCATAAGTATTATTACTGCTAATTTATTAAATGATTTCATAACTTCCTCCGTGTTATCTTTACAAGTTGATATTGCTCCCTCTGATATGCTCTGTAATGCTTCTAAAACATAAATAAATTTGATTATCGATGGTTAAAAATATGATCTATATCATGCACTTATTATCGTATTTTTGAGAGATTCAGAATGTGTAATAAAGGAGAGGTATGAAGAAATATTTCATGATTTTTTTAATGCTAAATTCAACGGCAGATGTTGTTAACTGTTTTCCTGAATCGCAGATGATGATCGGAGAAAAGAAGCATGATCAAAAAGCCTTTCTAGCAAAAGGTTTTGAGAGTGGATTGAGTGAAATCGAATTTCATCAGACTATTGATTTGTTTGAAAAAATTTGGAAGCCAATCATTCATGATAAGTATGGAAAAGACTTAAAGATTGAAAGAGATTGGAGTAATCCTCGTGTTAATGCCCACGCAACACGCGATGATGATAATAATCCTGTTATCGTCGTAAGAGGAGGACTTGGAAGACACCCTGATATTACAGAAGACGGCTTGCTTTTAATTCTTTGCCATGAATTAGGTCATCACTATGGGGGAGCTCCTAAGACTTTTAGAGGAAATACTGACATTCGTTCTTGGTCATCTGCAGAAGGGCAATCTGATTATTTTGCCACAAGTAAGTGTATGCCAAAGATTGTTGAACAAGATAATTTTCAGGTTCCAGAAATGATGCAAAAGAAAGTTGATGAAGTATGCTTCACTGGTAGTTGTAATCGATTAGTCATGGCCGCAATGAGCGTTGGGAAAGTTTTTGCTTCTCTAAGAACTGATTGGTCTGCTCCTGAGATTGGTAAGAAGGTTGATGTAAAGCCTGAACAGACAATTTACTCTCATCCAAATCCCCAATGTCGATTCAACACTTTTATCGCGGGTATTAATTGTGACAAAGAATTATATCAGGATTTTGATAATGAAGACTATTCAGTAGGAGCCTGTCTTGAAGACGAAAAATCTTCGAGACCAAAATGTTGGTTTAGTGAAAGTAATTACTAATTAATGAAGCATTTTTTTAGATCTTCAATGACTAAATGAAGAACTTTCTTATCATGTTTGATGTAGAGGTGTTGGAAAATATCCATTATCTTTACATCAACATTCATTTCATTGAGCTTAATAAGTTCAATAGCAAAGTCCTCACAAATTCGATAGATGATCGTAAGCTTATTTAGAGAAGTTCCAATTTGTTCACTAAAGCCGACTCCATTTTTATTTCCGTGATGTTCAAGAATAAGGAGATCAGCTTCTAAAGGTCGATCCTTATATGCTTGAATCATATGAAAAGCATCTCTTGCATGTGTCCAGACATGACTCTTATCAACTTCATTCAAAGATGACTCTTCAAGACTTTTCTTATCTGTTAGAAAGAGCATTTCTTCCTGTTCGAGTGATATGTCGGCCATGATTGATACAAAAGTAAGAAGGTTTTGATGGGTATGTGTTCCCCAGTCCATATTCTGTATTATCTTCCCACTAAGCATCGAGACAAGGTGTGCTTTTTTAAAATATCGCGATGTTTTTGAGTTGAGTAAATCCTTAATTGCTAAAAGATCTTTGCCTTTTGCACTGGAGAGTTTTGCGTTCATTGCCTCGACAACTCCTTCAATGAGTTGAGTTGAAGTCGAGTTAAATCCAATGTCTTTGAGTAAAATTAGAGCGGTGTCGAGAGCCTTTCCTACAATATTATCAGTAGGAGTTAGGATCATCTCTGTATACATTTGATTTGAAATATAATTTAAAAACTGTGCTTTATCTGAACTTTTTACGGAGGCATTTCGAACACCTTTGTCGAGATACTTCTCTACAGTTGGTTGTTCAATATTCTCTCCCGCATGAAATAATTTTACTCGATGAGGAAGTCCATTTTTACTTATTTGGAGATAGATATCACAAATAGAAGAGTCAATTTTCTTTAATAAATGAAAGGGGACATCAGAATATTCTTCTGTTTCGAGATTCTCGCCAAGTGAAGAGAAGAAGTCTTCACATGCTTTTTCCCAGTTTTTTTTATAAAAACATCGATAGCCATCAATTTCTTTTTCTTCATTGGTGACACATATTTTTTGAGATATTTGATCGAGACTTTGTTGAAGATCGTTGGTGATAAATGCTTCCTCGATAAAGAGGGCATCTGGAAAACCGATAAAGCTCAGGTCATTAGAGAATGAAGTTGCATCGTTTTGTACAAATACTTGAATTCCCTTGTACCCATTAAGGTAGACTTGAATCATAGGTAGTGCGGAATCATTTTTTAAAAAGAGGAATACTTTTTTCATATTCCTCTATATCGGTAAAATTATTAGAATTAATAGTTTTTTTGAAAAAAATCAAACCTGATCTTTTCGATCAGTTTCTCTGGCGACTCATTACCAAGAAGATTCTTTGATTCAAGTTGGGCCTTAATAAGAATTTCTCTTGTTTGCTCATCCGCAAGAAACTCGAGATGAGTTTTATTTAACTTAAGATGAAGATATTTTTCTGTTTTATCGAGAACTTGAACTTCGTATTTCTTAGCTGCACTATTGATCATTTCAATATTTTCGCTTGGTGTTTGGGCCAAGAATTTGAAAGGTAAGCTTGAAGTGCAATTTTCTTTACTTTGGCAGTCCATGTCACCGATGCTTGAAACGGCATTAATTTTATAATCTTTTACACATGAACTAAGTAAGATTGCGAGTATTAAAAATTTCATTAATCCATTTCCTCGCGTTTGATTTGAATGAGTACATACGGTTGCACAATCAAATATCTAAAGTAGACATCAGCTTCTTTCCAAGTCGTAATAAGTTCTTCTGTTGGCTGAAGAATTTTTTCTTCGCTTAACCATGTTCTGATATATTCGACTTGATCCTTTGCCATGGCAACACCAACTGCAACAAGATCAAGTGAGTCATCAACGAGAAATGCTGAACCACGATCGTGATGGTCCTTAATTAACTCCCACTTCGCTTCATCAATATCGTTCGTTAGTTTTTCAATTAATTCCTTTGAAGTTTCTTCACTCATTCTTGTACTCCTAAAATTTTCAAGTCGGCTTCAAGTTTTTGTTTTATAAAACTCTCATCTGTTGAATGAAAATACTTTTGTAATAACTCTTTAAGCTCACTATAAATTTCATCCACACTTTTTGCTTGTTTAACTAGTAAATTAACTCTCTCGAAATATTCAATTTCGTTAGCATTGTTAATAACTTCTCTCTTTCTCCACGCACCCACAAATACAAAGAGGATGATAAGAATAATAATCATTGAAGAGACGATATAATAGACTTTCATTAGATTTCTCCATAAGCATTTAACTTTTACTAATTTTTACCATATATTATTGTAAAAATCTTTACGTGGAGAGAAATATGTTTGCATTAAGACTAGTGGTGTCAATTGTTCTAGTAACTACGGTATTTGCACAACCTGTCTCTCTGACTTTATTTGCAGGATATGCAAATCAACTGGCCTATAAAGGGGCTCCAACTTGGACTGGACCATCACTAATAGTAGGGCCGTTCCTCGCTTTCTTTGATAATCGTCTAAAGCTGATGGGGCCAGGGTTAGCGTGGTCATTCTTTGACCGAGAAGATGCTCATCAGTTTGAAATCGGGGCAGGTTACTCAGATGGTTCTAATAAACCAATGATAAGATTAAATGATACCGTCGAATCTTTTAGAAATAAGAGAAGAAGTACAATAAATACGAATTTTAAGTATGCTTACCGCTTTGGTGAGCGCAACCGCTTTGGCCTTGGAATTGATATTGATCGAGAGATCCATCGTTTCCAAGGAATCTCCACTAACTTATCGTTTACCGCTCCAATAATTCCACTTTTCTCATTTAAGTATAATATTACAATTGCTGATAAATTGTCTAATCAATATGCCTATGGACCAGAAGCTAGTGGTGGTGTTGGTTACCATAGCTATACGATTTCTAATTTTATTCCGTTTGTTCCTTGGACAGGGCGTATCATTAATACATTAACATATTCAGTGATTACACAAGGGAGCGCTCGTCATGGAGACCTTGTTAGGGGAGACTATAAGAATTGGATTTTTATAACTCGCTGGATGTGGAGTATTTTCTAAACTGCTCCAGTTAAATGGGGATAAAATCTAGGTCTTACTTAGTGATCTATTGAAGTTTACTGCTGAAATTTCTGGCTGCCCAAAAGCCAGCGTCATTTAAGCTTTTAATAGGAAGATTTTACTACGTGAGTAGCTAACTTATTGTAATTTCTGTCCCCATTTAACTGGAGCAGTTAATAAACTCTTTATCGATTATTTCTGTTAATTCACTTGGAAGTGGACTTTGAATTCTTACCCACTTATTTTCGATTGGGTGGTGAAAACTCAATTCATATGAGTGAAGGAAGAGGCGATAGAAATTATATCTTTGTCGATAATAATTATTATAAATAGCCTTCCCATATTTCGTATCCCCAACGAGATTAAACATCCGTCTTGAAAAGTGCCTGCGTATTTGGTGCATTCTTCCAGTTTTTATTGAAACATCTGCAAGAGAGTACTCACCATTTTCTTTTATTCTTTTATATAATGTTTGTGCCTCTTGAATCGCACCATTTTCCGCTTTTAAAGAAAAATTGAATTCTCCTTCTTCGTCAATGACTCCTTTACACATAGTAATATATTTTTTTTCGACAAGATCACTACTCCATTGCTCCTTAATAAGTCTCGTCGCTTCTTTGGATAGTCCAAAAATAACGACACCTGAAACAGGTTTATCAAGTCGGTGAATTGGATAGAGATAAAGATCTGTTTGTTTTTTTAGTGATCGCATGAGATGTCTACGATCCTTATCTTGACTCTTAAAAGGGTGAACAAGAATGCCTGCCGGCTTTGTGACAGCAATGTAGTGTTTGTCCCAATAAAGGATATCTAGTTTATTCTTGGCCATGGGGTAGATAATATAGGAGTTTCAAGCTTTTTGCGAGGGCTCTTGTAAAAATAGCTGAAATTGTTGTCAGTTATGGAGCTGTTAAGTTTTCAGAAACAAAGACTTAGCTCTAAACCTTTAATGAAATCCCACCATTATGAATAAACAAAGTCACCGTCTAAAATGGATAAGCAACCAGTTTAATAGGGAGAGTTTATGACTTCAGAAGCATTTGAATTTGTCTTTGTTGATGATGAGCCTGATATTAGAGATATTTATGAAGTCTTCTTAAGTTCTCTCTTTGGGGAGGAGTTAAAATTCGAATT
>Ga0100385_1003559_pt1 | contig 13828 bp, 15 predicted proteins | sample CryGeymeta201509_FD_81543 | JGI IMG/M metagenome (GOLD analysis project Ga0100385, IMG submission 81543) | Groundwater microbial communities from Crystal Geyser aquifers in Utah, USA - Crystal Geyser metaG 2015-09 | ecosystem: Environmental > Aquatic > Deep subsurface > Groundwater | place: USA... | reverse complement strand
CTTAAGGTCAAAAGTACAGATCGATAGGAGTACTTCTAATATAACAGTAATCATCAACAGGATGAATAAGTGACTGCTTTATAAAACCGTCCTTCTTAAGGTACTCTCGAGGAGTCGGTCCAGGAACTCATTCATAATGCATCGGCCTCATTCAATAATCCAAAAATCCAAAATAGCATCATTAAAATCATCATGACCTGCCTTGTAGCCTATCTTGTCATTGCCTACCTCGTCGGATAACAAGTACAGACTCACCAACCTTACAGTGAGGTCAATCACCTGCTCTCATATGTCAACGATTCTGTTGTGGTCCATCTCATTCCTCACTCTCACGATGACGTCGGATGGCTGAAGACAGTAGATCAGTACTTTTACGGGTCCAACAAATCCATATATCCTGCTGGAGTTCAGTATGTGCTGGACACTGTGACTGCAGAATTGGCACAACATCCTGAATACAAGTTCACAATTGTGGAGATGGCCTTTCTGTACAGGTGGTGGAACCAAGCATCTTAGAAAGAGAAAGAAAGGATGAAGCAGCTGGTATAAAATGGTCAGATAGAGTTTGCTAATGCTGGCTGGTGTGCTTCCTAAGAAGCCACTATCTATTACGAGGACTTCATTGATCAAATGACTGTGGGTCTGAGGTGGTTGAAGGAGACCTTTAACTACGTGCCGAGGGTAGCCTGGCATCTTGATCCCTTTGGGCATCATTCATCGACTGCCACCCTTTTCAGCAAAATGGGATTTAACTCTCTTTTTGTTAGCAGAATAGACTATCAGGATAAGGCAAAGCGAGTAAATGATCGCAGTTTGGAGACAATATGGCAACCCTACCAACACTAGTATCAGCAAGATACATTTATGTTTACGCACATCATGTACCGTCACTACAGTCCTCCTCCTGGCTTTTATTTTGACTCCATGATCAATAATGAGCCAATAGTTGAAGACCCTTCCTCTTCGCTCTACAATCTGTAATAAAAAGTTCAATAGCTGGTGCAATACTTCAAAGGTCAGGCTCGCACATTCAGAACAAACAACCTCATGCATACCATCGGGGAAGACTTCACATACTCCAATGCCAGAATGCAGTTTAAAAATTACGACAAGCTCATCAAGGAGATCAATAAAAGGTCTAAATAGTTCAATATGACCATCAGATATTCCACACCATCTGAATATGTCAAAAGCATTAGGGCTGAAAAAAAACAGTATCCCGTCAAAAAAGACGACTTCTTCCCCTATGCAGATAATTAGCACTCAATGTGGACAGGGTACTTCACTTCCAGGACTGCTGTCAAGGGCTTCGTGAAGGATTTCAGCAGATTCGCCCAGGCAGCCAGGAAGCACGTCAGCTAACTCAAAATCAGCAACGCCTCCAGCATCATCAGCAGCAGCGCCAAAGAGCTCGAAAGCACCATCTTCGGCATGGAAGCGGCCCTCGGCATCCTCCAACACCACGACGCTGTCTCGGGCACCGCCAAGCAGCACGTCACCGACGACTACATCGCCACCGGACTGCGGGCCATCGATAACTTCGGAAGGCTCTACAGACGTATCAAGGCCGAAGAGATCGGGAAGGAGACTGGCGAGACCGTCAGCGCCGAGGACCTCTATATCAACCTTTTCTGGAACGAGTCAGGAAGCGCAACAGGGCTGAGCAAGCGGCTCTCGGCGGGAGAGAAGGTGTTGGTGAGTCTGTACAACCCGGGAAGCAAGGGCACCTACTCGATCAGGCTGCGAGTCCCAGCAAAGGACCTGCAGGTGGTCAGCCACAAGAACGAGCCCATAAAGGGAGACGTGGTGTGTGCGAATCTGGGAGACAGTTCTGACTGCTAGCTATTACTCAGCCTTTCTTTTGAAGCAAGCAGCAACTCCTATGTGAAAATATTCACTTCAAGCACGGGAAGTGCAAAGTTGGCTCTTCTCAAGGAGCTGACTGTGGTTGAGCAAACAAAGGAGTTCACTTTGGGGAATGACAAGGTAAGGTACACAAGAGGCAATCAATCATTCCAGTTGACACTAAATGGAGCCACTGAAAGCTTCAACATATTTTACAACTATTATGAGGGATGGGATCAGAGTGGTCAAAAGTCAGGCGCATACATTTTCAGACCAAAAACTGATACCTCCAAGATATACTCAACAATCAGCAAGGCCTATTACGCTGATGGGCAGACTACAGCCATTTTTGTACTTCAGGGGGACAAGGCTGTTACCAGAGTCTACTTCAACAGGGAAACTGACTATGTCAGAAACTTCGGCTTCCTCGTTGAGACCCACCTCAGCAGCATCTCAGTCAGCGACAACGTAGGAAAAGAGGTCACATTCAACCTGAAAACAACTCTTAATAACAACCGATCTTTCTACACTGACTCCATGGGACTATAGGCCCAAGACAGAAAGATTGACTATCGACCCACTTGGAACTACACGGTTTTCGAGCCCGTCGCTGGAAACTACTACCCCGTCAATGCGTTCATCGGAATGAAAGATGTCAGCAGTAGCAGGTACGTGACTGTTGTGACTGACAGAAGTCAAGGAGGTTCAGTTCTAAAGCAAGGGTAGATATAGTTGATGATAAACAGAAGATTGCTTGTTGACGACGGAAGAGGGGTAGGTGAACCCCTCAACTAAAGAGATGGTGATCAGCAAGGAATTACGCAGACTGTCAGGCACAACATCATATTCAACAGCCATTTTAGAGCTACCCAGACCTGGAACGATAGAAGAGTCCTCCCTACCTTTGGACCCTCACAGTCTGGCTCATTCTCAAATGTCAACATTAGGACTGCTCCTATCTCTGTACCTGAAGCTGTTAAACTATACCTTAGACCCTTCTAAGACGGCAGCTACCTGCTCAGACTACACAACATGAAAAATTACGATAAGGTACTGTTAATGCTATATAGGAAACCGTCACTTTAGACGGATGGACTGTCACTGAATACACCTTAGCTGCCAACCAGCTGCTGAAAGACTGGAAGGATAGGCAGATGACCTGGAACGAATAAAAAACAGCCGATGAGCAATCCACCAGCACAGCCCGACAGATATTCAAAAACACTGCTAACCTCGTGACAGATTCCGCTTCTTAGATTGTCCTAAGAGAGTTTGAGATGAGGACCTTCAAGATAAGCAAAGCCTGATCCATATGACAAATAAGCATCAATCAATCAGCATAGTGTATCACATCACTTCTCCTCCTTAAGCTCCTAGAGCTACTCTTGACTTGCTATCGTAGGATTTTCAACCACAGGACTTTTTTAGCTGGCTTCCTCTCTCAATTAGTTTCTTGGCTGAGGTCGGGAGCTAGGAGCTGGAGGACGATATGCTTGATAGTGAGGTAGCTGTTGTACTTGCTGAGTGGGCACCCACTGAGGCATGTTTCTGAACCGAAGGTATTTCCCATAACTGTTTTCCCAGTCAAACTTCTGCTTGAGTCTCCTGAAAATGACAATAGTGATGATACCTGAGACGAGACTGAGTCCCAAAAGACATCCACCTGCAATGACCAGTCCCACACATTTTTTATAGTGATGGTAACAAGCTCCAGAGGCATAAAGGATGTTAAGGAGCACTCCTACAAGTAGGAAAAAGACAGACAGACAGGCCATTATTTTGAAAGGTTTTGACTGCTTCATCAATTATAGAGTGGAGGGGTGAGCAAACATGATAGTATTAGATTTTTGATTATAAAATCTGGTATCATTGCCCGTCATTTAATGTTTAGTTCCGGGACTAATTTTATCGGACATAATGTGATGAGGAAGGTGGGTATTTTTGGGGAGAGAAGGAGGAGGGGGTTGTTGTTGTTAAATTGGATTAAAAATTGAATATTATATTAGTTATTATTTTGTGGTATGGGAGCCTATAAGTACCTTGAAGAACTCTGGAGAAAGAAACAGAGCGACCTGATGAACTTCATCTTCAGAGTCCGCACCTGGGAGTACAGACAACTGCCCGTCATCAGCAGAGTCAACCACCCCTCTCGCCCCGACAAGGCCAGAAAGCTCGGCTTCAAGGCCAAAGAAGGCTATGTCGTCTACAGATGCAGAGTCAGAAGAGGAGGTCGCAAAAGACCCGTCCCCAAAGGTATCGTCTCTGGAAAGCCTACTTCCGTCGGTATCAACCAGCTCAAGCCCACCAGAAACCTCCGCTCCAAGGCTGAAGAGAGAGTCGGTAGAGCTTTCGGCAGCTTGAGAGTCCTCAACAGCTATTGGATTGCTCAGGACGGAACCTACAAATACTACGAGGTCATTTGCATTGACCCCAACCACAACGGCATCAGAAACGACCCCAGAATCAACTGGATTGCCCAGCCCCACCAGAAGCACAGAGAGTTGAGAGGAGTCACTTCTGCTGGTAAGGCCAGCAGAGGTCTTAGAGTCAAGGGTCACCTTAATGCCAAGACCAGACCTTCAAGAAGAGCCAACTACAAGAGAAGAAACCAGGTCGTTGTTAGAAGATACAGATGATGTTCGTAATCCTATTTAATCAACAACCACTTCTATCATCCACTCCACCATCAGAGCCCTATCATTCACTAGGACTGTTTGAATAGCACACCAACAACTTTATTAAATATGCATATCACAGGATCCTCAACTTCCGCAGTCGACACAGCTACATCTCGAAACCCTTCAGATCCTCAGCAGCCCTCCTCTTACCCACCAGACTCTCTTCGCCTCGCATCAGCAAGTTGCTGTGTTAGTCCTGGAAGTATTCATTGTCGACCTCCTGATGGCACTTACCCTAAGGTCCCTCCTTGCTGTAGTAGACAGGGTCGGTCATGAAGGAAAATATGTTCTTTTCGATAGAACCCTCTCCTTCTTTTCTTTTCCTGTCGGCATCAAAGGTCATTCCATTTTCCCAAGCAGACACATAGAATAGTTCCTCCTGAGAGGAATAACTGAACCTGAACAACATTTATCTTTCCCTATACAGCCTGGTGAGTTGCTCAGTGACCGTTGGGTGCTGGTAGTCTGTCCACCGTCTGATCTAGAGGTCGTAGTCCTTGACGTCGTCTTTTAGAATTTTGTAAGTTAGTGAATCCACATTGATGTTGTTGATGAGTTTGACCTCTCCAAGGATCAGCTTGTCCATCGTGAAGAAAATGTAGGCGTCTTGCTGGAATATTCTCCTGAGGAACTCCTCCATACCCTTCTGCTCTTTTATCTTGTGAATCAGCACACTCAGATACTGAGAGTACAGGCTTGGCTAGTCTTGCTTTGAACCTCTTTCGTTCGATAGACTTTTTGCCCTTAGAAATCGGTGGTATATAGTGACTAAGTACCTGATGAAAAAGTAACAGTGTTTGGTTCCAATAAAGGTGTGCTCCTCAGGCCCTTCAAAAGGAAATTCCTGGTCCTCAATCCTGACTGCCTATATATCTTCCTAGATCAGTTCCAAAAATTAATCAGTAAGATCCTTGTAGACTCTCTTGTTGCTCTTGACCTAGTTTAGCTGATCATTGGTGGGCTGCTCCCAGTCTCCTCCCTTTCCTTCGAGATACTGCAGCACTGCTGAGGCTTTCTGTAGCTTTCTATTGATAGACTTCTTGAACATTTTGAAGACCAGCAACTACAGAAGCGTCTTTTTCTGGGTGTGATGCAAGAGGACTTCAAATACATCATTTAGGGTATCTTTATCCTCGAAATCGATGAGGAATAACACTTGATTGTGGGGGTATGGGGGATAAATTCCTTACTTCTTACCATTGCTAAATTCCTTACTTTTGATCTGAAGCAGCTCTTGCGTTGTTATGTTGTCGAATGAGTTAAGCGTGTAGTGCCTGCTGTGTTGCAACGAGTCCCTGTCCTAGATCTGCAGCTATGAGTGGTTGAGCTCTTCCTCGATCACCTCTCTCTTCCTCATCTAGATCTACTTCTCCCACCGGGCAGGACAGTTGAATTTCTTGTCGTTTTTGCAAAAATAAAAACATCTGTAGTCTAAACTCTTATAAAAATTCTTAGAAGCTATTTCCTCACAGTTTTTCTAGAATTTCCCTCGACACCTTGTCAGCTCTGCCAACTTTTACCTCAGCCTCGGAAGAACGATAACCCTGGCAACTTCAGCGTGCACACTTCTCAGCATGATTCCGACAACCTCGGCAGTGTAGATGGTGGACAATATTTTGAGGACGAGAGGGTGATTGAATTTCTTTGTTTTTTATATTATGTTTATGGCAGCTTTGAGGGAAACCAGGTTTGAGTCTATTTCATACTTTTCCTCTTAATTTTTCAACAACTGCTCTTCGTACTCGTTTTTTCTGGTGATAACAAAGCTGCCCTCTGTTCCTAAAGGCACAGATACATACACTCTATTGAGTACATTCTCAAGAGCATTGGTGGCCCATTTTCCTCCCCAGTTGGCGTATCCCTCAGGTATGACGATGTAGCTGTTTCCGACTTGCTGCAAAGGGTACTTCTGGTCCACCAGCTCGTTCAGAGGGGCAAAAATTGTAATTTTTCTCCTTCGTTCCTCCAACTCCTCAGCATACTGAAAGAGCATGTTGAAAAAAGAGGGATCTGTTAGATAAATTGGCTCCAGCTGTTTTTTGAATTAACTGATGGTGAGGATGCACTTCCTGTAAAGCATTATTATTTTAGCTATCTCTCTGCTCTTCTCATGCCTTTCCAACCTCAAAACAAACTCAATTTCTGTCAACTCTTATAGCTGAGATCGGCTGGGAGGAGCTCCATTTGTTTGAGGGGGTTGTTCAGTTCTCAGCCAAATTAGGACAGTGTCGAGGATAGGGAGTGCGTTAGGATTCTCAGATGCTAGGGTTTTCAGGCGGTCGAGGGTCGGAGGAGTAGAGAACGGGCAGTACTACTTAAGGAGGCAACGATTGAGGTCATCGAGGAGATCGGGGTGTGAGTTGGAGATGAGCTGCAGTATTTTGAGGAAGGTGGTGATGGCATATGAGGGGCTTTTGTGGTGCTCCTTCCACTGGAAGAGCAGCTGTTTGAGGGGGTCATAGGCATCTGTGGCGTACAGGGAGGAGAAGAGTTGCTGTGTGTGCTTTTGCATTTGCTGGGCGGTCAGCATTTTTATAATTGAATTGAATATTATAAACTGCACCACCAGAAGCCAGGCGTTATTGGTAATAGTTATAGATGGAAGCCATTGAGTAGATACAGGTAATAAAATCAGTTGAAATCTTTATCGATGTTGTACTTTATGAACTTCAGCTTCAGCTGCTTCTGCAGATGCTACTTGCTCAACTTCTAGTAGGCGTCCTTCTTTATTAGTATTGACTCCTAGAGGTAGTCCACCACCTGCAATATCAATATCATATCCTCCTCCCGAATCAGCTTCACTCCCTCCAAGTAGCTCTTCAGCACCTCCGTCCTATGTCCCTCAAGCTCGTTCATCTTATACTATCCCTCGTCCTCAATGCACTCCTTCATCATCAACAAGTTCAACTTCACATTCTCTAATTCCTTCTCGACGATGCTCTTGAATTATCTAAAGGGATCATTTGAGTCTGAATAGGCCTCCTTCTTCAGACTGTCGCTGAGAGATGTGATCTCCTTCTCTATGCTTCTGTACAGGTAGTAAGATATGTATAGACTTTTGGGCTGGTCTAATCGGAAAAGGTCCAGAATCATCTGATTAAGGGTCGTACATTTCCCATGGTTCTTTAGCAGAAGATCAAATCTATTTGTCCTGTCGTTCTTAGAGTAATGATCGTTTTTGGAGTAACTTGTGTAGTTTATGCTGGCATTGTTGCCACTGGACCCATCGTCAGCTTTGAGAGGAGATTTCTTTTTCATAAGATAGGTCCTAGCATCCTCTCCCTCCTTCATTGGTTTGGGTGATAAGATAGGTGACCCTCCCTTTACTGAATCGTTGGTCAGTGAGGAATTATTATGACTGCTGTAGCCGTGGTGGCTGTTATTAAAGTTCAATCCACTTCCGAAACCAGAAGAATTTCTGATGGAGGCTCGTAGTCCAAACTGCGTGGGAGCTCCTGGTGTAACTCCAGGAGCGTATATATCTCCGTTTTCTGTGATAGTGAACTCGAACAGTTCCTTCCAGTCTATCCTGTTTGCATAGTCCTTTACCAGTATTCTTCTTAGCATTTTCTATAAGGTGGGAGAAATCTTTGGATAATCGGGAATGACGACGTCTTAGTCCTCCAACATTTTTATGAGCTTAGCGATGGACTTGCTTTAGAAGGGGCACTTCCCGAATAGCATCTGGAAAAGGACGACTCCCAATGACCAGATGTCTGCCTTATTGGTGTAGGTCTCTCCCTTTATGACCTCGGGGGCCATATAGATAGGAGACCCTAGCATGGTTGCGACCATATCGTTTTGATTCTCGAGTGGTTTGCAGAAGCCGAAATCTGCAATTTTGACATTTCCGTTGTGGATGAGGATGTTGTCAGGCTTAATGTCCCTGTGCATAATGTTGCTGCGAGAGAGCACTTTGAAAGCCTAGAGCATTTGCCGGAAAAAGAAGAGGGCCTTTTTTTAGCTGAAAGGACCCTCCTTCTGCATAAGCTTATCCATTGTTCCTCCATTGCAGTACTCGTAGACAAAGTAGAAGTTGTTGGCGGTCTTGAGCATGTCGATGTACTTCACGATGTAGGGGCAGTTCTGCAGGTTGGACAGGATGTTTATCTCATTGACGGTGCACTCCTCAAGCTTAGGAATTTCCCGGAACTTCTCGGCCTGAACTACCTTGATGGCGACCTCCTGCTTGCTGACCATGTGCACTGCCTTGTATACTTTTGCATACACTCCTTCTCCCAGATGCTCCTTCAATTCGTAGTTCTCTATTATCTTCCCCATCTTATTTTTTATACACCATCAATCACATAGCCTATCGACTGACATCACCTGACAGTTGGAAAAAACTTAATGATAGTATAATCAGAGATCCACCTCTCTCAAAAAGGCGTGGTGGAGAACCTCGTCCATGTCCATCCTGCTGTTGGGCTCCCTGTCTAACAAATTCCGAATTATGGCCTTCGCATCCTCACTCACAGCAGGGCAAGTAGGAAAAACCACCTCGGGTAGTTCAGTCTTTCCTCCCTCAACCATCATCTTCTTTATGTCGCTCTAGAATGGTGACTTTCCGAATAACAGCTCATAGGTCAGAATACCTAGACTCCATGAATCTATTTTGTCTGTATATCCCTCCTTTGATAGCTGCTCTGGGGATGAGTACTCTAAGCAGCCGACGACTGTGTTTCTGAGTCCAGCCTGATAGTTATAGATAGAGCATCCAAAGTCTCCTATTTTGACGTATCCCTGAATAAGAGTGAGTGTACTTCATTGCAGAAAAGATTTTCAGGCTTAAGGTCCCTGTGGATGATGTACTATTGGTGCATGTATTTCAGGCCAAGAGCAACCTGCTTGACGATCTGAGCAGTCTCCTTCTATGGCAGTTTCCTTTTCTTCTTGATCTGTTGCAAACTGCCATCAGGAAGCAGTTCCATCACCAAGTACAAATTTTCCTCGTCATCAAAGTAGCCAAACAAGGAAGTGAGATGCGCATGTGACAGGTAACTCTGCAGCTTTATCTATCGGATGATATGCTCCACCACCTTGGCCTCTCTTATGCGTTTTTTGGACATCTTCTTCAGGACGCACAACAGACCTAAATGCTTTTCCATGGCCATGTATACATCTCCAAATGCCCCTTTCCCCAACTTTGATACGATTTAAAAGTCATCCATCCCAACCTGCCTCTCAGGCCTACCGGATTGTCTGTTTCTCAGAGTGTTAAAAGGCATCGTCAAATCCTCCCTTTCCTATGTTTTCTGCTAATGTGAACCTCTGTTGGGAGCAAAGCGACTGGCTTGGTTGTTGAGGTTTGGCTGGGGGCTACTAGGAAAGTCAAACAATTTTTTCTTCTTAAACTCGATGTTGCTCAGAGTATTCCTGGCCACATCCGCAGGATGAGATGGCTCGTGTTTAGTAGCACTAGATGGTTACGAGTGTGTATCGTGAGTGGATGGTCGGGGGAATTTTTGTTACATAGGTGAAATTGAGAGGGGCCACATGAAGTCAGGTTTTTTGGAGCACTGAGAATTCTTGAGCTGCTGGTTGAAGCAGCTGAAAGTATTTGAACCCAGACTGTTCTCCTCCTTTTGTTCTCTCTTCTTCTTAAGGAAGTCGAACTGCTTGGGCTTCAGCAGTTCATTTCCGCTGCCGCTGTTGGTACTCTCACAGTCATTCTTCTATGCTTGCCTGCTCTGGTTTGCCATGATCGGCTGGAAGGGTTTCATCCGCTGCATCAGCCTCAGTCGTTCGTCCTGGAGGCCGTTCTTCCTAGCTACTCCCTCTAGATCCATCGACTCCCGCCTTTTTCGGTTCTCTTCCGAGAATTCAGTGGAAGTGCTTTCTTCTTCAGAGGTGGCTGACCGAGTGGGAGACTTGGGGAAAAAGAACTGACTGGCATATGAGCTGCCCTCCTTGGAGGGAAAACCTGTACGCAGAAACGGGGCCTTGTCGCAGCTATTTCGTTTTTGGGATGGAAGTTCCTAACTTTGCCCCAGATCCACATGCCGGGCCATACTGTTCAGTCTATTCAGACCTCCCACAGTTGGCCTCCCTTCTCCTTGTGGCGAAAAAATGGCGGACTGAGCGGTCATGGCTTTGGGAGGTGGCTGATAGGCCATCTCTGATGAAGAATTATCAGGTGTTGGACGAAAACCTCTGCTGGCTATGGGTGTGTACTGTGGCTTTTGCTGGTTCCCGTTGGGGCTATGAGGATAGAACATGGATGAGGATGCGAGAGGATTCGTCCTTGCTGGTGGGTTGTTGTATGTCGACATTATTTTATTATGCATTCAGCACGAGTGAGATCAAGCAGTCGACTATCTCTCTTCTGCTATCATTCAGGGACTGTGATTGACTTTATCTTTGCATAAATCCATATATAAGACGAAGTCTTCTGAAAATTATGATTGTTTTGATAATATTTGTCACAGCAATATCTACCATTTGTCAAAGATAGACTTCTTCCAATTTTATACTGAGGCCTTAAAAAAGATTTGATTGGTGGCCAGCAGTTATATATTCAGGCAATAAGATAATTAAAATGGTCGACAAATACAGTGCTCCTGCCTTTTCAATGGGCAGCCCCCTCAAAAAGGACAAGCACAAAATAAAACAAAGTCCGGGCCCAGGAAGCTATGAATCAGTATCCTACCTCAATACAAGCAAAGGCAGCAATATCAAGCAAACAGACTAGCGTTTCAGATAAACTGTCCAGCAAGGGCCAGGGCCAGGCACGTACAATTCTCAGCTACAAGTACAGCATGAATGACTCAGAAAGGACATACCCCCACAGCTATCGTGTTATCGAGAAGTAAATAAAAAACAACCTCCCAAGAAGTACCAGGACCAGGAGCATACTAGCCCAATTACCGTAAAGTCATAAGAGAGGATCATGGGTACAAAATTGGTGGGTCTTCGAGAGTTGGGGATCTCGTTGGCTAGTCAAGGACGATTCCTGGTCCATGTAACTATGAGACCAATACGAGCACCTGCCTTCTGCAGCATGGTCCCAGAATGGGCTTAGAAAAAAGAAGGGAGATGGTCCTCAACAACTACACACCCGGACCTGGACAGTACTAGTCAGGCAAAATAAACATAACTCTCAAAAGAGAACCAAATTCAGTCATTGGGAAAGCAGGAAGGTCCTTTTCCTCTGGTAATCTCATCCCTGGACGTAATGGTTCTTCCACTCAGCTGGAGCATACTCCACTCAAACCAACAGCAGTAAGAGCAAGGGATTTTCCCTAAGCAGCAGACATCCATAACTACCTGCCTAAACAACGAGAGTACCAGGGCCAGGAGCATATAACACTCTATAGGCTGAAATACTCAGACAGAAAGGGGCATCTTTTAGCATCGGAAAAGGAGCAAAGCTACAGACAGTCAACGAAAGGCAAGTCTTGGGAGGACCAGGTCCATAAAGGTACAGTATCACTCAGGGGGCTTTTGAGCCAAAAGGCAGCATTTTTGGTAAATAAAAGAGGGCTAGTTTGGGCGATAAGGCCAAAAATCCAGGACCGGGGTCATACACTTTCAATTATCATTCCTCTCTTCCCCAGTTTTCTATTCCAAAATCAAATAGCAACTGGATGAAGGGGACAGCCAACCCAGGCCCTGGGACCTATGAGTCGAGAGTCGTACAGGACCATTCTAGCACAGTTATGGGCAAAGACAGGCGTAGACCTTTTTACGACGAGAGGAAGGACCTTCCTGGTCCTGGGTCCTATAACTACCCTTCTGTCGAGAGGGCTGGCGGTTACAAGTATTATATGCTATATTTAGGATAGGCAACCAGAAGAGAGGCGAGGATAAGTACTCCAGCAATCCTGGGCCTGGCAACTACAATATTCCCACGGCGATCTCTAACCTTCCCAAATATTCCATTCATTGATCAGATAATCTTTTTACGCACTCCTTCCCTTAAGCTAATATTTAAATTCAGTCTTTTAACTCAACCCCACAAATCTATAGCTATACCCTCTTGAGGTCCTATGAATGTTGAAGGGGAAAATCGTCAGGTATACGCCATCGGTATTCGATAGTTTATCTTTTGGGAGGTTTGGGGGTTCATATTGAATTGTTAAGAATTAATATAACAAGGAAATCCAGATGAGCAACACTGCCAGGCATCAGCAAATACGAAAGGAGAACCCCAAGAAGGAGATGGAAGAGGTTCTTTTCAGAGAGCAGGGACTGCAGTAAGAGGAGGAGGTCACTCTTAAACTAGAGGAGCTATACTACGACAACATGGTGGTCATCAAGAGCGACTACCTGCTGCTGGCCTGCTGCATCCTGGCCCTCCCTTCTCTCTTCATGGCCTGAATCAAGCCAGCTATGATCACTATTCCGATTTATTCTATCCAAAAATCCATACAGCCATGAATGATGTACAACAGTATAACGAGGGGCTTTTTATTGATTTTTGGTGAGGTCCCAACTTATTTAGTTGGCTATGGAGAATATGTATAACAAGAATTTAGTATTTAGAAAGAAATAACCCATGATAACTATTTATATCACTTTGCAGACTTCTTTATAATGAAGGTTCTCATCTGGAAAGGCCCCAATGCTATGTTCCCACTTTGGCCCTTGGCTCCGGCCATCAGCTTGTCGGAGCCCTTCATTATTCTGTCAACAACATTCGGCAGGAAGGAATAAAGCCCTTTGTAAAATCTACCCTCCTCAGCCCAGTAATACTTGTTGCTTTTCCACTCCTTCCATTTCTGGTTTACTCCGAGGGTATACTCGTCGGCTACCCACTCGCCTCCAGTCAACTTGAATAAATGCTGTATAGAAACAGTTCTACACTGGCTTGGGAATCGGTGTTGTGAAGACGAAGCAAATAGGAACTGTCCTCATATGGCCTCAAGTAAAGCTTCACCTCTGGAGGACAAGCTAGCAACAAATTTTTTATTCTGAATGTGTCAAGGTCGAACCTGTCGGTTGTTGATAAAACGAAGGTTGGCAAGATGGGTTGGTCATTTCTTTTTTGAACTACCCGATAGTTCTTCCCGAATACCAGGTAGTGTCTGACCGTCTGAGTGATTCCCTTTCCATCCTTTCCTGTCTCCAGCAGAGGCTCCTACACTCCTCTGTAATCGTCCATGATTGTTCTTCTGTTGACCATAAGCTAAATCTTGCCCTCCTCCAGTACCGTGCCTCCTTGACTTCTATCGGTAAGGAGAGTGATGACTCTTTTGTCCTTGTTGATAAGACTGATGAAGCTGTTAACTGGGTAGTAGTTGCCTGCTACTGGCTCAAAAACTGTGTAATTCCAGGTTTATCTGAAATTAAGAACTCTTTCCTGT
>Ga0100385_1003529_pt1 | contig 13900 bp, 24 predicted proteins | sample CryGeymeta201509_FD_81543 | JGI IMG/M metagenome (GOLD analysis project Ga0100385, IMG submission 81543) | Groundwater microbial communities from Crystal Geyser aquifers in Utah, USA - Crystal Geyser metaG 2015-09 | ecosystem: Environmental > Aquatic > Deep subsurface > Groundwater | place: USA... | reverse complement strand
GCTTCGGGCACGTATGGTGAGCTCAAGGTCGTCGCGCGTGGCGTTCATGGGCAGGGTGTACCGTATGATATCGTTGAACACGTCGTACACCGTGCTCTGCATCAGCACGTCTATAGACGTGATGTCGTTTACGACGCCGCTTTCGTGTATAGCCCTCATCGCAGGCTTGCCTTTGACCGTGACCCGGATAGCGGGTCGTGTGCCGCGCTCGTGGCGCAGCTTGTCAACGACCTTTCGCAGCAACTTAGCGTCGCCTGCGTGCTCCACGCGACATGATATGCTCACTTCTTTGAGCGCGTGAGGAAGCTCTAGCGACTCAGCGTTCGCCACAACTGAATCGTCGATGTCCCAGTGCATGAACTGGAGCTTCCTGAGCTGGGCGGTGAGCTGGTGCATCACGCGAGACGCGTGCCGGTTCACGGAGAGATGTGTGACGTGGGGACACATGATCCTACCGCCCTGGTATTGACTCACGTGCTGCACGCGCAGACTTATGGCGCGGTTAAACGTCGCCAGCACTATTTCCCCCAGGTGCCTCGGAGCTGCGCTCGACTCCACGACAACATGACCCACACAGTCCGCGAAGGCCAGCAGCGCACGCTGATCTGACCCGATGTGAGATCCTGTAGACGTGCTAACCTTTATAAAAGGCGCCACACTACTTGCGACGTAGGTCGCTAGCGCCTCCTTGGCAAACTGCGAGTCCTTGTTATATGCCTCAAACAGCAGCTCCGCAAGCTGGCGGTGTACTGAGGTGGGACGTGCGTACTCTTTCTTCCCTATCTGCGCGCACAGTGACCTGACCTCCCCAAAGAGCTGGTCTGTCATTTTTTTTCTCTCTGCTGGTTTTTTGTGTTGACGGTATGGTCGCGTACCGAGTACGTTGACTTCCAGTGGTGATGAGGATGTCCGACTGAACTAAACACCTTCATGCCGCGAACCCACAGTGTGCTATATAAACGGGCTTCTCTGTGGTTCGCGTCGTCGGTGTTACGTACACTCGATACGCCCATCCTCTCTCAGGCGCCTTGGATACACTCCTACCGCGCCTGTGTCTTTGCGTAACTCGAAAAAACCTGGTTACTCAAAGTGTGACCCGCTAGAAGAAGCTGCCGACGAAGTAATTTGTCGGCAGCTTTTTTATGTCGTCACACGCACACGCCGTACGCATCAACTCGTAACCGCTCGAGCCTGCGGTGTTGTTAAGCAGGTACCGAAACCCTGGACCGGCGAACGCCTGTGGCCCTATCGGCAGGTTCGGCGACACCGCGATGTGGATGTACGGTCTTATGTGTTCCGGAACGTGGCTGAGCAGGCGCGAGGTCTCCGTCAACGCTGCCCGCTCTCTGTGTACGATGTACCACTTCATCAAAGGAACGTAATCAGCGCTCTCCAAGAGCTCAACGACCCTACGTAGGTCTTGGTAGAGATCGGTGATGTTCTAGTGAAGTGACAGTCCTTTGAGGTGTGGATGCCGCTTAAGCAGCTGCTCTAGGCGCTTCGCAGGGAAGTCACGCTGTGCCACCAAGCCGTGGTACACCGTATCCCGATGCAAGTGGTTGCTGTGCTCAAGCCAGGTCACGGACGAGTTAACTGCACGTACGGTCGAAGGAATATCCGGCTGTGCGTGTCCTTCCAGGTCCAAGATTTTGACGGAAGGGAAACACTTGAGCAGCTCCTCCCCGCTGAGCGCGCTTTGTCCTGCGCGCAGGTTCGTCGTGATGCGGAGCACCTCGATATCCGCCACACTCACTCGTGTTGCTTCCAGTAGGCGGCGTCCGCCCGTCTGTACAACGCGAGCAGGCTCGCCCGCTGCTCAGAGCAGCGGGCCGCTCGGAGCTTATCCTCGAGACTATTTGCCTCGAGAAGAAGCTCCTCCATTCGGGCCGTCGCGCGTTGGCCGGCCTCGAACTTTTCCCAAGTGAAGGCCATGGCCGCCTCCTTAGACGACGCTGTGAACAAAGCTCTCATCGCACGCGTCGTATGCGATGAGGGCTGGATCTTGCTATCATTATTTTATACCATCTACGGCCATCTGTATTAGAGCCTGCACGGAGGTCGCCGATGACAGATAAGACAGGGCTATCCGATGGCCTGGACCAGGACTCGACAGAGGCCCAGGACGACGTGCTGGTGCAACGCGAGCGACGCTTGGCGGCGTTACGACATATGGCGAAGGCGCTTCGCCTGCTTGCAGAGGGCGCGAATGCTGCTTACATCGCGCTCATCTACGTGCAGGGTGAGAACGGTCCCCGCGTGTACATCGGGGGCGACGTGGACGAGCGTATGGCCGATGCCGTACGCGAACTGTTTGGAGAAAAAGATGGGTGAGCTCAAGACAGTCGATGACTACTACGATCATTTCTTGTACATGCGACAGATCACGAAGATGGACGGTGCGTGTGGCCCAGGGTCGTTGCACAGGTTCTTCCCGCAAGGCCCGTTCCAGATGGCGTGTCAGTACCACGACTTTGCGTACGGGCTGGGCGGATCTAAAGAACAGTTCTACGCCGTAGAGCGCCAGTTTAAGAGGCTCCTCCTGGCCGCAGCCGGGAGGAGCCTCAAGTGGAAGCTGTTCGCGTACACGTACAGCGCGTGGACGCTGACTTGGGGATGGCACTTACGGCGCTGGAAGCGCGGGGAGGGTTAGAACTGCCACTCCAGCCCCAACGTGTTCCACCCTGCGCGGATGCGGACCGCAGGCATATCCGCCGGCATAGCCGGGGGCTTGGGTGCAGTCGTCTTCGCGGGTGGTACATCTATAAATAGATAGGCGAACAGACCCACAGTGATGAACGCCGCTGACCCGATTAAGACCCACGCGATCGCCTCATCATTACGAGAGGAGCCACTTTGAACTCCGTGACAGTGATACCTACCGGAGCTGGAGTCACGGTGGCAACCGTTCGCGTCGGTGCCACCTGAGTGTGCGGCTAACGGAGCGGGACTAAGCCCGCACAGTAGTGCGGCTGCTAGTGCTGTTGTCTTCTTCATATTGGACCTCTGTGAGTGGTGTTGGTGGCTGGCACTTACGACGCTGGCGTCGCTAGGCACCCTCTACGTCTGTTCGTCGCTTGGCTCAGCAGCATCTGTCTGTCCCCGCACGCACGCCAGATAGCGGTTGGTGTGTGCGTAGAGCTGCTCCTGCGCCGTGATCATCAGCTTGCCGGTGTGCGTGATGTACAGCATGTAGATCAAGCTTACGGCGTCATATACCATACGCTCGAGCTGAGCGGCCCCCTTCGCTCCAAAAGTCGCTTTATCCGTCTCGGTGCGAACAAGGATCTTTGCCTCCGGAACCTCGTCGGAGGACTCTGTGTTCAAGAAGACGATGTCGACCTGGAAACCACTTACGTCTAAGGTGTAGGTGGGATAGTCGGTATGCAGCTTTACACGCAGCCGTCCCAGGCCACTTAGCTTATCATCGAGCAGGTCGCGAAGCTGAACTCGACAGTCATTACGTATGATCATGCGTGTCTCTCGGGTATGTGTGTGTGGTTGTTGTGATGCGCGGTTTTCTGGTGTGCTACCACGAGCTTGTAAGCAGGTCTGCGACAGACGGCTTGGGGTGAAGTCCTGGCTCTATGGAAAACACGGCGTGCACACGCGCAAGCCATTCCGCGTCGATGTGGGCAGTCATCTCGTGAGGCAACCCAACGCATATACTCCCGGTATACTCGTCGTTGGGGTACGCTACTGGGGATATCAAGGTCACCTCGTACTGACTTGGTTCATCATGGAGGTTCAGACGCTGCGCCACCTGTAATGACCTGGGGATTAATACATTTCCCTGCCGAGCGGGCTCGTTCACCCGCCAGGCGATGTCGACGTACGGCACACGCAGCACACCGAACAGTCGGGAGTCTACAGGATTCTCGGCGTTAGGAAGATCATTGGCCTTGGCGTATTGACGAAGTAGCCGCATGAGCATCGTAGCGCTGCGCCTCGACGAGTATGTTTGAAACCTGTGCTCATGCACTGTAGTCCTCCTTATTATCGGTGCTGCTCTTGATGCGCTGCATGCACTCTTTCAAGAATGCGGATCGCTCTTCTGCGCTCTTAAGGAGGACAACTGACAGCAAGTGCCGCGCCACGTAAGACACGCTATGGGCGCTCGCGTCCAGGTCGTACGCCCTTTGCGTGCCGTCATACCACTTAACGACCAGCATCGTGCGCGGTGATTGGCCGCTGACCGACGCTGATTTGTCTAGGCAGATGTGAAACTGTGCCTGCAGCACACGCACACGCCACGTCTTGGCTTCATTGTTGTCTCCTTTTACCTCCTTGGCATCGGGGTCTATGATCCTGACGATGCACTCGGCTTTGCTGTAGTGTGCCTGGTCTATGGTACGCATCTATGCCTCCAATGGGCTCTGCCACGACGGTAAGCGTTTGAGGTTAAACGTCGGGCGTACGGTTAGTGTGTTGTTATCGAAGTCTAGGCGTACGCGGTATGCCACGCCTAGGTGCAGCGGATACGTGTTAGCCATGTGAGTGACAGCTTGCAGCACACGCCCCCACCGCTCGGGAGACACGCCAGCCGCGTGCATCGTGTGCCACCCGAGACGCATCCATTTTACTGTATTGTGGCTGTAGTGCACTGAGCGACCTGACGCGATCATCACGTCGTAGAGCGCGTTCTCGACGAGGGCGTCGCTTACGGACAATACTTTGCCTCGATACGTTCCGACGCACGGCAAGTCTTGGTGGACGTATGATGTGGAGACGTAGTCGAGTATCGTATCGTGGTGAGGTCGCCACGCTCGGTATAGCGACGCCCCGAGCGCTACGGCTTCTTCTGATCCACGGCCAAGCGTACGCCGTATGCGCTGCATGACCCAGTTGTGGTCGATCATATCGTGGGCGAATAACCACCAAGAGGTGCCTGGCTCGAATCCGGTATTTGCGCTCCCCACACACCAGCCATCATCGAAGGGATTGAGCACGGCTGCTATTATCGGCACAGTCACCTCTCGATAACGCGCACACCTTGTGATTCAAATGACCAAGTGTACACCGCCTCCTCACGCTCCGTCTGCAAGACGCAGATTTCTTCTAGTTGTTTGCCTGTCCTCGTCTGGCTCATGGCATACATCTGGTTATCGAACACCCTACTGCACGTGATGCTTAACCTGCGAAGCGCGCCCATATTGTTTTTCATGATCTCAGTGAGTCTCGTTACGCCGGGAACCTTTAGGGTCAGCTCCTCCAGCTCTGGTAACGCACCTTGCTCGAATAGTCTGCCCAGCTCCAAAACATCATGGTGCGTTGGTGCTGCCAGCTCGAGCGACTTGAGCTTAGGGGTGTGGTGGAGGAGTCCCAACGACGTGCAGTCTTCGATGCCGTCGTTGATGATGACAAGGTGCCGTAAGTTGGGGAACCATTGAGCGGCGCCCTTCGCGTAAGAGTTCCAGAAGCTGTAGCGAAGCTCCAGACGCTCCACTTGTCTCAGCATGCTTGCGCTGCCTAAACACTGTAGCAACGGCGCTGGAGGTGTCTCACCTGCCAGCGCGAGCTCGCGTACATTGCGCATACCAGGGAAGGTTGGCAGCTCAACGACCAGGCGTACCAGGTCCAGGTCGTTGATTCGCGACGTGTGCAGCGCCAGCTTCTCCAGTGCAGGGAGTGGCTGCATAAGTACGCTAAGCGACGCGATAGCGTCGCGGTCGTGTATTGAGACGCTTAACCTGTTTAGTTCACTCAAGTTCAGCGTCGCGAGGTGGTTGCAGTGTGCTACGTCTGTGACGTAACCTAGCACCAGGCCGCGAAGACGTGTGTATCGATAGTACTCGCGCAGCCGCTCCCCTAACGGCATAACTTTGATTGGCAGCATGTCCGAGGCAGACCACCATAGGTCTGTGATAAACGCCGTATCGTATGGCGCGAGCTTGTTGACGTGAGCGGCTGGAAGCTTGGTGTAGCGCTCATCTGGCGGGCGCAACCTGCTTAAGATCGCAGCTGCGCCCATCACGACCTCGTAAGGGACCTGTGCAGGCAGGTCATCGAGATAGCCAGTCCAGTCGCTAATCGGCGCGTAAGGCAACTTCTCTACGACCTCGTCTGCGATCTGCTGCGAGGTACGCTTGTTCCCGGTAGGCGCTTCATTTGCCTGTATAGTCATCAGGATTTCTCGTGGTCTTTGCTGTCGGGTTTGTAGACCTCGTCGGCATCTAGCGACGGTGGCTGCGTATACGTGATGTCACACTCGAGCAGACGGTACGTCGGTCCACGGGCGTTGAGCAGCGTGAGGTAGCTGCGCGCACCTGCCAACCCCGTCAACGCGCTCACTGCCCTGAGCTTGGCGAGATGATACTCGCGGCCCTCATTGAAGTCGGCAGTTGACGCGTACGCCGTGTACTTGTTTGTGAGCACCGCGATGTCGGCGTCTGATATTGTGGGCCACAGGAGGACTTGGTCTATTCGACCAGGGCGCCTCAACGCCTCTGGAATCTTTCGCAGGTTGTTGCTGGTGATCCACAGGGTGTTTCCAGTCGTGTCCATCGTATTGAATATTTCTAAGAAACGGCCCGAAGAGATGCGATCCACGTCATCGAGGATGATGTCTCGGTCGGACATGTAGATGGCGCCTAAGTCGTCCGAGGCTGTTGACGCCGAGATGTAGATGTAAGGCCGGTTACGTGATTGAAGGTAGCGCAAGACTCCCGAGGTTTTTCCACCTCCCGGAGGTCCTTGAACTAGACAAACAAAGCGCGCATCAGCCGCCAAGCGCGCGTCCCACTCGTCGTAGACAGTTTTGTGCGAGGGCAGCTCTGCGTAGTCTTCGTCTTTCAACCTTCGGTGCGGCACGAAACGCGTGTGGCATCGAATAGCGCTCGGGCTGTCTCCGCCCAATGACCCGCTGTACATCGCGATGGCCCCTAGACACGGACTAAGCCAGGGCAGTAGCTTGATGCCAGGCACGTTTCTTACGCCGTATTTAGGGTCTAGCTTGTCTTGCGGCGTTTCAAGGTAGGCATACGGCACACGGGCCATGATAAAGGAGACACCATCAGCCTCTTCACTTTGGATGATAAGAAACTGACCGGCTGGATCGGCGTAAACGAGGTGGGTAGCGTCTAGGCGAAGCTGCAACACCTCTGGGAGGCTGAAGTCGCGGGCGATGTCTTTAAGCCAGAGAGGAGGTGGCTCGCGGCTGGGGAACGCGTGAGCGTGCGCGGTGTCCGCGAATGCGCTTGGTGCAACGCTCACCGACTCTTCATAGTTGGCGATCCACACGCCGCCCGCCTCTACGCGGTCGTGTGTTAGACGCGTGATGACGCGCCTGCTGAAGTCACCCATGATCGCGGAGGTCGTGGGTTTATTTTCTTTAACTAAGACACGTCCAGGCATACGCCGTATGAGCCACTCTTTGGCGTGATGCAGCGCCACCGCGCCTATGGTGGCTGGGTTGCGTAAGTCGATGTCTTCGACAACATCGCCCACGCCGTCGAGCACGTCTATTGCGGTTGACACGGCGTCTTCGTGGTCCGAGATGAACGCGCGTACGCCCGCGTCGATCGCTTTGCGATTGTCTTTGAGCTGTGCGCTGATGGCGATGATAGCGCCGATGATGATAGGGTTCATTGGGTGCTCCGGTGGTAGCTGCCGCGCGTGAACTTGAGCATGCCCAAGTGCTTGATGTGCGAAAACGACACGGTGTGAAGTTGTTTGCCTAGTATGCCGCGATTAAACGCATCTTTAAGCATGATGTAGTCGCCATCGCCAAGCGTCTGGTCCTGTGCGTTGGAGGCGACGTGTACGCTACGTAAGCCAGGCGCGTCCGCTGTACGCAAAAACTTGAGGAAAGAGCTGAGCGAGACGTTTACGCGGCTGATGTCCAAGAAGCGCAGGTCACCAAGATGACGGGATTCGGCTAAGACGCCTAATAGGTTATCTGCACCTGGGCAGTTCTTGAGCGTTAGGGTGCTCACCGGCGTGCGACTTATGGCAAGTACGTCTTGCTCGGTGAGCATGATGTCCTCAAGCGTCAAGCTGTGCAGGGACTTCATTTGCGCGAAGTAGGCGGCGTCCCTCAACACGTCAAACGAGAGGTTGCGTAGCTTCAGCGTCGTGATGCCTGTACAGAAGACGTCACGACGCTTCAACGCCTCGGCTATAGGCCTGGCGCTATGCGTTAAGCTTAAGTGCTTGAGTGGTGTTGCGCCGACATGTTCTTGTGTGACGCGCTGCGCTGCTCTGGGTATGGAGCTCATAAGTTCGAGCCTGTCGACGCAGGGGAACGACGCACACGCTGATCGTAGACTGTCCTCTGCGTGAGACTCGCGTATAGACAGTGTGCGGATCTGGTGCCGTAAGTTGCGCGGATACGCGCTAGTTACGGCGGGAACCTCGATACGCAGCTTTGCTGCCTCGAAAGGCAGTACAGGTACTGCGTTGTAGAGGTCTAAAATAAGTCGGTGGCCATCGACTACGCAAGCGTCTAGGCCCTCGAAGAACTCCAGGGGCGCACTATCTTTACGTCGAATCGCCTCCGTGATCCATGGGTGCTGCGCGTACTCGAACGAGGAGTGATGGATGCGCAAGCTACGCCGTAAGCGCGCCACAATGCGGAGCTGTTCATTGCTGGCGTAGCTTAAGTGTCGGTATAGTTTGGTTGGCGTGACGTTGCTTACAACTGCGGCTTCAACAAACTTGTCAAACGCCGCTTGGTTCATTTCGTTCTGCATGATACAGCCTCTGAGCCACCTGCGTACGGCGCAGGTGGCAGGTTTATTTAGGCAGACTGGGGTGTGGTGCCAAGAAGCCGCGCGGCGATCCACTCAACGTACTTGACCTGCTGGTCTTCTGTGAGCCTGTCTGCGTGAGCAATCGTGCTCTTCGCTGCCGCTGTCACAACATCCATGAACAGGTTCGCCGTGTACTTGTGCGTGAACATCGGCAGACGCACCGCGGCGAAGTTTGTCTCAAAGAACTCGGTGAGGCGTTCGATGGCAGTCTCAGTGGGCTTGGTCGTGGGCATCTTGCCCTCGATGATCTTGCGCAAGAGTAAGTGTTGTGCTTGGTTGGTCTTGACGCCTAAGTAGATCGCCTTTGCCAGACGAGACACCACCATCTCAAAGGATGCGTTGGCGCTGGTCAACAGGACGTCTTCTACGCTTGAAGAGGTGAGCTCATCGAGACGCTCGATGAGCGCTTCAGCGATGTGCTTTCGGTTAGGGAAGTAGTCATAGAGCGACCCCACAGACACTCCTGCACGCTTGGCGATCGCCGTGGTGCTAAAGCCAGGGTCACCTTCTTCATTGAGGATATCCCAGGCGGCGTCGAGGATGTCTGCGACGCGCTTCAGGGCGCGCTCTTGCGTTGGGATACGGCGTTCCTTCCGTGTCATCGATTCTCCTTCTGATCTTGGGTAGGGGGTGTGCAAAGCTCTTGCTCCCACAGGAGCGCGAGCTCATCGTCAGTGAAGGCAAGGAAGGGGGTAAGCTCGACCCACCGACCTGCCTCCGTGGGGTTGAGGAACCACCATCCAGTCGTTTGACCTCGGTTGGATGGACTGGGTCCCCCAGGGAAACTCAGGGTCCTCCTTGAACGTGTGTCGGGGCTTGTGCCGCAAGAGCTCAAAGGCGTCGACTGCCCACGGCTCTCCGAGGACATGAACGTTAGGATCATGAAAGCTCGGCATCAGCTCAAGCTTGTCAGAGGATCGCATCAGCTTCAGGGATTGACCCAACGCGCCGAACTCGAACTCGGCGGCTCCCATGTAGTCGTAGCACGTGAACTGATCCACGCTCTTGTTGTAGCTGGCACGAGGTTCACGTAGCCAGATGCGTTGGATCAGATGGCAGCGGTACTCTTGTACTTTCTGCATTAGAAGCTCCAGGTCACGCCCATAGGCGTAATGTGTATGGTTTTGGGTGGTGTACTGGGTAACGGTGCGGCGTAGTCGCGCAGCATCAACGTCACGACGCTGACGACGCTTACGACGCTCCACGTCAGTAAGATGGGTGCGAAGCCTGCGACGTAATCGTCGCGGGTCTGCTCGCGCATGCTCTGTGCGGTGGCGCTGCTTGGCGTCGCACACACGAGCACAGTCATGAGCACAGTCATGAGCACAGTCATGAGCACCCGAGCGCTAGTCTTCATCCTGATCTCTCCATTTGAATAGGCGCTTGCACCCCTCCACGAAGAGTAGCATACAAAGCACCACGAGTAACGAAAGGATCACAGCCTCACCGGCTAGCGGAGCGTCTTCGTCTCTACATCCTAGGGTCATTGCTCCGCCGAGCTCTACGCAGCGTTCTGTGCTCATGAGGACTCCTGGCTCTGGTTACGTTGACGTCAACAGGCGCAGGCCTTCCTGCATCTTGATGACCTGCGCGAGTATCGTAGCATGAACTTGCTTAGCAGGCGCGGATCCATCCACGGCTACGATGTGATGCCCGCGCTTGATCAGCTCACCCATGGCGGCGTCGTACCGCTCAACCGTGGCGCGTATCTTGTCTCCACCATCCATGATGTCTGGGCGCTCTCCGCGCGATTGCACCCGCGCTATCGCCGTGGCGGCATCTACACGTACATAGAACGTCACGTCCGGCACGCGCGCTTTGGCGTTGAGGTCCAGCGCCCACTGATAATCTCCTGGCTTGCACTGGTAGGCCAGAGTGGAGTGGAGGTAGCGATCGCAGATGACCGTACGCCACTTCAGGTCCGACTCAACCTCGTTGGCGAGATGGTCTAGTCGGTCGGCGGCAAACAGCGCCGCGAGCGTCTCGTCTGTAAGCGGCTCGAGCTTGTGGTTACGCACCAGCCCAACGCGCCGGCTGAGCACCTGACGTATCAGCGACCCAATGGGGCCGGTGCTGGGCTCCGCGGTCTTGGCACACGGTAGCTTACGCTCACGCAGCGCCTCCCAGAGCAGCTGTGTTTGTGTGGTCGTGCCTGCGCCGTCGCAGCCTTCGATGACGATGAACATAGAACCTCCTAAAGTGTTGAAAAGAAAAAAGAAAAGGCGCGCACACAGGGGATTCTGTGTGCGCGCCGCCACCTCATGCCTTGGCGATGAGGTGGGCTAGATAGGGTAGGCGTCGTGCGTGCGCGAGCTGACAGAGCTCGCGACGCAGTTGCGTCGCGAGCTCGGGGCGGAGGTTGCCATCCCCGTCCACCTCGAAGGAGCCCGCGAGGGCCCCCACGAGGTGGTAGGTGATGACGATTGCATGCTCCCTCGCCCGAAGGCGCAGCGTGCGCGGCCCTCCTTCGCCGGTGAGGACCGCACATTCGACCCTTGCCACGCCCGAGGGCAGGCAAAGGTCGAATGACCCGAGCTCACGCATGACTCGAACGCTACCCTGCACCTGAACTTGACCTTCCATGGTTATCTCTCTAATCGACCTTAAGTTAGTGGTGCTCGCGTGTCGGTCGTTACACGCAGAACATGATACGTACTGTGTGTGCGTATCATGTTCGTATACCCCACAGGCGCGCGCGTCTTAGAAGCTACCATCGCGCTGTTGGAGGCTCACCCCCACAGCGCGATACGCAGCTTCTTTGTCGTCACGCTTCCACGAGAGCCACTCGTCGGCTCCCATGCAGTGAACACGGGGCGACGCTGCGGCGTACTCTGATGCGTCGAGCTCTGCACGCCACAGCGGCAGAGCCAGGAACGCGTGTACGCCTATCTCCTTGTACTCGCACGTCGTCACGACGTTCGCGTACTTGGTGACGTGCGCATCTTCAAAGAAGAGCGCACGCTCGTCGTCGACCTCCTTGCACACGACGCCAAAGTCGACGTCACGACCTTCGATGCCGAAGGTCTGTGAGCCGATCACTGTCGCCCATAGCGTACTCGGTACGCCAAGGACGACACCCGCTGCACCCACGTTGTACGTCATTCCCTCGACGTACTGTGGGCGCTTGGCCCATGCCTTAATCATCGCACGGAGAATCATCTCGTGCGGAAGAGCGAAGAATAACTGCTTCATAAACACCTCCATGTGCTTATAACAGGTTGTGTGGCCGTTATTCTGCGGTGCGCAGCTCACGCTGCTCTCGCTCCCGCAACGCGTACGCCGCAGACAGCGCGAGCGCGCCGACTTTAGCGATGATGACGCGACGCTCCTCGTCCTCTTCTGCCGGAGCCTTATCGAAGTTCGCGTTCTTCGGCCTGGCAGGCAGACGATCAAGCTGCTTCTGGATAAACGCCCACCACTCGTCAGGCGTGTGGGTGACATCATGCTCTAGTCCGCCCCACTGCGCCTCCTGGGCGAGGCGCTCAGCGTCTACGCGATGCGCCTCTTTCCCAAGGAGGCATTGCGCGGACGCCGCGACCTTGATGAAGTCCCTGGCCACGCCGTCACCCGTAGACTGCACGAAGTCGACGGTCGAGCTCAGGATCTGCGCTAACGCCCACACCGGGGCGTAGTCGTCTACCTCTCCGACCCAGGCCGCATAAAAAGCCTCCTGCGCTGCGACCAGCATTTTGTCGATTGTTAATTCCCTCATGGCATGTCCTTTGGTCGGTGAGGCGACCGTACGATCACGAGCGCCTCGTTGTTGTAGACGAGGCGTCCAAGCGCTAACAGCTGCTCGTTTGCGAGCTCGCTTAGGGCGCGGTGGTCCTCGCGGTATGCCGCCCATGCGGCGTCCGCGTCGCTAAGCGACGCGGTGATGGATGGTGGCTCAAGTTCGCGTGCCTGTCGTTCTGTATCGCGTACGTTGAGGATGAGCTCCAGCAACGCGTTCGCGACACGCGCTTCCTCTTCCTCTGGTGCGAGATTTGTGTGGGGTTTGAGCATATCGGTATGGTGTTGCTGCGGTTGCTGCGGTTGTGGTGAAGCAGGGTGTACAGATGGTTTGGGCTGAGGCTTGGTCGACGGCCCCGCCATATACATCGCCGCCTCTTCGCCGGTGGCGTCAATATAGATCGGCGCCACGTACCCGTGCGCGTCTTTCGCAGGGGCGTCGTAGGCAACTTCGTTGATGACGATGGAGTGGGCGTGAACCAGGCGTGTCTTTGAGGGTTTTCCCTCGTGGGTCGTGTAATGGAAGTGTTGCTTCCCGTGTCGGCGTATGGTGACCTTTACGCCAGCCTTTCCTAAGACGACTTCCAGGGGCTTACCCGCTTTATAAAGGTCTCGAAAGCATCCGTTCAGCTTGGTCCGCTTCGAGTCCTCGTTGATGTGATGGTCTGGTCCCCAGACGCCAGTTGCCTTGATGATGCTCACGGCCTGCATCAAGGTGTAAAGAGCGATCTTCATCAGTTTTCTCCAATCATTAAGTTAAAGGCGTGCACAAGCACGCCCATGATCCGCACTGTGTGTGCGACATGCCAGTGCGGGTCTTCAAGGCCCCACTGGTCGCTATAAATATCGATGCGCGTATCGCTGGCGTAGCAATACAGCGTCTCCTCTCCAAGCTCCGCTTCGAGCTTAAAGTTGCAGCGCGCGTACTCGTCACGCAGGGATAGCCTGTGCGCTAACCCGCTGACCAGGTTGAGTACGTGCTCTTGCGTCGACGCACTGTCGATGCCCCGCGTCACTCGCGACAAGATAAGGGCGCGGATGCCCGCGCTGTCCCACCAGTAGGTGTGGACGGCGTCGACAAACGCTGGCGCGACGTCTGTCATGCCGCCCTTTGGGCAAAAGGTGAATCCGCCCAAAAGGCAGACCGCTTCGTACGCGGTGAGCCTGACGGTGAGCTCTTGATTAATCACCTTGAGCACGTCAGTGCCCACTTCGTACACATCGAGCGGCCAGCGCCGCGCGACGTACTCTCGGTACATCGCCGCCGCTTTGGCGTCTCGTGGGTCGAGCGCCTGCCTGAGCAAGCGCGTGATGTCTTCTGCCTCGAACATACGTACCCCCTGTAGTCAAAAGAAAAAAGAGCCGCGACACGTGCTGTGTCGCGGCTCTTCGGGGTCTCGCTACTCGTCGTCGCCGGCATC
>Ga0100385_1003523_pt1 | contig 13916 bp, 18 predicted proteins | sample CryGeymeta201509_FD_81543 | JGI IMG/M metagenome (GOLD analysis project Ga0100385, IMG submission 81543) | Groundwater microbial communities from Crystal Geyser aquifers in Utah, USA - Crystal Geyser metaG 2015-09 | ecosystem: Environmental > Aquatic > Deep subsurface > Groundwater | place: USA... | reverse complement strand
TCCTGATGTACTCGTAATCTGGCTTGGAGTCGAAGTAAAGGTTGCGGATGTATTTCAGCAAAGTGATCAATTGAGGGGGTAGCTAGTTGCATAGAGTTTAAGGACTGGTCATCAACTTTTTCTACAATATTTTCTAATATTTCTATTTTTTGTCCTTGGCGTCCATGTTCTGCCAGGGCAATTGTCCCAAGAAAAAGTATATTAGCATGTACAGCATACCCTCTAAATCGTCTCTTCTGCCTTGCTCGACTCCTAGATGAGTATTGATCGAGGCATACCGGGCTGTCCCTGTCAGATTTTTGTTGTCTTTGTAAGCTATGTGAGTCCCATTAAGCGTGTACTTCTTGGCTAAACCAAAGTCGATGATGAATATAGTGTTGCTTTATTTGTCCTTTCCGATCAAAAAATTGTCAGGTTTGATATCCCTATGAATAAATCCCTGAGAGTGGATATACTCGATCCGATCGAGCACCTGCAATCCAATCATGATGATCGTCTTCAGTGGAAAACTCTTTCCGTATTGTTTGAACAGGGATTCTAGCGAACTGCCAAGTACTTTCATCACCATCACGCTCTACTCATTCTCACTAAAATATTCGTAGACCTGCCTCGATCGATATTTACTTTGAGAATGCCGCGTTCGTTGGATTTTCCATCGCTGTCTAGGATTTGTAAAATCTTTGATTAGTAGAAAAGCTGAGGGTTTTTGGAGGTTGATTTTTCGACCTTGATGGCAAACTTTTCATTGCGTTTGTTGAAAGCTGCATAGATCTATCCGAATGCTCCTGAGCCTAATTTATTCCCAATGACTTTGTACTCTCCATATGTCCGCATATTGTGATATATACAATCAAAAAACAATAAATAATATAACTACTAAAGCTCCTTCCTAGACAGACACGGCAAAAAGCTACGAAAGATGTCTCTATCCTCATCAAACTTAGAACAGATATTGAAAGGACAGGTGATAATAAAATAAAAAAAGATGTCGAAATTGGTAACAAGTGATATCAGATTGCCGCAGGATCGTGACAATCGGAAGGTTCAGACTTTGATCAAGTAGTTGATGAAGGTATGGACCAACAAAAAAGTCGAGTAGAATTATCAAAATTACTACCTGACCTATCTGGACTCCCTCCCTGAACATCTAGTCTAACTCGAGATTTCCCGTGAAATCAAGAAAACCCTTTAAAACAAGAGCCATTACTTCAACATAAGCAAATCGCTAGCACTCCAGAGCAACACAGTAGCCAAGTTGCGGGTGGCTATCAATCAGCTTGAAAAGAGTAACAACATATCTGAGGCCGATTTGGAGACGGTGTGTGAGATGGTGGACTAGTTAAGAAACAACAACATACTGGTGGCATAAAACACCCTCAATTTTAACAATGAATCTTCAAGCAAAAGCAGCAGTCAGTTTGGGTTTGTGCATGGGAATAACTATATTTTCGAGAAGATAAACAGCGATCATGCCTTCCTTAAAACTTCCTTTCTTAGAAAATACATTGTGTTCACACACTCCTACGATCCCTTCTTCCTGTATCATTATGAAACTGCCAAGAGCACCAATGATAACAAATACAAAAGACATCCCTGTATCGAAAGATTGTTCGATTTGTCTATCAGCAAGGCCTATAAATGTATGAAATTGCAGCAGGAAATTTTGTCGTATTTGTCGGGTAAAGTGCCGACTGACAGAGCAAGGGTCAGCAAAAAAGTCAAAAGACATAATTATAGCCTAGTCAATGATAAGAACATGTACAATTCGACCATCAGAGAGACTGAGGCCGAAGATAGATCAACCAACAGAAGATTGGAGAACAAGGCCTACATGTCAAAAGTATTCACCCAGCCGATATAAAATTCAGGTATTTTTCAGAGGACAAGAACAGAAGGGGAGGAAATCAGTAGATACTTCGACAATGGAATTGGTTCAAGACAGCAGAAAGGAGGTTACTACCTGCCCCAGCTAAAAAGAAGATAATCAGCCAATGTATCAGCCTACTCTAAAAACCAGAACAAGTTAGGTATGAGCCAGCAGAGATAAAGGCTCAATACTGTTGGAAATGAATCCCCTCAGGAGCAAGTGGAACCTATTACATTATTCAATAGCAAGTTAAGAAGAAACAGTGTCGGGATGGGCAAAATAAAAGATAGGGCCAACCAGTTGCCTCTCAAGTATAGTAAATTTTAGCCCGTCAACGAACAAATGAAGTCAATCGAGGAAGAAGAGATCAATTAAATGAGAGGAGGAATATAGTATTATGACCCTCAGCCTTATGGATCACCAATAGATGTCAACGATCTGAAAGCTGATCCAACAGTAGCTGGTAAGGCCCACAACAACAAAAATATGATTCACTACATGGGTTCTCAGTTGATCGAGCAACAGCCGGCTTCGAAAGTGCCACCAAATACCATAAAAAATTTCAAACTAAAAGCTGGTAACCTTTCAGTTCACAGTTGTCTGATTTTTTTACGTGAACTGAATGTTCAGGAAAAGTATCGGAAGGTATTTTAGGTGGGCAACTGGCAGCATTCAATAAACAATAATCAATACTATCTTCACAAATTTTATGTAAATGAGGCTTTGTTGGCTGTATCACTTAGTTGTGCCCTTCCCTAAGGTGACATAGTTATCAAATATTGGGCTCCTGTCAACGAGTGCGACTAGCAGATGAGCAATTTTCTGTTCAAGAAGTATTTGTAGCATGTTGAGAAGCAGACTGTCTGCAAGACTATCTTCTACAACGCAATTGGAATACCATAGGTCAGGAACAACGAGTTTTAGCAGCAAAAGGAGCGTATCTTCAGAAGAGAAAGAAAGCTTCCAGTTCAGATGGAATACTTTAGTTATTATCCTTTCTTTTCGTTAGACTTCAGCTGTGTGGCTGTTCCCAGAAGCACCAGCAAAGATATTCAGGATTCCCTCATGAATCATTCCAACATATACTCTCCTTTCTTCGAAAAAGAATTCTTCTGCTTCAATTATCTCCTCATCGTCAATAAACTCATCAACCCTGGACAGATCTCTAAAGTTGGCAGCTTTTATCATAGTCTGTCCAGCACCAAAGAAGTGCAAACAAAAATGCTAAAAGAAGAGCTCTTCCACAATCCATATAATTTGGATTCCTCGGCTAAGCCTTTGAATTTGTTGACCATCAAGATGAGAAATCCGATCTTTTCAGCGTTTTTCATCGCCAGTCGACCTTTCATTAAATTTATAGGAAAGGAGGTCTATAGTGATAAGGACAGTATGGTTGTTTCTCTGCAGATGCTCAAAAATAATACCATTTTATACTTCGGCAAGGGCTTTAACTGTTTCGGAGACATGATGACAGTTGTCAAAAATCCACCAAAGACACCCAAATCTACAGAGTTTTGCGTGAGGATGTTCAGCAAAAGATTGAGAGGTCGCATTCAATCTATCAACCTCAGAGACTAGGTTTGTTTTGGTGACTTCGAGGTGGTTTTTGAGTGGCGTGACTTTCTCAAAGGCAAGATAGAGCACGATCTTTCCGAATGCTAAAAATTCGGAGAAGACCAATCTTTTTATTGTTTGTTGGAGGTGGACGGGGAGAACGTAATGATATTCAACGTCAACGAGACCAATTTCATTTGATTAATCTATTTTTCTGTCTATTGATGTTAGTGATATCGTCAGAAGTAAGTTAGTTGGAAGCGATATAGTTTTATTATTATTTTTACGGATGGACAAAACAGTGGATTCCGACGAAAACAGAGTAAAAACAGAGCAGCAGAGCAAAGTTGAGTAAATACTACCAACTCGTATCGGAAACTATTAAATGCGACATACTCTTGGTCGGGGTACTTTTGGCAAGGTCAAAGAAGGCATCCACATCCCCACAGGATAAAAAGTAGCCATAAAGATCATTGACAAAAAATCAATCTAAGATGAGGATGATGAGATACGCATTCAGCGGGAAGTATAAATCATGAAAAAAGTGAGACACCCCAACATCATCTACCTGTACGAGATCATCGAAACAGCCGACCACGTCTATATAATCACTTAATTTGCATAGCAAGGCTAGCTGTTTAGAGTAATGACGACAGAGGTGAGATTAAAGGAGAGAGCGGCTGGCAGAATATTCTATCAAATTCTGAATGCAGTTGAATATCTTCACAGACTAGACATTGCACATAGAGATCTTAAGCCTGAAAATATACTGTTGGATACGGATTACAATGTGAAGCTGATTGACTTTGGACTGTCTAATTACTGCCAAAATGGTAAATATTTATCGACTGCTTGTGGAAGCCCATGTTATGCTCCTCCTTAAATGGTTGCGGGAAAGGATTATAATGGTATCATTGGAGATGTCTGGTCTTTGGGGGTCATTTTCTATGGAATGGTGTGCGGGTCCCTGCCTTTTGAGGAAAAAACAACAAAAGAGCTGTACAAAAAGGTGATAGAAGGATTCTATGTTTTGCCCAGTGATATCAGCATTGAGGCTATAGAGGTCATTCAGAGGATGCTGGTGACCGATCCACAGAAAAGGATCACAGTTCCTGAGCTCAGAAAACTCAAATTTTTCAAATAAATCAAAACCATCTAACCTGAAATTATCGGTCTAATTGTTGGCTTCCACGCTATGCCGATCGACAACTAAATCATATAAAAAATGAAAGAATATTCAACCATCACCAAGCGGACAGTCGAAGATCAGCTCAAGTAAAATTAACATACAGAGTTAACTACTCTTTACTACTTGCTTCAGAAAAGGACCCTGAGGTAGGGGAACAAGACAGTGAGCGATTTGCAGGCCTATCTATAGACAAGTAATAAGTACAAGCAGTAATATGGAAAGGAGTCGCTTGGGAAGTATAGAAAAATGATATTTGAGGCAAAAATCAATAAAGAAAAGAGAAGAACGAGTCGCGAAAAACCGAAAGAAATAAAAAAATCGACTGAAAAATGTAACTTGTCAAACTAAAAAATAAGGAGAAGAATAAAAACTGAAGAAAGAAAAGTGACCCTCTCAGTCAGAAGACGAGCTCCAAATGTTTTGCTTCACACATAAAGGTCAGTGGATGATCGGGATAAGATGCCAACTGACAGAACAGTGGTCATCAAGAGAAATAGAGCCAAAGAGGACTCACCATTGAAAGGTTACGAGACACAGAGGAAGAAGACAGCCGAAAACCTCTGGCAGGCATATTTCAAAAACCCCCTCGAAAACATGAATATAGGTTCTAACAAAAAGAGCCAAGGTCCAGCAAGCGGTCAGAAGCTAAACGACAACATAAAACGACTGAAAGAAGGGTTCCTCCGGCTTCCAAACATGATGAAGAAGTACAAGACTCGACGAGAGTATTGACCCACAAGATTATATATTTTGTTAGTAGTTTACAATAATTTTTATGACAGTCAACTACCATTTTATTTTTATCATTTATATTTGTAGAACAAATGCAGAAGAACAGCCAAACTTCCTTTTTTTTGGAACTTAAAATCAAAGGAGAGATGCACAAGTTACCAATAACAACTACAGATACTCGACAAAGTATAAGCAGAAAGCTGCAAGTGATATATCCTGATTGTATTCGACATGAGGATAAGATTATAAGGAAGATTTAGCAGGAAATGATTGGGCTCAGTATGAATACAAGCATATCTGGTAAATTGAGAAGGGTTATCAAACGTTGCTTGGAAACAATATTTGTCTTTGCTGAGGACAGTATGAACTCTGGGCAGATAAGCCAAGTCCAGCAACCGAAAAGAGCAAAGACTTGTTTCGACTAAATTAGAATGATTCCAGCTCCATTTATCAAAAACAGAGCCACCCAGACAGAAAATTCTCCAAGAATAGAGAACAGTTTGAAATAGAGTCAACTTCAGATGGAAATTCAAGCTGAGGTGAAAAGTATGAAAAATAAGTCAAGTGTATCAAATCTCGGTGATATAACAATCAACAGTATCAACAAGGAAAATGCACCTTAGAGGGAAAGAAAATCAGCCCAGCAGTCAAAAACAGTCAAGAAAAATATAAATCCTGACATTGTGAAGGCATGTGAAGTCATCATGAGGAAACATGCACATTCAGACATGAAAACTATGGCCAAAGAATTTCTCAAGGAAAAGGGATACCTTAAGGAAGACCAAAACCACAAACGAAAAATGACAGTGGCTGAGATATCTCAACCTACAATCAGCAACCCAGAAATGTCTGTTAGCGTTTAGCTTTCAAAAAAAAGAGAAAGAAGTTCAATCAGATTACATACTTATGCTAGCGACTCAGTTCAGCAGCGTACACAGAGTAGTCACATCCTTTTACATCACAGATACAAATATTTATAATCTTCCATGGATGCTCTCAAAAATACTTATGAAGAAAGACGAGAGCAGAGGCAGGTTTCTCTGAAATCTTCTCCTCCAGCTCCTGCACTTCCAAAGAAATATAAATATCTTGATGATTGATTTTTTCGAGTTTTATCATAAACTTTACATATCATTCTTTATCCTATATTATGGATTCTTTATTATCGTAGCCCTGAGTACTAAAGGTGGCCTGTTTCTATCTCTCCATAATGCGGGTCCTGATTGTCTTGCCTTTTGTTTAAGCCAGAGATCGGACTAACATTGCCATCACAAAGGCTAGTATTGCCATCACAAACATGGCAAAATTGGCAGTGGCCAGCCTTATATAAGGAGAAATTGATGCACCGACAGTTCCGATAATGCTGACCCATCCATAGCTCAGCGAAGATACCTCATTAGGATACAGCTCAGAAACATAAACAAAAAGGACACCCCACAGACTGCTGATGACGAACCTCAGAATAGCAATAAGCACCATTTCAATGATGGTGTGAAAATTTAGTTAGTCCGATTCGTGGTGGTAGGTCAGAGACTCGATTCCCATGCCTGTGCAGACTATGGTGATGATGAGCAAGCTGAAAGTCACATATTTTTTTCTTTTGACCTTGGGAACGACATAGACACCAAACAAGGCAGCAAATATCTCAACAAAGCCGACAAGAATTTGGTTAAAATAAACGTTAAAGCCGAATTTATCCAAACTGAGCAAGGTGCCATCATAGATGAATTCTACTGAAAAATTGACTGCACCAGTAACAAGTGCTATAGTCCTCAGTGATTTATATCTGAACAGATCCAGAAAAGTGACTTAATTTTATTAGTTGGCCACCGAATAATTTTACAGCTCTTGCTGGACCTCAGCTGAGTCAAGTTCTGGCTTTTTGTTGAATCTAGCAATTCGATTGAATGATTTGATAAAAATATCTACTCCTTACTTGATTGTAAACTCAGGTGTTTCCTCTACCCTGTTGAATAGAAACATAGCGAGTATGCTGGGTATGAGAATGAAGAATCCTAGTGTGTACTTCCACTGGTCGATAAAATAGGAAAGCAGTGAAACAATCGATATGCCAATCGAGAAAGCAAGCTGAATAGCAATGATCATTCTTTCCCTGGTTTTACCTAACACCAACTCCTTGAAGAAACTGTAGTGGATGGTGATTGCTCCGTTGGCTCCAAATCCCATGAAAAAAGAGCCGACTCCCACCATGAATACATTGAAAGAGAACAGCATAATGACCTGCCCCACAATACAGACTATCCAAGATATGTACTCCCCTTTTCTCCTGCCATAATTGTCTGCGACATGCGACATTATCATATAGCCGATTAGTGAGCCGAGATAGCTGATCGATTGTAGTAGTGAGGCAATCCATTCTTGAGAACAGACCATTATAGCTCCATAATCTAGGGCGATTGAGTGCTTGAGTGGCTTTTTTAGGTGGTCGTACCAGAGCTGTTAGTCGTTGTAGCTACAGACGAAGGCTTAGCAGGATTAGTAGTCGGCCATTTATTACTGTGTGCATTAGAAATCAGGGACGTAATAGAAAAAGTTCAGAGAGAACAGGATCATGGCTGCAATAAGCCACTTGAGTGCAAAGATGATAAAGAGAAGAAACTGATATCGATTCTAACCTCCTACTCTGCGAAGAAGGACCTATATTTTATTCTCCTGGGCTGTGAGCATAAAATCGTCACTACTCATATATTATATCCCACAACATCATTACTAAGCTAATCACTTGGCATCACTTTATATACTAGATATTTTTCAGGCATTTTAGGTGATCTTTCTCTACTTTACAGCACTATTCGCATAAATGTAACAGCTCGTTGTTGAATTATTTCAGTTAATTTTTCATGCTTCGGAGTTAGAAGCCCGTCTCTCTTCGCAGCTCAGATAAAGTTTGCTTCAGAGTTGTTATCTACTGGTGGATGGTGCTTTCCGTTTAGTTCAGGCGATTTTTGTACTTTTTTTCCATTATTTTTAGCTCTTCACTATATTCTTATTTGAATCCTCGGTATGCTGCCACCTTCAGGCCTAAAATATCTGCTCCCTTTCTCCTATCATCGATGAGCACGCTATAGCTTTAACTATGGTTTTTTTGTCCCTTGGTGCCATAAAACTCAGGATCGTTCAAGTAGTCATAAGAAATTGTTGAGTAGCCGACTTTTCTGGTGCTTTATCTCGTAGGTTTGTCAATGCTGTAACGATTGACGCTTAATCTAGTCCTCATTTTGGCGTGAGTTTTATCTACACTGGTGGAGATGCTTTTATAGAAGGTTTGATTGAGTCTAAGATTGAAGAAGGGGCCCTGTCGGTTGAAGCCTTTGGATTGGCTCTGTCTGAAGATCTAGGGTAATTAGTTCATTGAATAAAATTATTATCATTGAACTTCAGCCGAATATCATCTGATTGAATTATGACAAGTTGTTCAGCATGTCCTTGCAAGTACAGGTGGCTTCGCCTGAGTAAGTCAAATACTTCTACAGCAGGAATCTCTCCTGCTCTTTCAGGAAGGCCTTGTAAGATTCGATATAGTTGTGATTGACGCAGGCCAGCCAGATACGACAGCGGCTCTCGATTTCGGTGTCGTTGGGGAACATCTTCTCGAAACGTTGCTATTTGGGCATCTGGTTGATGTCTCTACCTCTCAGAGCTAGGAAGTCAGCTTCGGGTAGCTACCATTTTGTGATGTCTGAGGCGTATCTCTCTTTTTTCCTCAGCAAGGCGTCCTTCTCGTATAGGTATCTCTTGTGCTCTTTTTGAATTTTCGCATCTTGAGTGATAAACTCTGACCAGTCTCTCGAGACATCCCTGGTGAATGCTTCAGTCAAATCGTTGAAAGCTTTGCTATGCCTGTCCAAATTTTTGTACAAATTGCTAGTGATATTACCAAAAGACAGAAATATAGTTGGCAATTTGTTCTGAATAGTCCATCATGTACCTCTTCAAGTTTAAACAGTTGCTGTGCCTCGCTGTATTTTTACCCTAATTTGTTAGTTATATTGTAGAGAAAAGCTACATGCTTTTTAAGTTTATCCATGGAGCCGAGTATTTTATAGGAGCAGTTCAGCAGATCGTTGTAGAGACTGTTGAACTCGTTGGCTAGACTGGAAGATGATTTAATTGTTTTGTTGAGTTTGTCAGAAATTTAGACCATAAGGGTGCCGGTAGCTGACTCGAGAGCATCCGGATCCCTGATTATTTAGAGGAGAGCTTAGCGATTTCTGAACTAAGCGAATCTTTTGGGATTTTGTTCCTAGAAGAATACTCGGACATGCTTGGAGTAATGGAAAGGTGTGCATTTCATCACCTTGTTGAGAAAGCCTTCGATTTAGGAAATCCTGGAAGCTATTCCTTTCTTGTCGTCTTGGTTCAATTCTCTATCGGGCTCTAAAGATGGCAGAAAGTATCCAGGGTGATCGACTGCCAAAATAGTCCTCAGCCAGTCGACATCCTCACTTTTTCTGCAGACCCGATTATCTGTGAAATTAGTGGAGATGGTCAGATGTAGCTCATTTCTGGAACCGATGCCGAATATGAACCCTCCAACCTGTTTGATTTCATGTCTAGTTTAAAATATTCTAATACTTTTCGACTGACACTCGAGGCAGGTCATTTTCGGGTATTTTCAAACAAGCATCTGACTTTGTGCAATCTTGAAGATCATAAACTTCGTAGTCCCACAGCTGGGAATTTTCCTGTATCGGGGCAGACATACGTAGAAGACCTTTTATTTTTTGACCTGCTCAAATATTTTGCTCTTCTTTAGTATGCCTAGGGACATTCTTGAGCTCATCAGATCGACTTTATTTTTCTCTCTTTTAGCTTTAAAAGCTTGAATGGCATTTTCGAGCTATTCTAGAGTCCAATGTTCGAGGTCTACATTTTACCCTTCATCCAGCAACAAATACCCTAATTCTTAACACGCCCAAGATACTCAATAAACTATTCTGCATTGAGTCCGCCCTCCAATACTTCTCTCCTGAGCAACCCTTGTTTTGTCTCAATATTATCCATTTATTATAATTCGATCCAAACTCAAAAGGTTTTTAATTATATATTCCGATGATTCGAAGGGCAAAAAGAGCACAACATTATTAAATATCACATGGCAATAAAATATCTAAGGTGGTTGTTATAAAATTTTATTATTGTCGAATATGAGAAAAATTAGCAGTGATAGCGTCAACCGCATTCAAGAGTTGCTCACCTCAAAAAAGAGAAGGGCTGAGGAACAGGCACCAACTAAGGTGGGAAGAAAAAGCAAATCACCAGTAGCCTCCCGATCGCCACTAGCCAGATCGCCTCACAAAGGTGTTCATGTACCCGAATACCAGCCAATGGAGAAAGACTATCACTACATTCAGCAGAGAGTTCGAAGCATCCACAACGAGATGTAGGACCAGCTGAACTTCAAGGTTCAAAACAAGCATTCTTACTACTTGAACGCCAAAAATCCAAAACCTCCGCTGTATATGCGTGCTCTTCAGCTGGCCAAATAAAAATAAATGTGGCTTTAGTAAAAAAGACGGGAGAAGCTGAAAGCACAGTAGTAGGCTGAGGTGCTGTTGGAATAATAGGCCATGGCTGCTCTGGCTCAAAACGGCAAAATTTTATCTAAATAATAAGCCTACTAGTTATCTGAGAGGTTGTACAAGGAACACTACAACAAAGCCAACAGACACAACGAGATGCAATTAATGAAGAGACATGAGGAAGCGATGTACTACAGGAACAAACCGCTGATCAGCGATGTTTCTAAAGAGATCTTCAAGTTGTATACAGAAAAGAATTAACTAGAAAATGACGTGTTTTCCCGGTTTTAACAATACAAGGAAACCAAGCAGAAAAGGCAGGAGCATTACTAGCAATTTTACAAAGACAAATACTGTCCTTTTTCACCGATGATCAGCTAGACCTCGAGAATGCTTCTCACCAATAAAAAAAGTAGTAGGGATCTCACTCGCAGCAAACACTGTATTTCATGCAGTGAGATCAAACGTGATAAAAGTGTCAAGAAAATCCACAGCGATAAGAAACCTCTCTTGAGGAAAACATTTTACTAAGGCAACCAAAGCACAGCTTACTTTGTCTGATTTTAGTATACTAAAATGTGAGGAAGAATGAATAAATAATCAGACGTATTTGGGCTGCAGATAGTTTCGTTGTCCCCAGGAAGTTCTGACGTCTCGAGTTGGTGCTGAGTCGGCTATTTCCGAACTGCTACACATCTCATCGAATTCGTTGAAAGAAGGATTGTCATGCTACCAACCTCCGATTCTCAAGTAATTTTTCTGGTCGGGAACATTGAAACTCATAGTTCCTGTTGGCTTCTTGAGATGTTGGCCGACTGCACCTCGAGTGAGGACATTTTTGACAGTTTTAGACTTCATTCGAATTCCCAGTTAGCATTTTTCTTTTTTTGATGAATTGCTTCGATAAGCTGGCTCTGAATATTTGGGAGGTGGCTTGAGGCAAATGACCAGAGGAGTGAAGTTGTTGTCAGCTTTGATCTATGTACTCTTGTTATATCTGCTGCCTTTTCTCCGTTTCTAAAAGGCTGAGTTTGCTGGTCGGCTTGAAGTTACTGATCCTTCGAGTTAATATTTTTTACTATGAGCACTTGAATGACCTTGCCTGGCTGATAGGATGCGGCCTCTTGGTTTAAATTATTCAGACTGATCAGGCACATGTTTAGCCTCGACGCACCTTGTATCTTTTGAGGGTGATGGGGAGACCAAAATACTCTGTATTATCCGTTTCCCTGCTGCTTATTTTTGATAGATCGGGACTCTCCTTCTCTGGGAGGAGAGATAGGTGGACCTGGGCGTATAATTTTTTATCTTGTTATCTGAAAAGGCAGTATCGTCACATTACTTGAAATCGATAGTCTTGGCAAAATCCATGTAATCGAATGTTTCGGGCTAGCTCCCCTCGAGGTGTATTGGCAAAACGTTCGATCGATAGCCTTTGCTTCGATAGCGGTGGTCGTGTTGGGCATTGTTGAGATGAGCAGTGTGGTAGTCTCTTGAGGATGGGTTCATTCGATTTGCAATATTAAAATAAAAATAAGAGTGACTATCAGAGAGGAATGCTGATCTGTCTGAACCCTTCGACCACCTCCTCTTTGGGCTGTTTGGACTGGTTTTCACTCTGGTGATCGATATTTTTGAAGTGCTGGCAAATATTTTCCAAGTGAGTGAGCTGGAACCGCAGCGAAGAGCTGTGCTTGCGCCACAAACACATTACATCTTTGCCGTTGAGCAACAGAGCCAATGTATAGGTGTCAACGATAGTGGAGGCTAGTTTGATCGCCAAGGCATGTTCTTTCCGTTCATACAATACATACAGCAGCTGAACAGGGTCTACTTTCCATTTGTTCTTCAAATTATATCTAAGTTCGCTTTCATCGCTAAATCAAATAGATCTTACTGCGGCAACTCGTACAAGAGCATAATGGCATCGATGTACTCAAGGTAATTGCGCTCGTTGAACTTGGCTGCAATCTGATGCATAAGTTGTGCTAAAGTTTAGGCATTGATTGAAGGACTATTCTCGTAGTGTTTGAGAACCTCTGATACGACTATTTCTTTGCCTGTGCTGAATAAGCTCTTTAGTTTGTTTTCCTCCTCCTGTTAAGAAAGGTAGGTGAGTTGGGTGGCTGTTGGCTTGAGGTCTGCCTTTTTGGTTATTTTAAGCATCAACAATCAATAATACACTATCATCAAAAGGCTAATATCAGGCACGAGGATTGTTCTCGCAACCCTCGTCAACCAGATGCTCCTTCCATCCATTAGCCCCAGGGCTGATGTCGAGATGACACAGAGGACATCTGTTAGCAACAGCCAAAGGTTTCCCAGACAGACATTCTTTCTTTTCAACGTGAGCCTTGTATATCTTCTGTTGGACTGCTTCCTTGCAGCGAGGACATTTTTTGTAGTATTTGCTGTTCTGGCATTCCCCCACCAAATGTGCAGTCAAGGTGCTGATCTCCACTCCTTGTCCGCACTATCCGCAGATGGTCAACATGGGACATGCGTTGTAGTAATGCATATCTTTGTAGTCTTCTTCTATGAATCTTTTGTCGTGCCTTTTGCAGAATTAGCAGTATTCATCTTAGTTGTCCAGTTGAGTCGACTGCTTTTTGGGAATTTATATGAACTCATTACCGGTTTCCATCTAGAATTGAGGGGCTCCTCTGCTGGCATTCTTTGTCTTTGGCTTGATTGGTCTCTAGTCATAAGCTGCTGGATCATTGCCTCCAGCATCCTCCAACTTGTCCTCAATGGACTTTATTATTGGCGGTCTTAGATTTTTCAGGTAAGGCTGCAACTTTCCATAACCTATTTATCCAGCAATCGAACACAGCAAGTTGATGGCTCCTGTCCTCACGTCGTTGTTTTTATCATCGGCATATTTCACAGCATACTGGATGACACTTTAGTAGTCTCTGCCGAGCTGATAATCGACTACAATTTTGTTCAGGGCTTTAATTCGACCTGCCAATATTTTAGGAGGTCTGTCCCTTTTGCCGATGACGGTTACAGCCTTATAGCAGCTGTCCTT
>Ga0100385_1003514_pt1 | contig 13952 bp, 10 predicted proteins | sample CryGeymeta201509_FD_81543 | JGI IMG/M metagenome (GOLD analysis project Ga0100385, IMG submission 81543) | Groundwater microbial communities from Crystal Geyser aquifers in Utah, USA - Crystal Geyser metaG 2015-09 | ecosystem: Environmental > Aquatic > Deep subsurface > Groundwater | place: USA... | reverse complement strand
CCTACGATTTCTCCTTGAGTAACCTCAAGACTCACGTCCTTTACAACAGTTCTTCCACCATATATTTTCTGCAAATTTTCTGCTTTTAAACATGCTAGAGCTTCGCTCACAATTACCTCAGTTTAAAGTTTGTATTTGCATCATCAACTTCGATGGTCTCATTGTTTTCTCTTAAGACGATAACATTCCCTTTAAGCACATCTTTTTTCTGATATACTTTTGGAGAACCTAGAAGCACAACCATCCCTTCAGAAGTAAAACCTTCTAGCCTTTCGCTATAGGCCCTACGTTCAAATGGTGGTGTATTCTTTGGAATCACCTTTTCCTTAACAATCACATCGTCAAATAATGCAAAATACTTGAGTCTTTTATTATAGTTCTCGAGAAATACTTCTCCTCGTCGAGAATTTGCCCTAAGTCCCTGTTTTTGTATTGCTACATTTCCATCCATTTCGGCCCTCTTCTCAAGCATAAAAAGTGAAAGCTTATCGGAATTAAAATAGAATGGTGCTTCATACTTACGAAACCTATTCATTTTCCCTTTAACTTCTCCGCTATATTGAGCCTTTTTAAGAAGATGATAATACTTAAGAGAATCACTCTCGATGACGAGATCAAACATCTGATCATAATTAGTTGTCTTAGAAAAAACATTACCTTTAGATAAGACCGTTTTTTCTTTATCTTCATACGTGAATTCATCTGAATTAATCGTCATCTGCTTTGAGCGTAGGATGACATTTTGCTTTAGAAAAAGTTTTCCTTCATCAATATCATAGAACCCACTTCCCCCTGAGTAATACATAGGATCGCCATCACTTGAGAAGAAAACGCCATTTGGAGAAGTTAAAATAAGTTCATTGCCTGTTTGATTATGAATTAACTCAGAAGAATAGAGGTGGAAATTATCTGTATTATTACCAACAAGATAGTAATCCGCCGCCTTGAAATAACTTTCAATAACTTTTGAACTTCCCTCGTCATTATTTCCAATATCTTCATATTCAAATTCAGATATATTGCTGAGCCCAATAGACGCAACGCAAATAATAAAGAAAATTCCAATAACTAAATTATGTCTTATATTTAACAACACGCCCCTCCTATGGGCCATAAGTCATTATTATAAGAGAGTTTTATCATTATATCTACTTTAAGATAAATAACTTGTTTCTTTGACGATTTTTAGTGGAATTGATAGGATTAACAACCGAGCACAACAGTCCACTTTAGGAATTATATATGACTCTACAAATAGAAAGTATTGTTAACAGCGGAACAAAACTCACTCCCATGATGGAGCAGTATTTTGATATCAAAACCAAGTACCTTGATCATCTCCTTCTCTTTAGAATGGGTGATTTTTACGAAGTATTCTTTGAAGATGCTAAGACTGCATCCCAAATTTTAAATATTGCACTCACTCATCGTGGAAAAATTGGAGATCATCCAATTCCAATGGCCGGGATCCCTCACCATGCAGCTGCCACATATATCGATCGTTTTGCAAGTCATGGTATAAAAGTCGCAATTTGCGAGCAAGTTGAAGATCCAAAAGAAGCTAAAGGAATTGTAAAACGTGCAGTTACACAAGTTGTGTCTCCAGGAATGCCATACGACCTTGAAAAAACAAGCTCGAATGAAACACACTTTATTATTACCACATATAAGAATGAAGGTACTTTCTTTATCACGGCTCTCGATTTCACGACAGGTGTTTTCAAAGGTTATGAATTAAACTCAGAAGAAGACTTCCTTGAAAAAATTAGAAACCTCTCTCCAAAAGAATTTATAACATTCCTTGGGCAGTGGGATACTTCTTCAAAAAGAGATGATCTCAAAACACTTCTCAATCATATGGGAACACTTGTAACTAATCTTTCAAAAGAATATTTTGAATCAGCATTTACAGAAATTTATATTGAAAAATTAATTCCTACATATAAGAGAGATCAAGTACTTGTTGAAAATGATATCATACTAAACCCAATAGGAGCCCTCAGTTACTACGTAAGCTCGACACAAAATAATGAAGATTTTGTACATATTCAACCATTTTCATTAATTTCGGAAACTGGTTTTATGAAGGTAACAATTCCGACACTGACGGGTCTTGAGATACTTCCAAAATCGCGTGAAACATATCATGAGTCACTTCTTGGCTTTATGGATAAAACAAAGACAGCACTTGGAGCAAGAACGCTACGAGAAGTTTTCACGAGTCCACTTACTGATGTTAAAAAAATAAAGCAACGTCAATCAACGACTTCTTATTTTCTAGTGAATGAAGATATTTTACAAACCTCTAGGGAGCTTCTATCTAATGTAAGAGATCTTGAAAGGATTCTTGCAAAAGTTGCAACAAGTAAGGCTAACGCTGGAGATCTTCTCAATATATCAGGGGCCATCAATGTTTACCAAAAGCTCTCTCTAATTTTAAAAGAATTACCAGTTAATAATCTTAAAGAGCTTCCAAAAGAAAATGTAAAAGATCTTCTAAAACTGGCAGATACTATTAACATTACGATTAATGATGAAATTGGTGCAAATCTCGACAAAGGGAATTTAATTAAGCCAGGAGCACACAAAGAGAGAGATCGCCTCGCGGGTCTATCTCAGAATGCCTCAGCAGAACTTTTAACTTTAGAAAATAAGTACCGTAGCGAGACAGGAATACAAAAATTAAAAATAAAATCAAATAATGTTGCTGGTTACTTTATTGAAGTATCAAAAACATACACTGACAAAGTTCCTCCACACTTTATCAGAAGACAGACCTTAGTTAATAGTGAACGTTATGCAACAGAGGAACTTAATGAGTTTGAAAAAGAACTCGTTATTGCAGCAGAAAGACTTCAGAAGCTAGAAAGGGAAATCTTTAAATCAATAATTGAAGACATTGTTGCTAATAGGGCCCACATCCAGTTGCTTGCAAGTATCCTCGCCAAAATAGATGTACTTCAATCCTTTGCTTGGATTGCTCGCAGTGAAGACTTTATCTGCCCAGAGTTAAGTTCAAAGAGCAAAGAAGTTTCATTAAAGGGAGCTTGGCACCCTCTTATAAAAGCTTCAATTAAAGATCAGTTTGTAAGCCACGATCTAAATCTTGACCAAAAGAAATACTTTGGACTCATCACTGGGCCGAACATGGCCGGTAAGACAACAGTAATGAGAGAGGTTGCAATTATTCAACTTCTAACTCAGATCGGTTCATTTGTTCCTGCAGAGTCTGTTAAAGTATCTGTTTGTGATTATCTCTTTAGCCGACTTGGCGCAAGTGATGACATCCTCAAGGGCCAATCAACTTTCATGGTTGAGATGGCTGAGACGGCCGAAATACTAAGACATGCAACAGAGAATTCATTAATCATTCTCGATGAGGTAGGAAGAGGAACATCAACTTATGATGGTCTCTCTATTGCTTGGGCGCTTGTTGAACACTTCATCGAAAAAACAAAATCGATTTGTCTCTTTGCAACACACTACCATGAACTTATTGACTTAGTAGATAGTTACGAACAAACAAAGAACTTAACGGTTGAGACAATGAATCACAATGGTGATGTTAAATTTCTCTATCGTTTAATTGAAAAAGCTGCTTCGCAAAGTTTTGGTATTTATGTTGCAAAACTTGCAGGAATTCCAAGTGACGTCCTAAAAAGAAGTCAGCAAATATTAAAAACGCTTGAAAAGAATCATAACCACGCTCAAGGAATTATGGAAACAACAAATCCTGAGCAGCTAAATTTCTTTTCTTCTATTGAGCCAGAGGTCTATACGCCGGAATATCTTAAGGATGTTGAGGAAGTTATTAACTCTCTTGATCTAAATAATCTCACTCCAATTCAAGCACTAAATAAATTACAGGAATTAAAAGATTTGATTCAATATCAGTAGGACAGGAACCTGCCCTACTGAATTTATTTTTTCTTATTCTTTATCTGCCATAAGCTTTGCTTCAATATAGAAGTCAAGGTCGTTGTCTGAAAGTAATTGATTTAAAGTTTTTCCACCCTCAATACTCTTTTCAATTTCAGCTCTGATTAACTCTCTTAATCCTGCAAGAGTATCCTGATCATTTCTTTCAACAGCTTTTTCGATCTCTTCTCTATTTGTATCAAAGATATTTGAGATTGCAGAAACTGATTTAGTCACAAAGTATAATGCTGCAAAAATCCCTTGAGAAGTTAAGGAAATACTTCTTCCTGTTAATTCGAGCCCATTATCAAGATTATCTTCACCAAGAACAGCCTTAGAAACCTCAGAGCTTCCTTCCGATGCTCTAGTTAAAATTTTATGAACTTCATCTAAAGTCATATTTGTTATTTCAAATGGTTTTTCAAGAACATCACCTAAGAACACTAGTATTTTTTCTGTAACATCAGAAGAGAGCTCTGACCCTTTTGATAATTGCTTTAGTAATTCAATAAGAACATCGCCTGTTACTTCAAGAGTTGGATCAAGAAGAACCACTAATTTTTCAGAAGCTTTTAATGTTTGCGCCCCAGATTTTTCTGAAACTTCAAATACCATCGCGATACCATCAGCAGTTAATCTCAAAACGGGTTGAGACACCTCAGATAATTTAACAATTGCATCTCCGATTTTACCTGATGCTTCAATTGATGAAGCAAAGTTTTTGGAAATGAATGCCTTAAGTTTTTCCGCTGAAAAGTCAGCAACATCTACGGTCGCATCAACAGAACTCTTCCCTGCATCAAGAATGACCTCTGAAGCTTTAGATGATACGTTTAAAGATGCATCTCTAATATCAGCGGCAAATGGTTGAACTGCGATTAATGCGATAAGTGTTGCGATTGTCATTTTTTTCATTGTAATTCTCCTTACTTTAAATAAAGTTTCATTGATATTATTTTTGTTTTCATTCGTACTTCAGTAATAATATTTTTATACTTCGCTAAATTTTCAATATCTGCCAGGTACTTATTTTTCACACTTTCAACTAACTGATTTTCAGCATCCTCCATAACTCTCACAGATTTTTTATAATTTTCATTATCTTGATCTGTTACTTGTAGTGGTATCCCATAGCTATTGTCTTGTGGATGTAATCTAAAATTCTTTCTTTTTTCATTCCATTCACGAACGATCCGCCCCAGTTCTCCTTGATCTTTTTCAAGCTTCTCCAGGTAACCACCAATCTCATCATCAAGATCAAATTGCTTCACATTCATTACACCCTGAGTAAGGATAGATAACTTCTGTAACTTTTCTTTCGTTTCTTGACTCGCGCCTTCTTCCAGCAATGTCTCCAGAATACTCTGAAGTTTTTCAGCAGAAATATCTTTAATAATTTCCTTTATTTCTTTCTTCTTTTTTACTTCTCTATAATTTCTTGAGGAATTTTTCCCATGGTTTGAGTAACGATATACTTTATAATCACTTTCCTCTTCACCGATAAGCTCGTCCTTGATTCCACTTAGCCTTTTTTCGTCACTTTCAAATAAAATCCCGTCAGCGATAGCCTGTGCTCTATCATCAAAATATCCTTCGTGTGATAATCCTTTCTCAATAATTTCATCCATCAAAGAATAGGGCTTAACAATATTTCCATATTTAATTTCATGATCAAGCATTGCACTTTGAAGTAAATCTTGAGATTCAGATGCACAGTTACTACTTAGAAATTTATAATTACCTGCATACTCCCAATATGTTTCAATCACTTTATAGATGAAGCTTTGCTTTTCATCTTCATTCAAATCAATTGGTAAACTCATTAGGTCCCTAAGCTCTCCCATTGTATACTCTTCAACAACATTAGGAAGTGAAAGCATATAAAGAACTGAATCATAACCGCCAAAAACACCCTTGATCGCATTACTCTTAATATCAGTAACATTCGCACGGTAACTGAGAACAACATGATATAGCTTATCTTTAATACATTCTTCACTAACCTCTTCTCTAAACGGTGCACATACAATAAGACGAAACATTGAATGTCCAAAGCCAGACATCATTGAATCTCCACTAGAAGCCAAAAGATAATCGACTCGAAAAACTCGTTTAGGGTCGATATCAATAACAGTCTTCTTATCATCTAAGATTATTTTCGTGTTTATTTTACAATCGTTATGATGAAATGGACTGATGTTAAAAACTCTTGAAAAGAAGTTATAATAACTAGGTCTTTTACATTTGTAGTTTTCATCCATCAGGAAATATTCAAAGTTAACTGCATAATGTTCTTCTAAGTTCTCATACTCGTAAGCATCTGCTGATCTTTTGCGAGATAAGTTCTTTGATGAATTGGAAAATATCTTCTGTTGCCAATTTGATAGTTTAAAAAAATCATATAAGCCACTGACTGTCTTCTTGTTCATTTCTTCTTTTTTAACAGCATTACACTTTGGAGAATGACGCCATTTACGATCAGACGAATCGAAACACTGTGAAACATTTCTCTTATGCTCATTTCCTCTTATTCGTTTGTAGTCATAAATATGTGCGATTTCATGCAAAATAGTTGCGATTGCTTTTCGATAGTAGTTTCCATGACCACATTCAAATTGAATTGAATTTTCATTACCTAAAATAATTTGTGGTAGAAATAACTTTGATACCCTTATTGTATCTCGGCTAAAAGTATTTACCTGTGCATAGATGAGAGGTGAGCTTTCCTTGCATCTATTAGTAGGTAGAGTTTTGATTGTCTTATTCTCATCAAATCTCATGAATTTAATACTTAGAGGTTCTTTGATATGCTCCCTAATAATAGCGGGTATTCTTTCTTCTACTTCTAAGAGAAATGTTTTTACTACTTTTACCTGACTTTTTTCAATAGAAGCTTCATCAAGTTTTAAAATTGGAGCTGATAGAACACTAAGAGCTATCACATTAGCGAGTAGTCCTTTAAATATATTCATCTGATCTCCCTTGTACACGTGTCAAGTATTTGGACACTTTCTAAGCTTTATTCTCTAGCTAAACTTGATATTTCTTGTTTATATAGCAACAGTCGTGCCAAGATCGGGTAAAAAATGCCCTGAAGCTCGATCAGGAAGTGATCAATCTACATCTCTACTGAATATAACCGATACATAATTATGGAAAGAGTAAGACTTGTAACTGAAATTGAGAACTTTACCCCTAAAATGCCAGAGAGGAAGAAAATCCTCAAAAAGCGCATGTATGCTTTCATCTTAGATCTCTATGCGATTGTCTTTTTAAATAAATTCATGGTTTACGCGTGGTTAGGCTTTGTTAATAGTTATATTTCCAATATCTCACTATTTAGCTCAAAGTCCTCTGGCCTTGTAAACTCTGGAGCGACTAATCTCTCACTACCTATTGTCTATACAGCTTATTTTTTCTTCTTCTACTATTTGGGTGAAGGAAGAACTCTTGGAAAAATGATCTTTAAATTAAGAGTTTATTCTAATGGACATCGTAAAGAAGAGCTCTCAGCGAAGGAGTGCTTTTCAAGATCAATTGGCTACCTTATGTGTAATTATCTTTTCTTTGTTCCTTTTGCACTTGTTTATCTTAAGAAAGATATGAAGAGTATTGGTGATTATATTTCAGGAACAACGGTACTTACAGACGAAGAGTATGCAATTATGGACTCACTTGAAGAAACATCTGTACCTCATGATGAACAAATTGATTTATTCCCTGAAGACCCTGTTTCAAATAGATTATTAAAAATTAGCTAGGAACCATTAGAGACCAGAGAGGTCAATTCCCTGAAATAGATTCTTCGCTCTTAGCACGATTTTTCGTAAGAGTTTTTCCTCATCATAGTTTTGATTATCTTTTGAAAATGGTTTCATGACATCAGACTGTCTGTCCTCAAAGAGAGCATTTTCCCCTTTCTTGGCCCAAGGCCTAACACCCTTCTTCTTATAGCGACCACCTTGTGTACGCGTAAAACGATCCTCTTTACGCTTAAGGATGATATCCAGCAAGGATTCTTCAGCGTAAGGTTTTCGAGGTGATTTTAAATCATTTAAACGGATGGCCATTATTTGATTTTACTTTTTTTTCTTGAAATTACAATAAGTTATTACTCATCTTTAAGACGTTCGACAATATCCTTTTTCTTTTTCTGTATTTTTTCTTTCTGTCGTTTTATTAATTCTGTACTGTTGAGATTGTTGTACTTTAACTTCTCCTGCTCATCTTCGGCTTCAATAGGAATACGAAGAAGTTTATTTACTTCTCTTCTAATAAGACTTTTTTCCATTTCATCAACACCCATGATGAGACCACCATAATAGTCCTTATCAGCAAGTTTATCTAAGACTAAAACGTAGAATACACACGGAGTAGTAAATTTAATAATTGTGCGATCTGATATCTTCATTGGGCTAGAGAATGTTATTCGATGCTCATTTAGTTTTTCGATAATAATTGGAAATTCAAGCTTTAACAAAGGATCGAGACTAAAGAGTCTCATTTCTTTAACACCTATCATCTCTTCGATTCGAATTGGATTATTAGAGATTTTACTTTGATAGACATTAATTATTTTCCCTAAGAAATCTGAAGTTATATCAAAGGGCACATTCAACTGAGTTTTACATATTTTTCTAATTTCTTGATTATTTAATCCAAAGAAAATCAGTACGGTTTCTTCATTTACTAATTTTTCAATATAGTTTTCAATCGCAGCTACTTTCTGCTCATCCGTTAAAATTAATTCATTTGAGTTTTCATCCATAAAGATAAGATGATTCCATTGAAGGGCAATAATATGAGGATGACAATTTATTTGATCTTCACTCTTAAGCGAAAGATAGGGAAATGAAAAAATATTACAGTCTTGTTTTTGTATTTCGTGATTTTTTTGCAAAAGCTTTACACGCTTATCTACGACCATGACTCGAACTCGAGAATCGACCATACTTGAAAATATTTCTTTTGTCTTTTCTTGGACTTTCTCAAACTCCGATGGGGAGACACGCTTAGCTAAATTATAAGTAAAGGTATCTCGCTCCCCCTTTTCAACTGAGGAGATATTGAGGAACTCTCCAGCCAAAATATCCTCTCCACTATATTCAAATTTTAAAGTATTAATATCCTCTACCCATCGACACTTCTTTTCAAGATCCTTTGAATTTGTCACCATTAAATTATGATCCCCTATTTGAGGTAGAAATCTTTTAATCCATTCATCACTAGGGTTAATTTTATCAAAAGTAGTTGTTGCAGAAAGTCCCTTCGGGTCAATATAATTAATCTTACAGAAGAAGCGCGGCCAAAGAACAGTATCGTAACCCCTGCTCGTCGCATACTCAGGGAGGAAATTAAATTCTACATTTTTTAAGTACTGGATATTGGTTACAATATCATCAAGATCGGGTCTCTTATATTCAACGATATGTGCTCCGGCAGCAAGGGCAAGCTCAATATCAGACTTGGGATTTTCCTCACCAAAGAAACAGAATTGCAGAATGTACTGAGCTCCTTGATACTTATTAAAAATTTTGAGTAAATCAAGAGAGAATTCCTCTCTATTTTCAAAGTCAAAAAATACAATAATATGAACTTTTTTTATCTTTAAAATTAGATCAAAGAGTTTGTCGATTTTAAAATCTTTTTCGTGGTTATCTTCACTATTTGAAAAGACGAGTGTACGCCAACCTTTAGAAATTTCATTCCCAGTTAAGACACGCCTGATACGTCCAGAAAAAAGCGGGTCATCAGAAATAATGAGAGCATACGTTTTAACTTCCATAATCTTTGACCTCTTAAGTTTATTTTAACTTAAAGAGAGCCAGAAATTATAGAGATATATTAATAGTTGGTCAGCGTTCAACAATAGTCAAACGCCCATCTCGAGAATCGTCTATTTATTAAACGAAAAGTGAAGCTCTTGTGTCTGATCATTTGTCGGTTTTGAAGGAGCGCTCGACATCATATCACTTGCAGTTGTTGTTTTTGGAAAAGCAATAACATCTCTTATATTGTCAGTCCCAGCAAGAATCATCACAAGACGATCAAGTCCAAATGCTAGTCCACCATGTGGAGGTGTTCCATATTTGAGGGCCTCTACAAAGAAGCCAAACTGATGCTTAACTTCCTCTTCAGTCATTCCTAAAATTTCAAACATACGAGATTGTACATTCTGATTATAGATACGTAGTGAACCACCGCCAATCTCATAACCATTACAAACGATATCATATGCTTGAGCACAAAGATCTTTCAATGGTCCATTAGGATCATTCATATCACCATTTAAAAAATCATTAACCTGGTCTTCTCTAACTTGAGTAAATGGATGATGACAAGCGTAGAAGCGGCCATCACTATATTCAAAGAGTGGAAAATTATTAACCCAAAGAAATGCTTTCTTATCTCCAAGAAGTCCAAGTTCCCTACCAAGATGTCTTCTAACTGCGTCAGCACTTGCATGGGCAACCTCAGCAACATCTGCAAAGAATAGCCATGTACCATTATTCCCTTCTGCTTCGAGTCCATTTAATTTCTTTAAAATTTCATCTGTCACAAATTTTGAAATACCACCAGAGGCAACTTCATTCTCAACCTTAAAGAATGCAACACCTTTTCCACCATGTGGTTTTACAACATCAACAAAACCATCAAGAATTTTTCGAGAAAAAGTTCCTAAGGCTTCAGGGATAAACATCGCCTTTATTAGACCATTGTTTCCTAGAACACTTGAAAATACGCCAAAGTCTGTCTCTGCAAAAATCTCATTAACGATATGTTGCTTAAGTCCAAAGCGTGTATCAGGCTTATCACATCCATAATCTCTCATCGCATCTTGATAAGTCATTACAGGAATATCAAAACTGTCATCTAAGCTAAAAAGATTTTTTAAAATTTTAGTAACGAGATTTTTGATATACTCTTCAGTAGAAAAAGATACTTCAATATCAATTTGCGTAAATTCTGGTTGTCTATCTGCTCTTAAATCTTCATCTCTAAAACACTTACAAATTTGGAAGTACTTATCAGTTCCACCAATCATTAAAAGTTGCTTCAGTGTTTGTGGAGACTGTGGAAGTGCATAAACATGTCCTGGGTGAACTCTTGATGGTACAATATAGTCACGTGCTCCCTCGGGAGTCGACTTATAGAGAATTGGAGTTTCAACTTCTATGAACCCCTCATCCATCATTAAGCTTCTAACTTTGAAAGTTGTTTGAGAACGAAGCTTTAAAATCTCTTGAAGCTTCTGAGTTCTTAGATCTAAATATCGATATTTTAATTTATTATCTTCGGTTGCTTCAGTTGCTCCATACGGAAGAAATGGAATTGAATTGATATCATTTGCTGATAAAAGTGTGATCTCCTCAGCTTGAACTTCAATTTCTCCGGTGTCCATATTCTTATTCATTGCTTCAGTTGGTCTTTTAACTACTGTTCCAACAACTTTAATAACGGACTCGAGGTGGCATGATTTTAACACCGCAAGATCACCCTTAAAGTTTGTAAAACCAATTTGTGTCACACCGTACTTATCTCTAATATCGATGAAATTTAATCCACCAAGATCTCTGTTTTTATTTACCCAACCACAAAGAGTAACCCTCTCTCCAGCATTTGATGATCTTAGTTGCGCACAATGATGCGTCTTCATTAAACCAGCGATATTTGACACAAAGCTTCTCCCATTTCTTTAATTTTTAGAGCAATATCTAAATATGAACATAAATATATCAAAGCCTTCTCATTTGCTCACTATCTTTTTGTGCCTTTTTTTGGGTACGCCGGTTGTTAACGCACAATTCCTAAATCGATCTCGTGGAACGGCTGAATTAATCGCTCCAAATGGTCACCCGATCAATATATCGTTTGCAATTAGTAACGATGAGAAAACGAAGGGACTTAGTGGTCTTCAACCAAGCAAGATGCGCGTCGATGAGGGATTATTCTTTGTTTATAATACCATGTCGGCAAAGACATTCTGGATGCCTGAGACATACTTTAATCTTGATATTATTTTTCTCGACTTGAGCATGAAAGTCGTTGGACTTGAAAAGAATGTTAAACACTTTAAAGGAAGAGACCCTATAAAATCAATACCTGTGACTGGTACCTATTATAGTGCTCATGTGCTTGAGCTCCATGCTGGGGAAGCTGACAAGTACCATATTCGAGTTGGATCAATGCTTAAATGGAAGAAATATCCCTATTTTCTGTCGAGGCCTCACTCCCCTTAGAAAATAGTACGAGGTATTCATCTTTTGCAATATAACCTAAATGGTCACGAACTAACTTCTTTTGGTATTTACCATCAGTCTTAATGGACTCAAGCTCTAGCATTAATTGGCTATTTTCTTGTTTTGTAATTTCTAATTCATGAACTTTTTGGTCATAAACTTCTTTCTTGTCAAAGTATTCAACTACGCCACCATCAGAAAAGACAAGACGTGCAATTAAAAATGCACAGAACATCCATGTTCCTTTAACAAACCAATTTGAGATCGAAGTCGTCTCGCTTGCGTTCTTACTCTTAGTCTTTAATTTTCTTTTTGCGCTAACAGATTTTTTGACAGGAGCTTTTATTGGTTCACTACCATAATTCACTACCGCAGGAGCTGTCGTTGCCTTTCTAAGATTTCCAGCTAATTCAATTTTATCTGGATCAGTAATTGTCTTTCTTGGAGTGCTCGCCATACCCGAGTTAACCGGTTGGGTTATCGGTGGACTAGGAATATCTTTCCCAGATGCTTGTGCCCTTCTCGCTCTCATCTTCTCCAATAAAGAAGTAGAATCATCAGATTGAGATTGCGAAGAACTCGAAGCGACACGTTGCTGAGGTCTTTGAGCATTTGCATTTAATCTCTGTTGAATATTTGAATTTGGAACAGGAGGAGGACTTCCTACTGGCCTAGGTCTTTGTGGAGCCGATGCTTGAGCGGACTGTCCTGTTGTAGAACCCTGTCTTTTAAGCATTTTCTCTCTATTTCGTTCGATAGCTCTTCTTAATTTTTCATCTGCTGATGAACCAAGATTATTTTGTGGAGTGGTATTTTGACTGACATCCGTCTTCGGGGCTGTCTTTCTCTCAAAAGAAAATTGCAATTTAACATCCTGTTGTTGTGTTTAAAAACATCCTGTTTTTAATTATTTTATCAAGTTTTGAATTTTATTCAACAATCTAATTTAATAAATTCAAATTATTATCGTAAAGAGCACCTTCAACTGCCATCCAAAATCTTCTGATGTCAGCAAGTTCTAAAAGATAAAGCTTCAAGCTTAGCTCTAGCTCGCACAGAAGAGCACTCTCCTCACTAATCTCACCTTTTTCAAAAAGATTCATTAGCTCTTTCATAATTGGGTGTGTTTTATCTGAGCTTCTAAGAATAAATTGTTTCTCATTTATTACTAACTCAGAAATTGGTAAGTGATATTTAAAATGTTCTTTTAGCTTTGAAAATCGAAGACAAGCAACAATCACATCACCAATTGGCCCAAGTTTAGTCCTCTCACCTTGGCACATAAATTTATGGCTTTTGAAATTGATTCTAAAACCATCATCGGCCTTTCCATACCACCACGAAAAACCTGGGTCACTAATATTGCACAAGACATCTTCCTCAAGTGGAAATCTCTTATTGAAAACTTGGTCTTGAACCATCTCTGCTCTTTCAAATGTTGAAAGTTCAAAGAATCGAATTTGATCTATTTCTTCAGCTTCTAGTCTTAGTGCGCGTAAATATGCCTTCTCGCCACTGTGGATCGAATCAAAGGCATCTTCAATAGACTCACATGCAAATCCTCTTAAAGAGAACGTAGTTCCGCTTTTAAAGATTGTGTAAACAAGGCCTGGTTTATTTGGATATTCAATATTTTGATATTGATCAGTAATTTCTTCTGTAATAGTTGAGAGAGAGAACTCACTATAAAGTTCGTCATCGTAAGATTCAATATTGAGATCGGACATACTTGCAAGTCTCATAGCCTCGCTTATACGCACTGTTTCTTGAGTTAAAAACTCAAATTCACTTGGT
>Ga0100385_1003512_pt1 | contig 13956 bp, 16 predicted proteins | sample CryGeymeta201509_FD_81543 | JGI IMG/M metagenome (GOLD analysis project Ga0100385, IMG submission 81543) | Groundwater microbial communities from Crystal Geyser aquifers in Utah, USA - Crystal Geyser metaG 2015-09 | ecosystem: Environmental > Aquatic > Deep subsurface > Groundwater | place: USA... | reverse complement strand
TGTCGGCTTGAATCAAGGAGGATATACGCCTGGTTGGGTTGCTACATAATGCCCCTAGTATTCTCTTCCGTTGAGATTATCGATAGGTCTGTCGTCGCAGGTGGCTGGGAGCAGAAAAAGGACAAGTAGTAAGACAAATGCTCCTTTGATCGGTATTCGCATCGATAATGGTATTTATTATAATTTATAGCCCCTCCTAAAAACTACATTCTTACACCAATCCATGAAATTCTCTTATATCGTACCCTCTCTCTGGCTTCATGTGCGTTTCAATGCTCGATGGGCTCTTTCAAGTCATCCCTGTAGTTTTATATTTTATTGACTCAATAAAATGTACCACCTCTATAGTGATCCCGTAAGCCAGGCTTAAAAGCACAAAAAACACCAATATTACAAAAGCATGCTTGATTAGCAACTCAAATATAAACAAACACAATAACGATCAAAATTAGTCTCCTATTCTGGTCAACCTAATGCATATTCTCCTTCTTATGACAGAAAGCAGTAATATTATTCAGCTGGCTCATAGAATCACAGGTATGATCTGTACAGAAACTAAAATCAAAGAAAAACCGAACAGTATATTCACACCTGTGAGCGAATCATAAATAACCTCAAGCAAATCAACAATAGACACAACAGTCAAGACCCCAGTAGGCAAATTCATCAAAATCCATAAAAACAGAATTTGAGGGAAAGCAGCAGTATCGAACCTATCCATAAAGCATTTAATCGACAGAAGGGATACTTCAGCAATGTTTCCTACCTGTACGATGCCAGGTAAGCTCAAGAGCGAGCCAAGGTTCACAACAGAAGCAGAAATTACAGAACTCTTGAGAATTAAAGCTCTTGCCAGTAAAAAGTAACTTCCCGAGTCAGAAAGCATGCCAAATTAACGCCTTTGAAAAAATATAATAATCCTTAAGGGTCCAACCTAAAGCCACAAGCATAAAAGGATGAATCTTCGCATCCTGAAGGCATTAGGAAAAAGAACAATCTAAGCAAGTCAAGAGTCAGGGATCGAAGAAACACACTAGAAAAAGGTCAATAATCCAAGGAGTAATAGTTGATGAGGATCAAATCTGATCTAATGGACTGTCTTTTGGAGCTGAACCAATATCTTGAAGACAAGCAAAGTATTAAAAAAGAGCTTGAGGACAAACCATCAAAGGAAGCGTAGTAGTAGAGAAAGCAAGTGGATGCATAAATTCAGGTGGGTTAGGCAATGAACTAAGAGATGGAGGCACTAAAGAGGCAAAAACAACTTACCTAGCAAAAGTTGAATGCTATCTTCAAATTGAGAAAAATTCATGAGAAGAGCAAAGAGATGGAAGAAAGAGTAAGCCTGTAAAGAAGTCGAGTAGCTCCTAAACTGCCGAAACAACAGTCAAAAGTATAGATTTAGTGTGACCTATCTAGTTATCGGCAGGGAAGATCATAAAGGCCCAGCTTCGATGATAGCCCTTAACCTCAACAAATCACAATAAAAGAGTAAGAAATCGGATAATCGACAATTAAGAAATAATTGCCTCCATAATAGACTGAAGGGTTGATAAAGGCAGTTTTAAGTCATTTGTAAAAAAGAGAGGAGCAAAACTAAGATTTAGCTTCCTGTGTGAAGGAACTGAGCAAATATCTAACCTACCACGATAAAACAGCCGATAAAATCAAGTAAAATTAAAATATTTCTTCACCTCAGAGGGCCATTTCCTCTCTGGACTATCCCGAACAAGCAACAATAGGTGACGATAACAGGCATGAAGAAAATGCCCATCTTAACTCCCGCACAGAAACCCTCGATCCCTAGAAAGCTTAAAGATAGATAGATAAATCTACCCACAGCAAATTTCAAGAGGCAATAATTCGAAGACTAAAGAAAGCCAGAATCAGGGGAAGCCTTTTATCCGAAAAGATCACCAACCACAACAACCTCAGAAAACTGACAGGTGACCTGACCACAGAGATAGAGCATAGCTCTCCGGTTTAGGCATGATTTTTTCTAGCTGATGTAAGGTATGAGGATATATTAATAAATAGATCATTTGAAATTACCACAATTGACGCATTGACATTTGTCACTGCATTGCTCTCCTTTCTGGTAGCACTCGCAGTAATTTTTCAAACACCTGGACTTGCTACACTTGCATCCTTTCTCCTCACCCTGCTGCTTGACCGCCTCTCTCTCGACCATATTGTGACAGTTTGTGCACTCACAGTCCACGCCACATATGTTCCCATGACTGAAGCACTAGCAGTATCTGGACTAACATTTTGACTTGGAACATTTGCATTTGATTTTACGGCCATTGCGCATCCTCTATGATGGCAGAGCAAGCAGGTTGAACAGCTTTCCATCGTCTAAATAAGATATGGGGTACCGAAGGTGATTGAGTTGAGGTAGTCCAACTTGTAAGTATTGCTGGCCACGAACAGCAAGCGAGTGGGGACAGGTTGGTCTTCACGCTTGATGGTGGGTGCCTCGTCAAGCAGGGCATTGAAGCCTCGCTTGGGGGGTGTCATGGCTGAATATTCGTGGCAATATTAAGCCTATTATTGCTTTACGAAGGGTAGTTATAGTTCTGAGGATATCATTTGGCGAGATCTGTTTTTCTTTTGCGCTAAATTTGCCATCTTATAACTATAGTCCGAGCGCACTTTGTCCTTTTTGAACATTTCCATATCCCGCCCTCCCCAACAACATTCCTGAGTCCTCCTTGCTCCCAATCACCACGGACATCCGAAAATCTCCACCTTCCTCTTGAATTCTACAATTGCCCTCGATACTGAATATCTTCTTATTCATTCGATCGCATATGCAATATTCCATTTATTTTGTATATGATATCATCAACTGTCATATTATGCAATGTACATCAACTGATATCGGTTCAGGCCTCCCGGATAAATCTTTAACCGGCCATCAACAAATCTTTCAGCTACTACATGTCTAAACGAATTTTTTGTTTGATTTTTTTGTCTGACAGGGGAAGCTGTTTATCTGATTTGATGGGCTACTTCTTCTCTAAGGATAAGGCTCTACTTTTTCTCCTCTAACGTTGTCGTTCGGGTGATTTTTTAAGATCGCCGTTACTATTTTATGGGTTAGGTTTCGTTTCTTCAGCTTTGGGGTCCTCTTTGATTTCTTTGAGAGAATCAAAAAATTTTTAGAATTATGGAGGCGAGCCAACACTCTGTATAAAAGCCTCCCATTTTCTATGTGCCTCGTCCTCTCCTTCATATCTTCTCAGTAAATCCATCACAAATCTTTTGGTGAGCTACTTATCTAAGGTTGTTGGCTAAGGCATTTTGGTGATGGCAGCACCTCTGGGGCTTTTGAGGATCAAATCTATTTATTATAGGTCAGTGTTAAGGGACATTCCTCTGAAGGCGAAGGGCTTTTTAGGCTTACTTCTCAACTATATAGGCTATGCTGGTACTGAGGTAAGGAAATTAAGGTTCGTATAGTCAGTAGCTCCTTCGTCACTCATGCCAAGTTAATTATTTTTATTTAATTAACACTTTCAAACACACTATGATAAAAATCTACCTGTTTCTGCTCCTCGGACTAATCCTCCCCCTCACCAACCAAAAAATATACCACGTGGTATCAATGATATCCTAAGGCGCCAGGTATCACGTCAATTCTCTGTACGATGGAGCTGACACTAAGGATCGATGGGGAGAACTGACTCCTGTTGGTTTGAGACAGCAGTAAAGTTTAGGAAAATTGTTCAAGAAAGAATACAAAGATCTATTAAACAGCAGTTTCGTCAAAGATGAGGTTATTTACTACACAACCACCTATAATAGTACCATTTAAAGTGCCCTGACTAATCTATATGGTATGTATCCTCTGGGCAATGGTCAGAAATTGTAGCCTGCTGAGAAAAAATATAGAATACCTCCTTACTCCTATAAGTAAGATATCGACGAAGATTTATATGCCCTACCAAAAGGCCAGCTCATCCAGTCTATCACATACAGCTCAGCTTTGGTGGAAAATTGTCCGAATGAAGACAATGAGGTTGAGAAGAATATTCGTTAGCAGTTGCCAATATACAATGAAATGGTCCTCACCTATAAACCTTTCTTAAGAAAAATGGCTACTACCTTCAAAATTGACGAGAGTGTTATGAATTTCACCAAGTTAGCTTCCCTCTACGATACCATTAGAGTCGATCGCTATCTGGGAAGACCACTGCCAGAAAGCTTTACCCAATAAGATTTGGAAAATATTGAACACCTTTATTATTGGCATCATCATTTCATCAAAACATTCAACCTGTCAAAGGCCTTCAGCACCTTTACCTTTAATCAGGTTATGAGCCACTTCGACGAGAAGGTTAAAACTCCAAGCTCTAAAAACAAGTGGGTCACGATCAGCACCTTCGAAGGAGACCTCATTTCTGTAATGAACAACCTCAACATTTCTTCCGCCAACTGCATCGAAGAGCAATACAGAAAAGGAAGCACATCTGCTCTCAATTGCGAAGGAAGCACCCCATTCTCATCCAACATCTTATTCGAGCTTCACTCAGACAACGGTCAAGATTTTTATGTGAAGGTTCGCAAAAATGGAAAGTATGTCAATTTGTGTTCTCAAAAGCAACTTACTTGTGACTACACAACCTTTAAGAGTATCCTAAAAAACTCAATTTTACCAGATCCTCAAGGACTATGTGGCAAGGTTCATCAATAAGATCCTGAGTTGCTGGTAGAATGATAGATCAATGCTCCTCATTCATTTTTAATACAATCTAACATATAATAAGACAATGAACAGTGAACTAGAAGGCGATGAGATAGCTCTGACCATCAAAAACACTCTGGGATATTTCGTGGAGGAATACAAGCCCAAGAATATCACCTTTCCTGTTATGAATAGTACCTACGCCCTTTGGAGAAAATACGCATACAAACAAGTACAATAGCTTCCATTGTTTAAATAATCTCCAGAAGAGGCGAAATACAAATTTCACCTTCTTTCTTAAGGCCACTACTTCAAGCTATTCCTGTAAAAGGTCATCAGTCGCCTCTCGACTCAACTGACCACCATGGAATCTACTAAGCCGATCAACCAAGCTATGCTCGTGGACAAATAGATCATCAAAAAATATAACAAGGCTCTTGAGCTGCATGCTCTTTATCAGGAAGTTCTGGAGGATATCGTCAACATTCCCTACCTCAATGACATCTTCACCGAAGACAAAAAATACCAGCTCAGAGAACAGTTTTTTCCCGATATCGTTGGAACCAAGGAGTAGAAGTTTGCAGAAAAGGTGAAAACAGGCCTGTTCAAGAAAGGCTTTGGTATTTTTGCTGAAAAATTCCTCACCAAAACTTTTGTGCTTCAGGCCAGCACTTTGGCAATAAGCTTCAATCCTCTCTCGATGGCCGCCTCATACGCATTCTCTGAGATCCTTTCGAGGTATCGTAAGGAGAAATAAGGAGAGAAGTTGCTGTAAGAGCTTACTGAAGCCGTTGTTGATACTGAGAAGAAGGCTTAGCAACTCAACAGTTTATACACAGAATTGACGGAGCTTCTCGGTAAAGCTATCAAGGGTGGCGAGGAGGCTCGTGAGACCTTTCTTAAGGAGTTCAGGTCTGTTTTGATTTAGGATTGGCTGTCAATAGAAAAAGCATAAGATGATGACGGTTGGGAGATAGTGGAGTTACACGACTCAAATCAGTTTGACGTACTATAAAATCAGCAAGAGTGATGCTCGACTATCTCTACTATCATAGTAATTTCTGCCTATTCATATTTTGATCATATCCTTTTCTTACCATTCATTGTTTGAAGCTTATAACAGTAAACTAAAAGTTCTTGGAAAAACATTAGAAACTTTTGAATTTCGCTTCGTTCGATCAGGGACACGACAAATTAGTCCAATAGATGGTTGTCAATATGAAAACATGAAAAAACTATAAGCGATGAGATTTCACCATATCATTAACTCTCCCAAATCAATTTCAAGGCCCTAGTCCTCATCCAACTCGTAGGTGGCGGTCGCAGTAGCCTTGAGAGTTGACTAGAATTTGAGTCCCTTGTCTTCTCCCTCACTTATCTGCTTAATGATTTTCCCTTTTACAAACTCAATAATGGATTCGATATTGTTCTGAAAGCGATTCTGAAGCTTCTGGTGGTGGCTTCTACACTGGTCGGGGGTCCTTTTTCTTAGTGCCTTTGACAATCTGTTAAAAACAGTGGACTTTCGTCGGGAAACTTAGTTCTCAAAGTCCCTCTTGAAATTTTAAAGAAAATTGAGATAAATTCGATTTTCTTCCAAGCCCCAGCTACCAGTCGTAACTCTTTTCATATCAACCGGTAATCCTACTTTTTTGTATTAGTTAAAATCAGGTTCGAAGGATTACTCTGAACCAGACTTAGGGCTTTCCACAATTTTTCTTCTCTTTCTTCTTTGCTTGACGACGGGTGGAACGACCAGAGGAATTGGTTCGTTCATGCAGTCTTCAATATCACCATATGACTCCATTAGCAATTAATGATTATAATAAAGTTGGAGAAAAGGGGTAAATGAGCTGCCATCGTACAGGAAGGCCATGACTGCTTTCACGTATACCAAGAATCCACTCTATTTGAAGTATGACCAAATGTTTATGCTTATTATTCCTTTTTCAGGAACCTTTTTTAATAAGCCATATTTCTTCCAAACGAACCTCAAGAAGGGAACGATTCAGCATATTAAGGCTTTCCTAACAAAAGTGGCCATTAATAAAATTGTAGTAAACATAATATTTCTAGCGATTGCCATGAGAGTTGAAATTCACGTCAAGGGCAACAGTACCCACCTGCAGGTCCCACCAGAAAGGACCATTTCTTGGCTCATTTAAGCAGCTCAGTTGTGGGCACATGAGGCGAAAGGTCTTACTCCTCGCATGGGTAAATCTCAAGCCAAAAAACTGGGAGGAGAAGTGTTGGACTCTCAGGCAAAGATAGGCCACACTTTAAAGGAAGGTGAATCCGTTTACGTCTTCCTGCCTGAAGACATATCCTTCATGAGCATGGGAAGGTGATTGGTTCATAGTAATATTTCTAACATTCATGATCTGTTTTAATTCATTTTTAAACAAGAATAATGAACGATGTAGCATTCGGATAGTATAGAAAATATTGTGAAATATGTCTTGATGCCCACAGAAATTATTCTTATTTAATGGTAACTCAATCATGGGGACAAGGGGTCAATCTTGCACCCCAAAAGACCTCTTCCTTCCCAGCGGCCTGGTATCAGCTCTATTTATAGCTTCTGGTATAATTTTTCATCCTTGAGTCTGAACGTTGGGTTTTAAGATTTCTTTTCCTCCTCAACTATCCTCATCACAACCAACTTAAGAGGGATTTGTTCCCGCACGATGCCTACAATTTGCTTTTGCCAGTCCATAGAATATATGTTGATTTCTCCAAGTTAGCTCAACAAGTCCCCGACCTTTAGTCCTGCGATCGAAGCTGGTGAGCCCTAAAAGACAATGCTGATCTTGGCAAATGGTGTTAAATAGTCTATCTTTGACTTTCCTTTTTCCTATTGCACTTCAACTTATTTCTTTTCCTTTTTGAAATTGGGGGCCATTCCTTTGCTTTCGGTTGTTTAGCTGATCTAAAAAGATGATGCGTTTGAGCTGGAAGCATGCAAAGCGTACAACTTTTGCTATATTTCCTTCATCAAAGCTAGATGGTCATTGTTTAGCTCAGCTTTGCGCTTTTTGAGCCCTCGATAGCTTGACAACTAGCCAAAGTCAATATCTGCTCTAGGAAACCCTTCTTTGTCTGTCAGATTTTTATCATAGTTTTTGGTTTCGTTTATGATGTCGAGTTGAGTAGTTAGGTTTTATATCTCTTTCTCCATGGCATCTTTCTGCTTGATAAGCTCTCTCAGTTATGCTTCCATCTTAAAAATTATCTAAATTAATATAGTCTCAGAATCTAAAATTCAAAAGCAATGATGAATTTGGGCATAAATCACTACTTATAGTGCTGCTCACGTTGGGCCTCGTCAATGAAATCTCTGAGCTCAGGTGGGCATTTTCCATCGTCAGCACCTGCATCCACATCCATAAGGTAAGTCATGAAAATGCCTTCCATTGAATCCGAAAGCACGCCCATGAAAAAGCAACTGACAGCGAATGACAACAAGCCAACAACCACTAAAAGCAGGGAAGAGTCCTGAATGGTAGTTGAGTAAGCTCCGATGTTCTGGATCATGAGGTAAATGATCAGTACTGTGAGGGCTGTGATGCCTCCTCGTATCAGAACTGCAAAGATCTACATAACAACATATTTACGATTTGCAAGACGTATAAAACTCCTGAGGCAGCAGGATTCTTTAATCTTAAAGCTGCGGCATCCCAGACTGAGGTGCAATATGAGTCACCAGCCATGTTGATCCAAGTGTAGGCTCCTGAGTTGAGAAGGTCAAAGAGTTTGCCGATACAGAACCAGCAAAGACAGTCACAGCATTTTCTGATGTAGTAGACAGCTCCAGTGTGATTCTGATCTGGATCGGGAGCAAGCAAAGTGTACAGCAACTTGATGAACCCGATCAAGGCCAGAAGGAAGGAACCGGCACACACTGATCCTACATGTTTTCCAAAATATCTTTTGATGGTGCTGCGGAAAGGAGTCTCACTCTGGAAGTACCACTCACAAGCAGTGCCGCAGATGAGGAACTCACTGGCTCCTATCATATAGAAAATGATCCAGAGAAGGTAGAAGACGTGAACTCCCAGGAGAATGTATACCGAAGTTGGTAAGTTGAAGTGCTGGTATGGATAGCACTGAGTGCAGCTGACAGGTGTTCCCAAGGAGTAAAAACCAAAAGCTTCCAAAAGCCACAAGACTAGCCAGGCTAGAGTGATCAAAAACATGACCAAGGGAACTAAGGTGATGAGACACTGCTTGGCCACGAAGATAGAGGAGACCTGAGTAATTTTGGCGGCCAGAGAGATTCTGCTACGATAGCAGCATACGAAAAGGAGGACAGCTCCAGCCAAGATAAAGCAGACAATGGAGAAGACAGCTCGGGTGAAGTTACTGTTGAACATGGAGGTGACACCAGTTGTTGCTCCGACTGGCTGAGTCCAGACATAGATGCCCAGTGTAAGGAGAGTGCCAATCAGCAAAAAGATCAGCAGGTAGATGAAGCAAGCGGCAGTCAGTCTGACCAAGATCATCACCAAGATTGACAACACGATGGCAATGGGGATAGCGATCAAGATGAGATGCCATCCAAAAGCAAGAGCCTCGAACTTTGTGGCATATCCGCTGGTAGCAGGAGCAATGGTTGCTGCGATTGTTCCAGAAGTGGGCATGCATACAGTATTGGCAACTAGATATGATCGATTTTACTCAGAGTAGTATTGTAGACCTCCAAAGAATTGGTGTTTGATGTGCCGTTATGAGGTACACAACTCGTCACCACACTATTTGGCTGACAGGCAATGACTGTATCTGTGGAGACTGGGCACTTCGAAACGCAGACGGTCACCCATAGGGACTGCATTGATATCGAAGTACGTTGACGTGAGGTGAGGCGAAGTAGACGTAGGGGTAATTAGGATATGCCACACCACATCCTTTGCCATCGGCGTCATAGCCAGTTGTTAATTTTGAGAAATTACCACTGCTCCAGGCATAGATGGCGACTCCAAAGAGGAAGACGGTCAGTAGAATAAACAAGACCAAACAGAAGACATCTGTACATTTTCTGTTTTAATCTGCATGAAAGAATGGTTACAAGGGATGGGTCCATCGTGGTAGGTCTTCATGGGAAGAGATCAACTTGAATAAATTGAATATAAAATGATAACGTTTTAAAGCTAGCAATAAAGCACAATACAATACTACTTGGTATCTTAGACAACGACCAAGAAGTTGATTTTATTATTTGATCTTTGGAAGGATTGATTATTATGCTATGATTTTAGTTGTCAGACTTGATTGACAGCTATAGTGTTATATTTAAAAGAGATGGAATCCGAATATGAACCGTCTTCATAATAAAACTATGCCGAGGAAGGAGACTATCAAGATTTCCAACCTCGCAGGAAAAAACAAACAAAAAATTAACAAATTTATGGAGATTTCTACTAGGCCTATGAACATGAACCTGAGCCGGTATATCCCAAAAGCTACTCATATAATCAGTTCAAGCCAGGAGCAACTATTTAGACTTACTCATCTGACGTCGAAGTCACCTTGCCTGTTTCGAAGCCCAAAGCTAAAGTGAAGAAAATTATGGAGGAGGATGATGAATAGGATAGACCTATGCTTGGTCAGTTCAGTCTCAACTCATTCCTCAACCATATCGGACAGGGTTAGCAGGAGGATATTGAGTAGAAAAACGAAGATTAGTCTGCTGGCATGCCGTAAGGATTGAACGATAAGATAAGAACTCACCTGCAATTAGTACCAATTGGTCAGCAATAACCATAGGAGACAGAAGATTTGGAGAAAATGACATTCGAGAAGTACATGATGATGGGCAAGCCAAAAGTAGAACCTAAGTACAAGACAGAAGAGGAAAAATAGCTAGCTAAAGACTACAATGAACACTATGGAGTAGGTTTCAAAATGATGGAAAAAATGGGTTTCAAAAATATCAACAAAGGATTGGGAAAAAATTAAACAGGTCGTAGCACTCCTGTTGAGGCTAACTTTAAAACTGCCTTCACCATGAAGGATGACCACCCCAACAAAAAAGAAAAGCGGGAGAAAAGTGACAGCTAAGCATAAGACTAACAGTAATAGACTCAAATATCTATTCCTGAACAACTCTTCAAGTATCGCTCGAGGACCCCCAAAATCAACGATTTTCTTCTTAACCTTAAGCAACAGTATGAAAAGCTCACTGCAAAGATATATTTTACATAAAATGAAGTGTTCGCAATGAAGAACAAACTTGAGATAACGTTCAGCACTAAAGTTCAGGAATAAAATGAGACCAAGGAACTGAAGGAGTAAATAAGGAAACTTGAAATAATTGGAGGGAACCTTGAAAAATGCATCGAATATCCTCATTTGGGGGAACACTATCAGATCGATCTTCTTTTTGTCCGAAAGGTCTATGATCGGCTCAAGGCCAATAGCTAGATTGGATATCTACATCAAAATGCTTAGAAAGAACTCAGTCAACTGAAAAATGCCTTGTATAAATTCTATCTTGCCAAGTCGAAGGAAAGCATCAAGCAATATCAGGAAGTAACAGCCATTGAAGAGAAGATGAAGAAAAATATGTCAAAAAAACCAAAGAAACAGTCTAACATCATTAACCTCGATAATCCGAGCGATGATGAGGCTCAGATAGTTGAGATCGGAGTTGACGAAAAGGAAAAAATAAAAAAATTCATAGATTTTATCATCACAAAAGCTCTTGTTCCAGTTATCGATAAAATTTTGATCCAATTTGATACATTGGACAGGGTGAAGGATGAAAGACTAATAGATTTAGTGGATCTGATCAAAAAATTCGAATCACAAGATAAGTGTATCAAGCAACTCGTCAACAATCGAATCTACCTTCTCTACGAAAACTATCTGAAAAAAATAAACTTGGATGACTATGAGAGTGAGAAAGCTAAAATTTTGCCGCACTTGGTCATCATCCCTTGGCTCCATTTGCTTAAAGTTAGTCAAAATTTCAATTTTTCATAATTTTACAAGGTCCTTGCTGGGAAATTATGGAACCTCTAAAGCAGCGCTCTCTACAACATAGTGACACCTTTCCTCAGGTTCAGTACAAGCAAATAAATCAGTTACTTTTCAAATCTGTGTTTGGCTCCACGTATGCTTTATCTCTTGGAGCATTTTTCGATAAGCAATCCGAACCCGACCCTTCTGAACGGCTTCACAAAATATAGTTAGCTTCTTAAGCCTGAGATAGTAAGCTAAATCCTCGAAAGTACTCTTTTTATTGAGGTTTAGCATGTATACAGCAAGTACATCAAAGAAAAGGAAGAAAAAGAGGTGCTGAAATGGCTGAAAGGATGGAAAAAGTTCAGTGAAAAGATCTCCCCAGGAAAATTTGATCAATTTTTTGAAGGAGTTATGGCTCATTAATGATATTGTACAACTCTGATAACCTACAGATCATAGATCCAATAAATTAATTTCCTCAGTTTGCTTGATCTCCTGCTTGGGAGGTACGGAATCTACAATGTCGGATTGAGCCTTCCTCATTTCATTCTCAGGCTCCTCTTCTTTCTTGACCTCTTTCATTGACATTCTGCCTAGTTTTGATTCAAGATATTATCTTTCAAGCTGTCTGATTTCGTCGGCATGTACTTCCTCCCATTCATTGATTACACTTTCTGCTGCCTCCTTGATGTCTTTCCAGTAGATTTATTCATTCTTGTCCACTTTACCGTATTATAGATCCTTCTTGATCTATTCGATGAGCTTGACCATCTATCGACCGTGACAGCCATTGGACCGGACGATTGCTATCCTCTCGCTAATTTCGTCAATATCGATTTTTCTGGTCAACCTTTTCCTCTGGACCTCAGTTTACATCATCTCAACTCTCATTACTGAATTTTGCAGCCCCATAGTGTTGAGTCTCTTTCCGAATTTTTAATGATCCTGACCTGAATAAGCCAAGTTATACGAGAAATATCCTCAATATTTTCAAGGATGGGTGACTATGTTTTGACAAAAAGGAGGTTCTTTTCGTTGGCTGACCTTGGAGGAAAGAGGACGTTTTCTTTTCTGAGGGTCTTATAAGTATTGATGATGTTATCGTAGACACTTTCCTCCAGCATGAATGCGTCGTACCACAACTGAATCAGGTATAGGACTTTAGCTTATATTTTATTCCAGTTGTCACTGTTAGATCGGAGTTCCTTCAAAAAACTGCTTTTGCCTCGAACTCTTTTTAATAATCCTATTAATTTTTTCTGAAAGGAGCCTTTGTTAGCTGCCTGATGGAAATTTTTGTTTGCATTCTTTATCAAATACTCCAAAATCTTAATAGCCACTTTCTTACCTCAACCCCAAGAAGAATCTTCCCGCTTTTTTCTCTCTCGAACACCTAGCTGAGGATGGTCACCACATGCTGGCACTCGAAGTAAGAGCTGTTGATTCTTTCTACTAACTCAAGAATGGTTCCGATTTAGATCGACTCCCTGCTCATCAGCATTCCCATCATTTGGATAGCGTTAGCCCCTGCAAACATCTCGAAAAGTTATTTATATTTTTGAAAAGAGTTTAAACCAGCAATAGCCACACCTGATATCCTACCTCGTCAAATGTTACTCCATCAATACTAGCAAAAATCATTTCAACTCTTATATTCCTCACTGTCCTCCGAGACTGCGACGTAGTTTAGTTTGTACTGAAAGAACCTGTTGAGGCTTTATATATCGATTTTGGCTTTGTTGATGAGGAGCTTATCTTCAGAGCGAGGGAAACTGGGGCACTTGTAGGGTTACTTCTATTCGAACTACGATAGTCTTGCCTTTTTCTTTTTGACGAACTACTGATTCAGGCCCAGTTTCTTGATAACATGATGCGTACCTCTTCAGGAAATTTTTATAGATAACTGTAGAGTTCGTCATAAATGATCGGTGCCAGCTTTTTCTTCCTTTCCAATTTTTTCAATGACTCTTTCCTGTATGGCTTCATGGTTACCTCGCTTCGTTGATTTTGGTAGCTGTCGACTTGATCTAGTCCCCAAAGATTCCCGAGATGGCGTGGTTGATTTAGATGATTCTCTTTTGGCTTTATTTACTCATCAATTTTAATATATTCTATTGACAACATTCAGAGCGGGAAACAGAATCATAATATGCAAATTATCTATAAATACAGCTGTCCTGCCTTTCAGCATTTTTCTGAGTGACTATAAGTCCATTAAAATAAAGCTCTTTCCCTCAAATCTGGAACTTATGTTAGTTGTCATCATTCACGACTATAATTAATTAAGTGATGATCAAGAATCT
>Ga0100385_1003504_pt1 | contig 13968 bp, 3 predicted proteins | sample CryGeymeta201509_FD_81543 | JGI IMG/M metagenome (GOLD analysis project Ga0100385, IMG submission 81543) | Groundwater microbial communities from Crystal Geyser aquifers in Utah, USA - Crystal Geyser metaG 2015-09 | ecosystem: Environmental > Aquatic > Deep subsurface > Groundwater | place: USA... | reverse complement strand
CTCTTACGAATCTTTTATAAATTGACGCAAGATTCTCACCTTTACGTGTAATATAAGCAAGCTTGATATACTTAACATCCTTACGATTTTGAATAATATCTCTAAAGTCGAGAGATTCTCCATATACAAGACCTGATAAGATCAAAAGAGAAATCCAAGCGTATATCCTCATTAAAACTCCGTCAGTGGTGAAATTGGAAAAATAATTTCTCCCATTTTTGAAAATGAAGACTGCCTATTCCAACTATCAAAGTACTTATAACGATAAAAATACTTTCCATGACGTGAACTTTGCCAGCAAACACTTGGATTTTCTAACCATCGGTTAAAAACCATCTTCGTTCTTGCCGCATTTTCATAAACCTCAATAAAGTATCTTGTACTATTCACGATTTTTGGAAGATCGAATGAATAACAACCACCATAATCTTTCTTAAACTTCATCACTATTGGAGCAGGAACAGGAAGTTCTTTAATTAATTCAGGAGGCGCTATCTTCGATTTCCTCGATGGTAGAACAGAAGATATTGATCCTCTCACTCTCCATGTTAGGTCATCAACATTTGGGACTTTTACGCTTACGCTATTTCCTCTGACAGGCTTGGAAATAATTGGCGTATCCGAACCTTTTGTAAATACCTCAACAATATTATCCTCAACAGGAGAATTCCACTTCAAAGGAAGTTCAAACTCTGCTCCCATCTTCTTTATCATACTTGGATTAACGGCTATATTTGAAATTCGAGGAGCTACATTTATTTTTGAATTTCCAATTTTCTGACCTTTTTGACCTTGGAAAAAATTTAATTGGTAGTCTCCACTTTCAAGATTCTTAAAGGAGAGATCAGCTCCCTTTATTACTCCAGACTTTATAATACTTCTATTGTCAGCCATCAACTCATATCTAACTTCACCCTTTGCCTGGGATTCAATTTCTATTTTTTTAATATAATTATCCCGAGCATCAATCTCATCGATATTATTTTTAATACTTACTGGGCTATCAAGAGAAATACTGAATTGTTTTCCGCTAGTTGTCGCCAGAGGAACATACCTAGCTGTTTGAGCAATAGCACCAATCTTTTGGGGAGTAAGCGCCCTCTTAGAAACAAAAGCCGCCGCTACGGCAAGTATACTTGGTGAAATTTCTTTTCCATACTCTTTACTTTCTTTAGAAACCTTTCCATTCTCGTAAAACTGATCATACTTCTTGTTACCTTTAAACAGAGTAACTGATGAAATGACTCCTTTTGAATCATATCTGGCGACAAGCTCTTCAACTTTTCTCCCTTTATCATCATATGTCTTCGCCTTTCTTAACGCCGGGATATTTTTATCGATATTTGATCTTTCATAGAGTTCAACTTCTTCCTTTCCCTGTCCTGAAAGAAAACGCGTTCTTGCTATTTGTTGCTTATCTCCATCCTTTATTAGGCCTTCTTTTACACCGAGAATTTTAATCTTTCTATTTTGATCAAAAAAGTCAAAAGTCAGATCTGAAGTTTTTGCCTTCACATTTTTAAGATCACGCTTTTGAAACGTAATTCCGTTTGAAGTTGATAAGACAGTGACATTTCGAGATGCCGCACGCTTAACGTCAGATTTACTTTCTAATGTTTTCACAATTTTTGATAGAACCTTATCAGCAACAAAGAGATCGTTTTTGATTTCTTGATCTAGGGCTTCCTTCAAGATAGGTACTTCAGAGGCGCCGACTTGCTTGACTGGAACGACACTAATATTGTGTTCGCCTGATTCTTGTGGGTAGAAAGCGAGTTGATCTGAAGTGGTAACCTTTCTAAAAACCTCTCCCGCTGGAGATGTGATATTCACTTCGACGGTATGTCCCTTAGGATTATCCCACTTGAAATCAATCTTCTCTCCTTGTAAAACATCAGACTTTATATGTGAAACGTCGACAGAAATTGGTCGATACTCCTTAATTTGTATACGATCGAGCAACTGACTATTGGCAATTTTTACAAAATAACTTCCTGGGGAAATATCATCAATATTAATTTCACCATTTTTAATCACTTCACTTTTAATGGGCTTACTACCTAGAGACTCATATATCTCAGCTGTTTCCCCTTCAAACTTATTTGAAACAAGATTTATATTTTGCTCAACAAGCGGATCAATATTAGCTGTCTTGACAAGATTATTCATTTTTACTTTTTCAAGATTTGAAGACGATACTCTAACGAGATCATTTGTTCCAACAGAGATATTCGCTTGTCCTTGATTGAGAAGCAAATCGGCCTTCCCCTCTTTGACATCAAGGAGTGTATTGTCATCAATCTTTTTAAGATTAATTACTGACTTGGGCTTAACCTTAATAGACTTAGAAAGTCCAGTACTCGAGCGTATTTTAAAACTTACATCTTTAGGGCCAGATGAAATAGAAATTTGCCCACGATCAAGATTTAATACCAGATCATTTTGATTTTCTGTAATAACGACTAAGGATTTTTTTGGAACATTTACAACAGCTTTTGATTTTATTAGCTCAATATTGATTTGCTCGTCTTGGTTTGCAAAAATTTTATCTCCATTCCAAATTTGAGCATCTCGATTTAAAGGAAGCCAAAACAAATTCCCTATTCTTTTCTGATTTCCTCGACCATCAATCAAACGCCCAACAACGTTACCAGAGCTACTACTTAGCATACTATCCATATCAACTTGATAATAGTAAGTACCTATTGCAATTAATGAAACACCCATTGCCATTATAGCTGAGTCGAAATGTGATAAATTAAACCTCTTGAACATTTTTTTAATTTCAATATGATATAGTTGATAACAAATTTTATTTTAACGCATGTCACGTCACAAGCAACTAGGAAATTAAAGTCATGTCCAGTCGAATGCCTTTTAGTATCAAATCAAAAATCATCCTTGCGATTACTATAATCGTTACCCTAACAACAGCTTTCAATCTCTACTATACTTACCAAACATTCAAAGCTGATAAGGAAGCATATATTTTCGAATCTGCTCAGAGATCAAGTTCACTTGCTCTTGAAAAGATGACTCTTTTTTTAAATCCAATTATAGAAAGCTTACAAAAAAATAATATTTCTGCAATCAATGAGAATGAGAATATTAAAACACTGATTGAATTTTCAAACAATAAGATCAAGATTACCAGTAACCCTGTAAATTATAAAATCGAAGAAAAAGCTCTCTCTAATCAGCTACAATACTTATTAAAAGATAAGAGTGATGGAGTTTATTTTGATAAATATAATTCTGAATATATTCTTGGAATAAAAAAAGGGAAATTTTCGAGACTTGTTCTTATAAATTTAGATGATCTTACAAGAAGTTTAAAGTTAGATAATATTTTTCAGTATAAAGTCATTGTTTCTAGTTTCGTCCTACTTGATAGTGAAGAAATAAATACAGGTGATTTTGATTTTACACAAAACCAAGCAAAAATCATTGACACATATCTTGCTGCAAACTCCTATAACCCTACTTATAAAATTAGTACTTTGAGTTTTATCAGCAAGGAAAAGAGCTTTTCCGTAATTAAACAGATCATCTTAAAGAATGTCTTCTTCGCAGTAGTAATTCTTGGCGTTTGTTTAATACTGGCAGTATTCTTTTCAAACACGATCACAAACCCGATAATACAAATCACCAACAAAACCAAACAAATAGCAATTGGAAACTACAATGGTGAATTACATGTAAAGACAAATGACGAGTTAAAATCTTTAGGTATTAGCATCAATGCAATGTCGCAAAAAATACGTGACTTACTTCAAGACAAAGAGCAGATGATTTTAGCGCTAGAAAAGGCAAATCTACAACTTGAAGATTATAATAAGAATCTTGAAAATAAAGTTAATGAAAGAACTAAAGAATTAAGAGAAGCAAATAACTTTATCAATACCGTTGTTAACTCACTCAATCAAGGTATCTTTGTTTTCAATGCAGAAAACAAAATTTCTGAGATTAGTAATAAGGCCTGCACTGAAATTTTTGATACAGAAGCTATAAACAAAGACGTTCCAACTCTACTTCATCTGAGCCCGACAGAGAGTCAAAACTTTAAAAAATGGTCAGAGATACTATTTTTAAACAAACTTCCATTTAATAGTGCTAAAGCTTTAGGCCCAAAAAGTTTTAAAACAGAAGAACCGGGACATCCAAACTTTAAGTATGTTGAACTAGAGTATATCGCCATGAACAATAGCGAAGATAAACTTAATAATGTACTCGTTGTAGCAACGGACAAAACAATGGAAGTGAATGCGCAAGAAGCTTTTAAAGAGAAAGATCTCTATGTTTCAATGCTTATAAAAATTGTTAAAAATAAACAAGCATTTATAGACCTCTATAATGAAGCTAACGACATGCTCGAAGATTTAAAATTCTCTCTCGGTCACGACAATTTAGAAGATAGAGCGATGATTGTTTTCCATACTCTAAATGGGGGTTTTGCCTCTTACAGTGCAGGATTGTTAGTCAATCAAGCAAGAGCGACAGAGTCTCTGATAAAAAGTTTTGATCACAGTAAAAATAATTTCAATCTCTTCATTCAAGATGAGATTGTAAAGTATCAAGACTTGATGCTAGAGTTCAAAGATGATCTTCTCTCTAAAATTAGCTCAAGTGAAGATATTGTCGAGATAAGTAAAGAAGACCTTATTGAGTTTGATCGCGAGCTTAAGGCCATCTCTTCTGAAGCCCATGAACTATTTGATACTTATATTAACAAGAGGAAAATTTCAAGTTTCTTTAGTAATTATGCTGCTTTAATCGAAAGCTTATCTGCAAAGCTTAATAAACCAATGGCTCCTCTACAAATAGATGACGGAGGAATACGTATTAATCCAGACTCCTATAAAGAATTTTTCTCAAGTCTAGTTCATCTTTTTAGAAATTGCATGGATCATGGGATAGAAACTTCACAGCAGAGAGAAACCCAAGGAAAAGCAGCAGAAGGTCTCATCAAGGTTTCTGCGAAACTTGATTCTTCTAAAATACATCTCAAGATTGTCGACGATGGAGCAGGATTAAATATTCATAAAATAAGAGAAAAACTGACTGAGAACCTTGGTGCTGAGACTGTCGAAAAAATGTCAGACGAAGAAATCTCAATGGCAATATTTTTACCAAACTTATCAACAAGTGAAAGCGTTACTGAAGTTTCGGGACGTGGAATTGGAATGAGTGCAGTCAAGGAATCAGTTGAAAAGATTGGTGGACATTTAACTTTAAGTACTAAGACAAATAAGGGCACAGAGTTTAACTTTGAGCTTCCCCTACTTTAAGAACTTTCCAATTTCATTGAGCTTTGCTTTTAATGTTTCAGTCGTAAATGGCTTTAAGATGTAATTCACAGCTCCTGCTTGGATTGCATCCATTACGGTGGCAACTTCATTTTCTGTACTAATCATGACAACAGGTATGTCTTTGAATCGGTCATCTGCTTTTAGTTTTTTAAGAAATTCAATCCCATTACATTCGGGCATATTAATGTCTGACAAAATTAATCGATATGGTTCCTTTTCATTGAACGCGTCTTCAACTTTAATCAAAGCCTTCACTCCATCTTGAGCAGAGCTTACTTTAGTAAAGCCAACCCCTCTTAACAAAGTAACTATTGATTCTCTTAGTGTGGCCATATCATCAACGACGAGAACCTTAACTTCACTTATGAACTTTTGAGACATTTCTTTCCTCTTATGTTTTATCAGTACTTTACGGTTAGTACCGCCATTCTATTAAGTCATTTTTTGTTTTCTTCATCGTAAGCTTTATCTATTTACATTAGGGAATAATCTGCCAACTATCTAAATATAAAGAAAATGTAAACTAAATGTATTAACACCCCGATGAGATAACAAATAGATATGAGAAAATTAAGAAACTTTCTTAATTTTGTTGAACGTAGGTGGTTAGTTAGTTTGGTGCAGAAAATACTTTTGTCCCTATTCATCATTTTAGTAATATCGAGTTGTAGCGATACAGCAAGTCTTACTGGTAAGATTGAGATTTCAAATATCGTCAATCCTGATACCGTTGCGCCTTCTATCTCGTTTATCTCAACACCAACTGCACTAACAGGAAATAATGAGTATAGCTTAACTTATACAATTAGTGATAACCCTGGTGGAACAGGTATTAGAAATTCATCTCTTTCCTATTCGCCAGATGGAATTACTTACAAGAGTCTAAAAAGTATTGGAAGCGGGACACAGACAGTAAAATTCTGTGTTCCAAATAAAACTCACCCTTTACCGACATTCAAAATTGATACAGTCGATAATAACAATAACACTGCTTCAGCGTCTCTTGGAGATACCGGGCCAAACTATAATATCACGCTTGATACTGAGCCAGTATTGCCATCACTCACTTCTTCAAATGGAACTGTGACAAGTACTAACTCGACTAAATTATTTATCGATGCATGTCTTCAAAGTAAATGTAGCGTGGATGCAATTTTCTATGAAGCACCAACTAATAATATTTCAATCGCTCTTAATGGAACACAACCAACTGCAGGAGATGCTTCATGGGTAACATGTGCTGATGCTCTTGCTAATGGTGTTGATTCACCAACATTTTTAACTGACAATGATTATGATTTAAAGGTTTGGGTTAAGTCTGAAGATACTGACTATGACTCAACACCAATTACTCATATCTCTTCTTCAAGTAGTGATATCACGGTTACCTATGATACGACAGCTCCAGATAAGTCGAGCATTGTTATCGAAGGAACAAACCTTACTGGTAAATCTCTAGGGACATATCGTTTCACTAGCTGTGGCGATATTACCAAAGTCATGATTAATAAAGCGGGTGCTCCCCCACTATCAACAGATAGCGGTTGGCAAACGTGTACTGATACAGCATTTTCTCTAACATATAATGACTTTTTAGAAGGAAATAATAACTTAAAGTTTTGGATCAAAGATTCTGCTGAAAATGTTAACCCTGGCTTCATTCCATTCACAACTAATTATGATCCTCCTAATATAACAGTTGTAGGCGGTCCCACAATCTCGACTTCAACAGCAAATATGACGATTGAATTTTGTGATGAAGCATCAATTACTCAGGTATTTTTTAACGAGACAGGAACCCTTCCGGCCACAGGTGATTCAGGGTGGCAGTCATGTAATACGGCATCTGGTCATTTTAACTATGGACCTCTTGCTCCTGGCTCAAGTACATTAAAAGCATACTTTAAATATGCTGACGGTTTAATTTCTCCAAACCCAAAAGATGTGCCAGTATATTTCAGTCCAACTGTTTCTTGGGTAGAAAGCCCAGTGACGAGAAGACCACAATCAACTTTTACGCTAGCATCTTGTGAAGGAGTTACTTCCGTTTTCATTAAAGCTCCAGGACCTGCACCAGCAGCCGGTGATGTAGGTTGGCAAACTTGTTCAACAACAGCAGGAGCAATAAATTTCGATGGGCTTTCACAAGGTACTCAGACTTTAAATTTTTGGTTTAAAGATGCATTAGAAAACGTCTATGGAGAAAATGCAACAAGCTCTGTTACATTTACACCTCCTCAAACAAGTGTAAAAGATGCACCAAGTATTTCAACACCTAAGGCTTACCTTACAGTAGACACTTGTACTGATATTCAGCAAGTTCTCATCACAATGGATAATGCAACAACACCGACAGGAGCAGAAGGTAGTTGGGTAAGTTGTAATACTGCAAGTAACGCTCTTCAATCTCCAAACTTTGGAACTGACGGATCACATACAATAAGAGTTTGGTATAAATTTACTGATAACTATGTCATGCCTGTTAATAATCAACATATTGTAAATTACACTTCACCAGACGTGACACCTCCCCCATTAACAACAGGAGATGGTGCTTTAGCAGATGTAACAGTCTCACTTGACAATGGAGATGGAGGTGGTCCGCCACCAACACTTCTGGCCAATGACTCAAGAGCAGACTTTACAATTAGCTCTTGTACGCCAACTGCTGATCCCCTTGATAATATCTCAAAGGTTTTCGTTGGAACATCATCGACTGCTCCACTTGCCGGAGCGGCCGGTTGGCAAACATGTTCAACGACAGCTTCAGCAATACAATCTTCGACACTACCAGATGGTACAAATAATTTATATATTTGGTTCAAGGATGAAGCTGGAAATATTAGTACAACATCTATCGACAAGACAGTCATCGTTGATACCTCGGGAGATGCTGGTCCACCTCCAAGACCACTTGTGACTGTTGAAAATGCTCCAACATTAACAACAGCACCTGCACTAATGACAGTTTCAACATGTACAGACATCGATCAAGTCTTTGTGAATAATAATGCTGATCCGCAACCTGCCTCTGGAGATATTCAATGGCAAAACTGTGATATAGCAACAGGAGCAATAAACTACCCTATTGATGTTGCGGGAGACTATACACTTCAAGTATGGTTTAAAGATACAGCTGGTAATATCAACCCTTTGCCTCGTAATGTTTCATTTATTTTTGATCCAGTCGCAAGTACACTTCCTGAGCCAATATCATACTGGTCATTTGATAATACACACTACTTTCATAATAAACTTATCGATATAAAAGGATCATCACATCTCAAAGTAGCTTCACCTTCAACTCTTAGTAAGATTTCTGGAAAAACAAAAGAAGCACTTGACTTAGATGCTTCAAATTATCTCGTGACTGAAAATAGTACGTCATTAAAACCAACAGTAGCCGTAACACTTTCGATGTGGGTAGATCTCGTTGGTGGAGATGGTACGACTCAACATATTGTTGGAAATATTTCGAGTGGTGGTGGATATGGCCTAAGACAAGAATCTAATGAGCTTCGCTTCTACGTTAATAGTAATTTTGTAAAAATACCAACAACAGATTATTCTTCTGGTTGGCACTATATAACTGGAACCTCTGATGGACAGTATATTAAAATTTTCCTTGATGGAGTTTTAAAGGACACACTAGACCTCGGAGCTCCAGCTAATATTAGCTACGGTTGTGCAAAGGTATTTGCAATCGGTGCTTCAGCAGCGACATGTACAGATAATGTTGATACTTTAAATAAGTTTTCTGGTTCAATCGATGAATTAGTTTTATGGAATAAATACTTAAGCGATACTGAAGCGTATAATCTCTTTGTTGATAATCAAAATAAATTTAAAGTAAATTATTCAACTACACAGCCAGTAGACATTTCTACAGCAAGCTTCTTTGGTGTTTTTGAACAAACGGCACTACTCTCGATAACAAACTGTTCAGATGGAAAATTTATTTATCTCGATGAAACCACTCACCCTCCGACAATTGATTCAACAAAGTGGATTCCTTGTAACTCTGTTCCTGGGGGATATTCTGAAGCAAAATTATCACAAGGGGCTCATGAACTTAAGGTATGGACTAAGGATGAGTATGAAAATATTTCGGCCGCTTATCAAAAGGTTGATACTACAGTAATCAGTGTTGTTAATGTGGATAAACCCGTTATTCACTTCAATTTTGATAACACTCATTCAACAGCACTACAAACACAAGATTTTTACTCTCACCTAGTCGCTCTTAATAATGGAGCAACACATAATGTTCCAGCAATCCAAAATGAGGGATATAAGTTTACAAAATCTGAAGGTGATTTCATTGAAAGTAAATATGCTTCGAGCTCAATGATAGAAAAAGACCTAACTTTTTCTGTGTGGGCAAAGCTTACTAAGAACGATAATAGAAACCAAGTTATTGCAGGAAATAGAATATCAAATTCAGGTTATTCGATCGAGATTGATGGACCGAATGCAGAGTTAAAATTCATCGTCGAAAGTATAAGTGGAAAGCGCGAGTTAGCAGTTACGACAACAAGTTTTCAAACAGATTTTCATAACCTTGTTGGTACGTATGACGGACAAGTTGCGAAATTCTTTATCGATGGAAACTTAGTTGCATCAAATGACTTTGGAAGTTCTTCGAATATTAATTATACTTGTCTTCCTTCTTTTGTCATTGGAGCTGGAGCAACTTGTAATCAAGGGGCTCTTGCGGGATCACACTTTGACAGTACGATTGATGAAGTTATCATTTGGGATAAAGTTATCTCTGATACTGATGTTGACAATATTTTTAACGGACAAGACACTGTTCCTCCAGAACCAGCAGATGTTACACCAAGAAATAATGAATACACAGTAGGAATTCCTATTGTTAGAGTAAATATTGAAAACTGCGATGATATCGCAAGTGTCTACGTGACTAATGATACGACGGCTCCAGTTGCCGACGCTGCCAACTGGCAAGCTTGCTCTATATCAGGAGATAAAATATATTCTAACCTCCTTGATAACGGAGTTAACACTGTTAAAACTTGGTTTAAAGACGCAGCAGGAAACGTCAGTTTAACATCAACTGATATGTCGATAACATTTAATTATGATTTCACTATTCCTGAACCATCTTCTTACTGGACTCTTGATGATGTCAATATCGTTGGCGCAACAGCAATCGATGTCACAGCAGGAAAAGATGGGATTATTTCAAATTCTCTACCTACTACCGGAGCTTCATTTGAAGCACTAAGATTTAACGGTACAAGCTCAAATATTCTAGTAAACTACGATGCTACACACCAACCAGCTTCTAAAGTTAGTTTAAGTGCATGGGTCAATGTAACATCTTGGCCAGTAAGTGATCAGTATATCGCAGGTAATTTAAATGATGGCGGTTATGCACTTGTTCTAGGCAATGGAACAGTGGAGTTCAGAGTTAAATCAAATGGTGTCATCCAAACTGTTAGTACATCTTCTGGAGCACTTGCCACTGCCACTAATTATATGATCACAGGTGTCTTCAATGAAGGATTTCTAAGATTATTTATAAATGATGCTGAAGTTGCAGTTTTCGATATGGGTGCAACATTTAATATCGACTATAGCTCAACTAATGCATTTGCCATTGGAGCTTCTGCTGGTACGGCCAATGATATCAGCGGAAATTATTTTTCAGGAATGATTGATGAAGTTTCATTCTTTAACGATGCACTAACTGATACTGTTGTAACAGAAATGTATGCTCGTGGATCAGTTGGCGACAAGATCTTCTATGACGTTACTCCTCCTGAAGTACCGACAACTCTTAATTTAATTTATTACAACTCTCTTGTTTCAAGAGCAAACTTAACTTCAACAGACTGTACAGGAATTGACTTCCTAATTGTTACAGCTTCAAAATTTCCTCCAGATAAGAATGATGAAGATTGGCAAACTTGTAATACACTTACAGGTGGTATTCTTTCAAAAGAACTCGACCCATCAGACTCATACGGAAAAGTTTGGACCAAGGACAAATTTGGTAATATTTCGAAAACTTTTGAGTATACCCCAATTACGACAAATTATGATCTTCCGATTGCAAGACCTGTTGTACACTGGACATTTGATAGTGCTCACAACAACTCAACAACAAGAAAACTAAAAGATCGAATTTCTGGAGCCGTTTTAACTAGTGAACATGGAATATGGGAAGACACTAATCCTCATCCTGCTGTCACAACATATGGTTTCGTTCATCATCCGGAAGGAGATTCACTTCAATATAATAGACCAGGTGTTTTAAATGAATCAATTAAGCAAGCATCCACTAACTTTACGAGATGTGATAACTGCGAGCACCTAAGAATTCAAGATAAAATGTCAGTTTCGGCCTGGGTTTACATTCCAGCAAATCATAGCTCTTCTGATGATTACATCCTTGGAAATTATGACGGAACTAGTGGTTATGGGATAAGATTTCAAAACGATGCCCCAATTGGAGCACGTCTCGAATTTATTTTAAAACTTGATAACGGTGAAACTTTAAAGCCTTATCTTGAGACTTCAAGTATCGCTACCGCCTGGCACTTAATCACAGGTGTTTACGATGGACAAACAGCATCTTTATACGTTGATGGTATTTTTGTAAAAAGTTTTACTTCTTCGACGGCTAGTACGATCTCTCATAATACAGGGATTAAGTTCGCTGTAGGAAACGCTCCAACTGGTGCAACACTACCAATTGATTGGGGAAGCGGAGGACCGACTATTGACTCAACATACTCATCTGGAGAAATCGATGAAGTTTTAATTTGGAATAAACCACTAACAGGATTAATGGTCTCTTCTTTGTATCATAATGGAGCAGATATCATTTATAGTGCGGACACTACAGCTCCTACGAACCCTACTCTTCGACGAGAAAATCAAAGAGAGACAATTTATGATGATAAGTTATATTTAACAGTAAATTCATGTACTGATATTTCAGGAGTTCTTGTAAACGAGGGAACACAGCCTGACAAGCAAGATGATCGATGGCAGATTTGTAGAACAAGACCAGGGTCTTTTAATCGTGGACTCTCTGAAGGTGGACACACTGTAACGCTTTGGTTTAAAGACCTTGCTGGTAATGTTACTCCTGTTTCTTCTGACTCTGTGGCATATTATAATAACCTCACTCTTCCTAAAGCTAATGCATACTGGCCTCTCGATGAACAGACTTATGTCAGTCGAAAATTTAGAGACGTCATGAGTGAGAGTCTTGAGCATGATATGTTTGCGTATAATTTTGAAACACCTCTAAATACTATCTCAGGTTTTGAGGCCGGAAAAAACTTAGATGCTGCAAATCTTGGGGGAAGATCATACTTAACAGGTGATGTTTCAATTCTAACTCGTCCTGTAAATGAATTAACTCTTAGTGGATGGTTTTATACAACTAATGGCGATACGGCAGAGAGAACTTTAATTGAATCAGCATATAATGACAGAGTTGCAGCAGCAACAGATGGCTATCGCCTCTATCTCTCTGGAGGAGTTGCCACATTTAAACTAGGGCTAACAATCGCAGGAGAAAGAACAATCTCAGCCAATATGGCAGGAGTGCCAACGGGGTGGAATCACTTCACGGCGGTATTTGACAATAACACCATGAATCTCTTTATCAATTCAACTCAAGTAGCAACAGCGACATTACCTGAAAATGATTTTATTAAATGGGCATATTCTCCAAGACTAAATATCGGAGCACTTGTTGAGACAGCTTCAACAAGACCAGGTACTTTCTTTAGTGATAAAGTTGATGACGTTGCTCTTTGGGGGCAAGCACTAACACAAACTGAAATCAATGATATTTATGCAAAAGGAAATGCTGGACAGTACCTATTTGATGTTAGGAAAGCTGCGGAAAATGTTAATAATGCTTACGTATATCACTATGATAATTTTGAATCACGCACAAAAATAACAATACTAAATTGCGATAATACACCTTTTGTCTATGTAGGTGATCCATCAGTATCTTCCCCAGATCCAAAATCCAATGACTGGAGACAGTGTAATACAACACCAGGTGCAATTATTTCAGCAAAGCTTCCTGTTGGAACTCAGTATGTAAGAATTTGGTCTAAGAACCTCTATGGAGATATCTCATCAGGCTTTGCATTACTGGAAATTCCATTAATTGATGATGATGATGATCTTGTTATTCCATTAACATATTGGTCATTTGATCAAGATCAATTTATTACTGATCGTTACTATGACTTAATAACTGGAAATAATGCAAGACTAGCAAGCACTAGTAACTACGCAAAGATTAAAGATGCGATTAATGATGGTGTCTCAACATCTGCATCAAATTATCTCTACAATACAAACTACCATGCCTCTGACGAAGGCCTAGGTCTAACAATTATGTTCAATGCTGTATTAGTTAATGCTGATGCAACATCGAAAGCTTTGTATAGTCATGGTGGCACAATAATCCAACAAACTGGTGGAAATTTAAATTTTCAAGTTAACCGAGCTTATGACACTTCTTACTCAACTTATATATCAAATACTCCGTCAGTGAGTATTCCGACTGCTCTGATTGCAACAGGTATTCACCATATTACGGCACAGTATGATGGAAAAAATTTAAGCCTCTATATTGATGGAGTAAAAAGAGCATTCT
>Ga0100385_1003501_pt1 | contig 13976 bp, 6 predicted proteins | sample CryGeymeta201509_FD_81543 | JGI IMG/M metagenome (GOLD analysis project Ga0100385, IMG submission 81543) | Groundwater microbial communities from Crystal Geyser aquifers in Utah, USA - Crystal Geyser metaG 2015-09 | ecosystem: Environmental > Aquatic > Deep subsurface > Groundwater | place: USA... | reverse complement strand
GATCGCCCTTACCATCGACCAAAATGAAAGAACTGGACATCACTAGGAAATTGACGCACATACTCAAAATCGTCTCAGTTTTACCGGCACCGGTCGTTCCAAATAGTACGATGTGAGTTCTGGCCTTATCATCAGTAAGGTGAGCCTCTTGACCAGTATTAACCTCATGGCCAAAGAAAAACACAGCCTTACCTTGTTTACCTAGTTTCTTTGCAATCCCTTTGAGGCCAGCATCCTTGAGTAATTCTGGATTTGTTTTTTCGACTATTTCTAAAGATTCTTTAATACCTTCTTTAGGAGAAAAATCATAGGCCAATGCTTTTTTTTCGTAACCAAAGTACTTGGGTTTGTCCATCAATGAATTTTGATAGTTATAGAAGGCCTTTCTTTTTCGACTCCACCCCATAATAAAAAGAAGCGATAAAATCGCGGAAATTTCCATCATAGTATCGCTCTTAAAGGCAACAATCATGAAGAAACCCGCAATTAGAACAGGGAACTTATTGGCGAAAAACGATTTTAGCTTTTTACCCAAAGGCCGCTGGTCTTTTCCAAGCCCTAGATTTAGGTTGTCGAACTTTTGAGTATCGACACCTCTAAAAAGTACACCATGATCACTCATAACCCATCCTTGGTTTCAAATTAAACAGTTGCAATTACGTTAATATACTCATCCGTTGGTTTATCAGAATGAACAATGTAATGGAGCAACATAGAAGATGCATCTTCGAATCCTTTCTCTTTTGCAAATTCTTTTATTTCTGTGCTTTCAACTATTTTAGATATGGTAGCAGACGGAACAAACAAAGACAGTTTCTCAAGCGCCTTGTCTAAACCGATTTTACCAACCACTTCCTTTTTGAATCCGGTGTCAACCGTGCTAGATGTTGTTGACCAAAGCATTTCTGGCGGCATAAAGTTCGACAATGGTTGAGCGATAACCTGATCCTTAGTTTTGATACGCGCAACAAACTTAGCGATATTACCCTGCGTCCCTTTGATTATTGCAGTTTGCACTTCATTATTAACTTTCAAACGCTCTTTAAAGGGGTTTTTGGTATTAGTATCGTTATCATCACTATCAGACTCACCACTTGTGATGAAAATAGTACTACATAGCGAAAGCAAATCATCACTAGGGTCAGTTATCCTCTGCGAGAACTTACGAATCCCCCATCCCTCTTTACGGTTCTTACGCTCCATATCGCACAGAAGAGAATCAAACTGCTTCATAAACATGTGAGCTTCTTCTACATTAAACACACTGGGTATAGCGTGATTGGATTGACTCATATTTTTAAGCGGTGTGAGAAACACAGGGTGAACATCATCGAAAAGACCAGGGTCTGTCTCAATACTTACCGTTCTTAATTGGTAGACAGCAAAACACAGTGACGTAAACAAAGCTTTTCTACGTTTATCTTCTCCGATAACCGACTTCAAATCGATTGATATGATCCTAGCAGTATCGAAATTTAGTACTGTAGGATGATTAAAACATGGGAACTCTACAACCGCATCCTCCAACCTTGAGTTAAAGTAATCGTAGTAAGTAACTCCATTTTCAAGCTTCTGCCCCCTGTACTTATCCGCCAAACCACTATTATTGGCAAACAACATTCCATAATCCTCAAGAACAGGCACCGCATAACGCCTACAGAACCTTACCGCAGATATAGCCTTTCCGTTGCTCTTTTCCATCAGCTCTTCTGATAAATCGAAGTAACTTTTAGTGTCGTTAAACTCAACACCCCATTTTTTAAATTGCATTTTGAGGTTATTTGGACACCTAGCCTGATCGTACATTTTAGGTTCGTTTTTTGGATGGTAATAAAGATAAAGCTCTTTTACCAATCGCGTGATCATGGGCAGTAATTCAGGATTGTTTAAGGTATCTTTCTCATTTATCCCACAGACCATAATAGCGATAAACTTAGCGATCACCGCAGTCTGTTCGTCTGTTGGACTGTACTTGCCGATAACAAGATCATGTATATTGTAGGCACTCGTCACTTTGGTTGTCATAGCATGAGATGTGATCAAGTGTTTTTTATTCTCCGGCAACATCATCTGCAATGTGTCGTTACCACCAAACGAAGTCCGCCCAACATCGGCCGTAACAATGATGGGCAATATCCCTGAAAACTTCTTATTGGCTTTAGGTTTTGCAATCAACGCGTAATTTAGCAGGGTCAATAATGTTGACTTACCGGTACCAGACTCACCAGGGAAATAAGCATTGTAATTTATGTTTTTTGATGACTGTTCTTCGTAAGAGAAAAAGGTAAAGTTGTCTGTTATGAACTGCAAATACCCGCTATTGTAAGGCCTCGCCTGCATAAACAAGGGAGACTGATAGAGATAAGACCCTAAATTTTCAAGAACTCGACCTTGCGAAGTTTTACTGTTACTGGCCGGCACTGTATCCATAAGACCTTGGAGTTTATTCGTCTCGACAGAACGAGACTTAACACCACCCCAAGCTTCCAAACGGTTTTCGATTGTGGTTTTATCACTAATAAGTGTATTTACATCATCAGCAAATACAGTGATAGTCATAGACATCCAAATGCTGAGACGAAGCCTTTCTTTATGCATATCCTCAAGTTGCCCTTGAGCTTTTTTAATGCGTTTGTTCTCAGATATAGGTAATACGCCTGAAATCATGGCGTATGCCTTTTTCTTTCGGTACTCAGAGCTTGCGAAAGGTTCACTTTCTGCCCTCTGGGAAACTACATAAGAAATATTTCTTGGCAAACTATTTGAAAGTGACTCGTAGCTCTTTAAATTATCCCCTTTTCTCTGCGGAAAGGTGACTACCAAAGTTGTAAAAAACCTATTCCCAATGCGCCCCACATTAGTTGGCAGTGATTTAGTGGCGGTGTCTTCCTCAGAATACCCCTCAGTAATAACCTGTTCAACAAGCGCAGGGAAGACAAGCGATTGTTCGTCTTCGTTGACTTCACCGTCTCTTTCAGAAATGACAGTGCCATCAAAATTTGGCTTCCAGTTTTCCGGTACTGTTCTGCCGTAAAGCGCTTCTTTGTAGTAATAAAGATGCTTTTCAACACGAACCGGATCCAATAAAAAACCAGCAATTTCGTCATTTCTAAATGAGTCTTTAATGTCGTTTACAAAAACATCATGGAAAGCCTTTAATTCCTTCTCAGCTTCGGAAAGAATGAGGGTTTGTGGCTTTGTAGACATGGAAAAATGCTCATTTAAAACAGCATCTTGGACATCACCCTGTCCTAGCTTTCCTGCGTTACCAGACAATTTTACGTCTGGAGTGGTAGTTATCACTAGAAATTGCTCTTTCCAAACACCTTTAGTGGCCAAAAAGTCAATGTAACCATCATGCATGAACTTGGCCGTTAAACCGGTTGCAATCAGTTCATCTAAAGAAGGCTGCATAACCTCCCTAAGCTTTCTCTTAGTTAGCTCTGGGTTTGATACGTCCACGATTTGAAGGCCATAACCGACTTGGGTGAAGTAAGCTTGAAGTCTTTCCTCAAGCGATCGAGAAATATTCATCTTCGACTCATCATTCACCAAAGATCTAAATCCTTTTAACCGGTACATTGTTACGAATGAACCGTCGAACGTTTTGAATGTAAAGTTATCGACAGGTGCTGCTACTTCATAGTATTCATCAATACTGTTTTTGCGCTTTTTACGAATTCTTTCTCGAACCACATCGATAGAAAACAATAACTTTAATAGAAAATCACTTTTCACTGTTAGCCAACCTTAATCCATTAATCCTTTAACTCAGTTAACTTAGCACTTTTCAAAAAAAATACCGGCAGCGCCGGCATTTTTTATTTTAAAAAACCTAACGTTTCCTTGATGGTGAAGGATGAGTTCTTTTAGGCTCATCCATACCGTTGACGGGTTGTTCAATTTCATTTTCAGCAGCTTTTTCTTGCACCGGTTTATCCAGCCCTAACAAATCAGCGTTCGCTTGCTTAACACTTTCAGGTAAGTCATCAAATCTGCTCTCCTCACTGGGCAAATTAGCTGAGTTAGCTAACATTTCATTCAATGACTGAGATACCAGCTCTGGGTTTTCGCTTTGCAACTTAGCAAGTTCATCGTGACTTAAACTAAAAAGATCGACGCTTTCAGGCTTTCTTGGAATATCAAGTTCTTGCTCAATTTCGTGCGACGCCTTTGGCAGACTAAATAAATCCAGCGCCTTTCCTTTTTCACCTTCAACATTTAGCTTCTCTGAGGCTGGCGCACTCTGTTGATGCGTTTGTTCAGGAGATTCTTTTTGTGGAACTTCCTGATGTTTAGTTTCAGGGGCTTTTCTTGCCGCAGACTTTTCCTTTATGGCATTAAGATCAGCAACGGCAGACTCACCACCAAAAGTGCTTATAACCCTTTCAGACTGTGACACCAAAGCCTTGTACCTTTCCTTAGACAATCGCTCGCCATTTTTCATAGCTGCAATATCATCGACAACAGATTTTTTAACCTTTTCTATCATGGCTTTAGTTGCTTCATTGACCGGTGTTCTGTTTGGATCACCCTCAGGCAAATTAGCTTTATAACTAATGGCAGCTACTGTCTTTATTTGTTTGTCAGACATAAAAGCAAGAGAGCCATCATGCTTTTTAGCTGTGGTTGCAATAGACATTAAAAACGAATCGGCTTTAGAAAGTTCAGCTCTATCTTGAGAATGAGGTTTCGCGCCATTCTGTTGATTCATTTCTTCCGGCGCAAGAGATGGAGCCATATTCGAACTTTCAACATCGACATTTACTGGTTGGCTATTTTGATAATCTTGAGATGACCCCGCGAATTCAACATCTGGCGGCACTTCGTTATCATCATAATCCTGTGGTACATATCTATCATCATCATCATAGTTAGGGGGCGATGGAGCCGCTTCTGTTGCTGGTTCAGCGTCGTCTGGTGGGAAACCACCAGCATTTTGCATATCACCACCCTCTTGCACTGGAATGTCATGTTGATCGGCACTTTCATTCTGGTAATTATCTTGAGGGTGTTCACTATTATTCGGTTGTTCCCCACTTGCACTGGTTCCTGAAGGCGCGAACCGCTGAGTATTATCTCTGCCTTGAGCTTCAAATTCAGATATTTTAATTAGCACTTCAGGCTTGTCTGAAAAAACTTCTTTTAACAGCTCTGGTGAAACGGCACTCATCTTTTCTGCTTCTCTAGAACCAAGACCGCGTTCAGTCCCGACCTTATTCAATAGCTTTTCAAGATATTCAACGCCAATTTTCACAGTGGCCGCATTTCTAGGGGTAAGCACAACATCATCGCCATGCCTATCAACGCCCATTGGCTCAAGCAACTTATGGTGTTCAAGCAATGTATTCAATTGATCAGCTGTGAACTGTTCTACTGGAACAGGGGGAACATCCTGCTCGCCCTCTTTGCTACCCATTCTTGCATTTGTTATTAAACTAACAGACTGATTAACTTCTTCTAAGGTGGGAAGCTCATTATCATCCACGGTTAATTCTGGTTTCTCAGGTGCCTCTTCAATCGTATTTATTGAGTTTAAATAACGTTCTTTTATGCTTTCGAACAACACTGCATGCCTTGGATGACAGTTTATATCCTCAATGTCATAACCGACTCTGGTTAAGCTATCGATCGTACCTCTAATGAATTTCTCTGCATCTTTAGGGTTTGAAAAATTCGCTTTGATATAAGGATTCTTAATCCCCTTCTCCATGACCTTAGCAGCCATGATGTCGTAAACCTCTTTAGGAGATTGGGCTGACGGCATGACAACCTTATTTCTGCGATAATGCAGATGTATTTTGGTCACTCGACCATTATCATCCATTTCAGATAAACTGTTTGAAAAAAGAGACTCTGATGGGTAATCGAGCGGAGTGCTATCTAGAGCATCAGCAGCTTTGTTCTTCACAAAACTTTTTAACTTATCAACAACTCTTCTTTCAACATAGACAACACCAGGAATACCATTCTGAGGGTCACCCGCCAGTGCGTTTTCCATAATTTTCGACATGATTTTGCGAGCTTCATTTTCTCTATCGCCATCACGGACATAATCAGGCGCAAAATCTAAGTCTCCACGTTCAACCGTTGCAACACTTTGATCAAACTCATTTTCAGTCAATAACTCATCAGCAGGAATGTTGACATTGGCTGGTGGGTTAGCTGGTTGATTATTCTCGGAAAGTGATTGTGACAAATCAATTTCATCTATTGCAGATTGTGGGACGTCAATGCCTTTCTCATTAGCTATCTCTACGACACGCGGAAGTTCGTTGCTTAAATAGTCATCAACATAACCTTTAACTCTTGAGTCTATATTATAAGAATTTTTATCATTTTGATATCGGAGAAGAAGCTTTACAACATCATCATCGACAATACCCTGCTCGCCACCCAATGTGACGTTAAGCAATTTATTAAAATCTTCCTTGCTAATGACAGCACCAAAATTTTCGCCTTGTGGGTTAAACCCATTTAAATGAAGCGCTCTACTGGCCAGATCAAGTCTTGCATTAGTATATTCAGCATAACCGATTGCATCATCAGATACAGCACGCTGAGTAATAAGTTCAACAAGATCCTGCTGAGCTTGCTTGTCTTCTATTGGGTGAAGTTCTAAAAGCCTAGCAACCTCTTCTTGATACTGACTTTCAATCAGCTCAGCAAGCATCGCTTTCTTCAATTTTTCGTAATTATCAATGGACATAATTCATATTCTCTTAGTTAGCGGCTTCTTTTTATGTTGGCATTATCATTTTGAACAAACACCATATTCCTGCCTGTTACGATGGTATTAATTAATTCAGGCACCGCGACCTTTAATTCTTCCATTTTCACATCGGGAGCTTCACCTAACAACGAATTGAAGCCACCTTGTTCAACTAACTTAATAATATCACTAACAAGACCTTTAATCTTCGTATTATCATTTTGAATTGACGGATCTGGAAGAGGACGTTCCATGTAATTTTCGGCAATAACATGCAGCATCCCAACAACATTGGGATTTTCAGAGGACATAAATGGAGCATGGCGTCTTGATGCCACAATAGCTTTCACTAAATCGTCTGAAAAGCGACCGGCTAAACCATCTACAATATATCTAACTCCTTGGTGAACTCTAAGTCCACCTTCTACTGGAGTCCTTAGTATATCCAAAGGCCTTATTTTATAGCCAAGCTTCTGAACATACTCTTGGCGCACTTTATTTACGCCTATGCTATTCCCATAAACTTTAATATAGGTGTCTGGATAGGTTAACTTTAAATGCATTTGCTCAAGTGCTACTTTGACGTAACTGGCCGCATGCGCCTTGGGCATAGTGTAGCTGTCTTTCTTGCGGTCTATCTCTGCAAAAACAAGTTCAGCTTCATTCCTTGTCATTCCTTTTTTGACAGCCCCATTGATGAATTTTTCTTTAAGTTCATCTACAACATCAAACTTTTTCTTTTTGAATGCAGATCGCAGAGTATCACCCTCTGTGAAGGTGAAACCAGCCAAATCCATACAGATATCTGTAACTTGTTCATCAAAAAGTATAACACCATGCGTGTTCTTCAAGTGGGGAACTAATTTATCTGAAGGCAAATTTAAGCCCTGATTTTTGTTTCTCAAATACCTTTCTAAATCACTCTCACTTCCATTTCGTCCTTTTTTGGGAGCCTTTGCGAGAGTTAAACATGCTACTACCTCATCAAAGTTAGCAGGCATAACTTGATTTATTACAGGGCGTGTTGAGAATCCGCTAAGTTGGTATATTCCATCTAGAGCATCCAGTTGAATTGCCTTGTAAAGTGAAGGGTCTGAAATGTTTTCTTTTAGCTCTTCACCATGCATCGATTTTAGCATTTTACGTGCAATTTCAAGCTCACTACCAGCTTCAGAAGCCAAAAGGGCGTCATATTTTATCTGGCCAACTAATTTTGCCGAGTCAGCAGTTAACTCGCTTCTTACCAGCATTTTTTCTGGTAATCTAACAGCTGCCATTGACTTGGAACATGGCCTTGATTTAGAAAACAATATACCACCATTATGCGTCCCTGAAGACACATAAAGATCTTGAAACTTCCTTGCAACAGAAATCATCTGATAAAGAATATCATCTTCTCTGTATGCCTTTTTAATTTGAGGCTCAGAAAGGAATTCATCGAATGTCATGTATTTAGGGACTTTCTTATCATATGGCTTGAACAATTTTTCGAATTTCTTAATTGTTTCTTCATAATATTCAGCCGTTTTAACCCCGATTGAACCTGAAAGCGCCTTCATAGCTTCTTTCATTAACGCCTTGGGTGACTTAACTGTGTTGAATGTTTTAAGCCCAACAATATTGTCTTCACCAAATTTAGACTGTAATGCTTGAGTAAATGCTTTTACGTCAGTCACATCTATATCAACATCGGGCATTTCGCTCCTGTCCGGATCCATAAATCGACTAAAGCTAAAATTATACTCTACGGGATCTAGCGCCTTCCCTTCATCAACAAATAGAAACAGAGTCAAAGAGCCACCAGCCGACCCTCTCATTCTAATAGATACATTTTCCTCTCTACCTAAATCGAAAAGCGCCTTGGTATTTTGAATATACATTTCAGCACCATCGATGCTACGGAAGGCTTTGAACTCGTAGTCAAGACGTTCATAATAAGATTGACGTTTACCCTCTGGTATTTCATTTTTATCTAAATATTTATCAAGTAGCCCTTTAACCTCATTTTTGAAATCGCCTGAATCGTCATATAAAGGTTCGATTTTATTAACTGAAGACAGTATTCCGGCATCGGGCAAATCAGTAAATCTCTCAGGCGGTATTAACCCATGCTTGTTAACGATGTTTATAGATGGAAGATTGTGTTCTCGCCAAAGCTGAACCTTATCTTCTGATAGGTAAGTCATTTCACTTACAACTTCCATTGCAAGTTCATCACTCATATCTACTCTTTCCAGTTGCGAGCGATATCGGTGTAGAGCGACCATCGACATATTCATTGACGGGGGGAACATAGCCGTACTTGTTTCAACTATATTGACGTTTCCGTTTTTTGCCAATTTCCCTATTTCATCAGCGACATCAACCTGCCCCATCATTGAGGAAGGAGTGAGGGTAACAAAATAATCTGTCCCCAAAGCTTTTTTAATCTGCGAGCTAGCCCCCGCTCCAGTTCTTGATAATACCGAACCAGGGAATCCATCTAAAACAGAAACTTTTTGGGCAGGTAACGTGGCTAATTTGCCAATGTCAGTCAAACCACATTGGCTCATTCTTACATCTTGCTGGAGACCAGACAAAACATCATTTAGGGCTTCAAAGCCCTCTGCGTCATTGGCAAGAACAACTATATCGCCTATGTAATTCCCTTCATGGCCTATTCTAAAGGTAATGCCTGCAATTCCCTTAACACCCGCTTTTTCGCACGCATATAAAAACTCAGGCACGCCTGACAATGTGTTTGTGTCCGTGATAGCAGCCGTTTTCTCGGGTTGCTTTAAAGCGTGATTGATTATTTCTTCATGGCGTAACGAACCGAAACCAAGAGAATAATGAGAGCGATTAATTAGGGAAAGCATACATTCATCCTTGAACTTATTTATATAATGTTATCACAGGGCTACCCCAGAATTACTTCTTGGGCTTTAATTCATTTCCAATTTTACCCTTGTCATCAAAATAAGCCGCCTTACATTTGTCATCTTCACATTTCCAAATTTTATAGGTCTTGTTCGGGAATGTTTGGAGATACACTTTTGATTTTTTACATTTGGGGCACGGGGCTGATTTGCCTTTTTTGTCTAATGCTTTTTTGCCGCCACCACCACCAGAGCTAGGTGCGCCTAATAATGCACCTGGCTTACCATCAGCATCAAATTTTGATGTATTACAAACTTTGCACTCCCATATTTTAAAGGGTTTTGAGCCTGGCTTTTTGCTTTTTATTGAATGTAAGAACCTAAATCCTTTGCATGGAGAATCACAAGGTGTGTAACTTCCACCAATAGGCTTGCTGATCCTAAACTTCCCCTGATTCAACTCCTCAAAAAAACGACCAAGTAGTTTGTACTGACCGTCCATGAATGTACTGAAATAATCAGGCTCCTTCTCTATACGCAAAAACGCATCTTCCCAGTAAGCGGAAACTTCTGGCCTAAGAAAATAGGGAGGGGCAATCCGGATCACTTCCATGAGTTTTGACGTTGGGAATATCCTATCTACAGCCGATTTACCTTCACCATCCTTCTTTTTGTTGTAATAACCCTTAGTTTCAAGCTCGGTCACATGAGATTCGCGGGTTGCAGATGTTCCAATCTCTACCTTTTTGAGCCTTTTTAAAAGCTCTTTGTTTTGAATAAATCTGTTTGGCGTTTTCAAAATATCCAGTAATTCAGCTTCACTATATCGCTTTGGCACTGTTGTTGTGCTTGTCTCCAGATCAGACTTGGTAATGCCAACCACTTGTCCTTTTTTCAATGGAGGCAAAACACTACCTTGGTCTTCTGCATCTTCATCCTGTTCTGGTCTATCAAAAACACGCCACCCCAACCTTTGTGGTGTTGTACCAGAACTTTTAAACACAATGTTTTTAGCAACTTGAGTTTTTATATTTGTACTAAAATACTCATAGTCAGGAAGGAATTGCATTAACAACCGCTTCGCCGCCTCCTCATATACCGTGAACTCTGACGGCTTTAAGATGGCCATGTTCGGCGCTATTTCTGCCGTGGGGATAATCGCATGGTGAGCTTCTGTGTCCTTAATGCCCTTTTTCCAAATACTGCTTTTGCGAGTTAAATCGAGCATAGAGAAAACTTTTTCGTAAAACTCTTTTTTCTCAGGAGAAAGTTGAGGGGCATTTCTTAAATTCGTTTTTATAGCATTAATATAAGCTGGCATTTTAGGATGCATTTCAGTATCCAGTTCAACCACATCAACACGAGGGTATGTCAGCAACCCATATTCTCCGTACAATTGCTGCATTGCACTACCGGCCACATCAAGCTTCATCTTAAATTTACGTGACAAATGACTAGTTAAACCTGTTCTGTCATAGCCCTTTGGCGGTTTTTTAGTTTTCTTACCAGCTTCATATTCAACAACCTGACCTTTACCGGCATTCTTTACAGCAGCTGCTATTTTCATGGCTGTTGTATGGTTGATTAAATAACCAGTTGTTTCATCTTTGACTTGTTCAGGTATTATCAAACGTCCTTTGTACGTACCCTCTGGCGCTTTGAATATGGCCGTTACATTATAATAATCCTGTGGTTTAAAGTTTAGTATTTCATTCTCTCTAAGATACAGTATGTAACTAATTGCGAATATTACTCGGCCGGAATTTATCGGGGTGTTTGGGGGTAAAAAACCTCTATTAGCAACTGTCAACGCCATGGTGATATTCATGCCGAACATCCAGTCACAAAACAGTCGCGCTAGGCCAGCATAAAATCTATTAACGAAAGGAGCCGCCGAGACTTTCTTGTCATACGCTTCCTTCATTGCTTTTTCATTAATCTCAGAATAAAGCATACGAGTTTTGTTCGGGTGATCTTCAACACCAAGTAAACGTAATACTTCCCAACCTAGTAACTCACCTTCTTTATCATTATCGGTCGCAATGATTATTTCATCGGTACCAACATCGACAAGTGCCATTTTTATACACTTAAGTAGCCGCTTAGATTTAGGGATATCTTGTACTTCGAATTTAAATTCATCAGGCTTTGGTAGGATCGGAAGCGCCTCTAACGACCAGCCTTTATCTTTTAGTAGAGGTGAGTAAAAATTAGGCGACTTTAAGCCAATGATGTGACCGCTTTCATTAACAACAGCAATTCCACCCTCGTTGTCATAGAACACACCAGGACGCCCATCAACTTCTATATTTTTATTTAAGGAGAATATTTTTTTAAAAATATCGGCCTGTGTGGCTTTTTCACACAGGATGACTTGAGAGAATTTGCGCATAACATCCTTGTTATCAAAATGAATTACTTCGTCTTCGCTCTAACTAAGCGATCTAGGGCGTTATTTAAATCTGGTCTAGATTCAAATAATTTGGCCTTTTCAGTAACTCTTACGAATTTTTCAGTAAAGATACCACGACAAACCATATATGTCACCAATGAAATGACTGCATCATAGTCATCATTAACCCAGCTCATATCAATTTTTTCGTCTAACGCCCGAATTGCATCTCCAAAATAATCACCGCCAACAAGAGGGGTGTACATAAAATGATATTTTGATGCGAATATAACATCGCTTTTGTCTAATTCAAGGTGACTTTCTTTTTCACCAGAAAATCTAACCTCTAGGTGCTTTATCATTTTGACTTCTGATTCACTTTCGCTCACCATTGCTTTCATTATGATAATCTTCCGGAGAATATCAAACATAGGCAATTCTGAAGCATCGATATCAACCTTTGATGAACTGGCATGTAGTATAGCCATATTCATATATGCACTTAACGACCGAATATCATCACTTGAAAGTGGCTCACTTGTTTCACTAGGCTCTGGCAACACGATTTCTTCATTTAGCGAGGTGGAATTGGTAATCGCATTAAACAATAAAAGCTTACCTTCCAGTGCAGCTAAGAAACTATATAAATGCTTCCTATGAAATGGGGTTAGTTCATCCACATCGATTATAGGGCGAGACAATACACTTTTTAATCTACCTATTCTTTGATCAATATCCTTTTGCATCACTTTACTCCTTTTTATCGAGTCTATTAATAAACGATTCGATATTGTTTCTTATAGCGCCTGATTCAACTATGTTAAATACTTCCGAAGACCACCACGATATCTCTTTTTCAAAAGCTATCTTGTTTGGTATCCACCTTAAATCTTTATACAAACGATCTCTCAGCTTATATTTTTCAGGAGGAAGTAGATTTAAAAATCCAACTGAGGCTTCAACACTTTGAATGCCAATCGCAAAATAAATTCCAGCTTTCTTCTCTCTTTGCTCTATAAGTTTTTGAATCACAGACAAGCTGTTTTTCAGCTCTTTTTCCTCAATAGAAACTTTGGTTCTCGCTACAATAAACTCAACTGACCAATATATTCTCAAGAACACACTTAATTCTTGTTGAGTCATTGATGGAAGAAATGCAATAGATCCCTTTTCAATACTAGGCACCCTGTCTAAGTTTCTTGTGAAGTGACACAAGGCACAAGCATTGAACCACGCACCATCATCGAAAAACGGGTAATACTCAAGTCCGTGGTTCGGCGTCCCACACACATCACAAGTTGGCTTTCTCATTTCCTCAAGAAAAGCCAACTCTTCTTCTGTAGGTTTGGGGTTATATGTAGAAAGGCCGATATTTAATGAAATACTCATGCTAACCATCCGATGAGACTTGAGCAGCATTGTCATTGCTTCTTAAGTCATTAGCTAAAGAAATAATGCTTGGAGAAATCATTAAAGCTGACGACGCCAAGATTATAATCAGAGATTTCCCAGTTGTTATTTTCATGTTTTTTGCGCCAAGCATATTTAGCATAAAGTAGCCGCCACCGATCAACAAAAAGACAAATGAAACTAGCTGTAGTGCGCCAAAAAAGAGCTTCAGCGTGTTATTGTCCATTGCTTCAACATCAACACTACCGGCGATATCCTGCTTTATTGCGTCCAAGCATTGAGAGCCACCATTTCCAGAAATAGCAACCCACGGATCCTTTATATCCAAAACCAAGCACACATTGCCGGCCTTGTAATTGAAAATGTCACCAAGAATAGTCATAAGAGAGAAGGGTTGGAAAAATAAAACCATACCGACCATCATCCCTAACAAAAAACGAAATAGCGTTACCGGCTTATATTCCATTTGTTGTAATTTTCCATGGTTCTGTTTTTCTGACACAGACATAAAGAAATTGATGCTTAACCAAAGGATCAAAATCAATCCTGCAACCATACCCAACACTCGCGCCAAATCGAACAAGGCAGAAATAAACTTAATTTG
>Ga0100385_1003496_pt1 | contig 13996 bp, 11 predicted proteins | sample CryGeymeta201509_FD_81543 | JGI IMG/M metagenome (GOLD analysis project Ga0100385, IMG submission 81543) | Groundwater microbial communities from Crystal Geyser aquifers in Utah, USA - Crystal Geyser metaG 2015-09 | ecosystem: Environmental > Aquatic > Deep subsurface > Groundwater | place: USA... | reverse complement strand
TTTCGCTTCATTTTGAACTTCATCGGCATTTTTAAAAAGCTCTTCCAGTGTTGGAACGCGTAGATGATATACTTTTGACTTAACCGATTTGGGTCCACTAATAACATCATTATCAAACAACTCAAAGTAAAAAGAAACTGCATCCCTTGAAGCCAGCATTAAATCGCTTAAATTCCACAGATAAAACACATCTTGATTTGTTAATTCATAATTAATTGGTATTAAAATAGGAGAATAATTTTCATCAATATTCCCAAATTTAGTACTAATTAATTTATAATTTAGATTAAGTTTATTAAATCCATAATCATCTTTAATATTTATTGCCGTAGAAATAGTTTCTGTTTTTGTTAGCTCAACATCTGCTGTTGGTTGTAAAATATTAATTATTGGAAATTCATCAACAATACTTGTTATTTTGTATTCAATAGGACTGTCGTTAATATTATTATTAACATCTCTTATTTCTATTTTGTAGTTCAAATTTTCTTTTACCGTAAATAGCACGTTACCAATATTATTATTTAAATTTAATTTTGCTTTTGACCTATCGCTGAAATAAACAATTCCATTTGAAAGCTCTTTGTTTGAGCTAATACTTAAATTAACCTTACTGCCAACAACAGCAAAAATATTTCCATTATCTTTTTGAACAAAACTCTCTAACTTAGTATAGTTTGGTGGATTTACTTTTAATTCAAGTTCCGCAATTATTGGCTTGTCCAAAACTGAAATTGTAAATTCGTCACTACTAACTTCTTCAGCTAATACATAATAATTTGTTGTATTCACAATTGAATTAATTGAATAATAAAATATTTTACTAGAATCTGGAGTAAGTATTTTTGTTTGATAATTCTGGTTTTCTTTATCCTTATAAAATAACGTAACAAAAGATGGCTTGGCACCCAAAACGTCAATTTTAATTAAAACTCTTTCGCCTTTTGTAACGGTTATGTTTTGGGGCTCTATGTAAAAAATGTATTTTTGAGGAACAATATATTCTTTGGAATAATTGATAATTCGTTGAGTAGCGTTTTGTAACAAAGGAAAAGAAGCAAATAAAATAACAGACAAAATAATGGTCAAAAATGAAAATATTATGTTTTTTTTTAGTACCGAAAATGGAATTACTAAATTAAAATTATATTTTTCCATCTTTTGCAATTCAGAAAAAATTGCCTCTTCTTTCAATTCGGATTTTGTTTGATCTTCATATAGTTGAATGGTGTTAAGTAGTTTATCGTTTATATCAGGGAAATAATCTCCAGTAATTTGTGCTAAATTATAAAAATCATTTGCCTTCAAAGGCATAAATATTTTTACTGCCGGTAAAACAATGAGCAAAAACAGTGACACAAAAAAAACCAAAATACCAATATTAAACAGAATTGTTCTATCATTTACTGAATTTAATCCCAATAACTCCAATACAGAAAGTATTAAATTTAATATCAAAGTAATTATAATTAGTGTTAACAAGCCCTTTAATAAATTAAGTAATTTATTCTTTTTATAAAGTTTGCTTAATTTTTTTTTTACATTTATTATTTTAGAATCAATTTTATTCAAAGCATTTAATTTGTTAATGAATAAACAACAACATTTGTACCAAATCTTAAAGCGTCTAATCTCTTCTCATCTGAATCGTTATATACTTCTTTATCAACCCAGCCGTCACTTGGGTTGCTTTCAAAAGTATAATATACTGCCAATCTTTTTCCAACAAATAAACCAAATCCTTGAGGTGGTTTGTTGTTGTGTTCATGAATTTTGGGTGGACCAAAATTAAAATCGTAAAAAGAGTGATAAATTTTATTATTAAATGGTATTTCAATAAATTCTTGATTTGGATATATTTTTTTAAACTCTCGTCTAATTGGTTTATCTATTCCATAATCATCATCAATGTAAATGAAGCCCCCCAGTTCCAAATATTTTTTTATATGCTCAACCTCTATTTCTGTAAAAACAATATTACCATGACCAGTAATAAACAAAAAAGGATAGTTAAAAATATCACCACTAGAAACATCAGCAAAAACATATTTTGCATTTACTTTTATTAAGGTTTCTTCTTTTATAAAATTCAAAAGATTAACCTCTGCAGAAGGATCATTATACCAATCACCACCACCACTGTATTTTAATCTTGCAATTTGAAAACCAGTTTTATTTTGTGCTTGTATGTTTGTACAAAACGAAACAAGCAAAACCGTTAATATTTTAAATAATTGTATTTTCATAATTATAAAAATTAACTACTTTTTTGATTTAATAAACTACTAATTTATTTTTACACGCAACACTTTTAATAAGTTTTTAAACTCACTATTTTTTTTTCTAAAAACTGCTTCTAAATTATTTAACTCTCGTCGTATTCTATAATTTTTTCTTAAAAAATCGAAATAATTTATTCGCTCTTCGGTTGATAAATTGAGACTTTCTCTCATCAGTATGTCGTCGTTTATTATCTGATAAGATTTATCAAATAATTTATGGAGTATTTGTCCACTGTTTTCGTGTTCTTTTATTTCAATTTTATTATCAACAACTTTCTCAAAAATAGGTTTCCAAATTTTTGGAGTTTTCAAATAATTTGAAAGAGCATCATAAATTATTTTTGTTCCATTTATTTTACCTTCAAACGAATAACCAGCTATATGTGGAGTTCCAATATTAATCAATTTATATAATTCAACATCAAAATTTGGTTCTGTTTCCCAAACATCCAATACAGGGTATAGATTATTGTTTTGTATTAATTTGTTTTTTAGAGCAATATTATCAACAACAGCTCCACGCGATGAATTAATTAAAATTGTATTTTCTTTTAGCTTTGATATATTTTCCGAATTTAATAGATGAACCGTTTTATCAATTCCACTTTTATTTAATGGAACATGAAATGTAACAATATCACATTTTAAAACATCTGAAAGTGGAGAAAAACAATTTTCTTTTCCAATTCTTTCTAATGGGGGATCATTAATTATTACCTTCATTCCTAAAGCTTTTGCAATTTTTACAACCTTTGTTCCTATATTGCCAAAACCAACAACGCCAATACTCATATCTGGAATATTTAATTTGTATTTGTGTGTTAGATAAGAAATTGCTGAAAAAACATATTCGGCAACTGAATAAGAATTACATCCAGCGGCACTAGAAAATTGAATATTGTTGTTTTTTAAATAATTTAAGTCAATATGGTCTGTTCCAATTGTTGCAGTTCCAACAAATTTAACCTTTGTGTTTTTAAGTAAATTTTCATTTACATTAGTTATTGAGCGGACAAGCAAAACGTCTGTTTTTATTAAGTCGTTGTTGTTTATTTCTCTTCCATTTTTAAATTTTACTTCGCCAAATAATTTAAAAGCTTCTTTACCTAACACTATATTTTCATCAACAACTAATTGCATTATTATAAATTTTCCATTTTCTTTTGATGTGAAATTTTGAGATTACGAACATCCATTTCTAAATCTTCATCTTCCCAATCATATTTTTTGTATAAATCTGTTTTTCTAAAAAAGAATGCCACAAATATGCCTATTAAAAACCCGAACAGATGTGATTCCCACGAAATGCCTTGTTTTATGGGAAATATTCCATAACTTAATCCGCCATAAATAAATATTGTAAGTAAACTTAAAGTAATTGCGCGTTTGTCTTTTCTAAAAATTCCACTAAAAAAAAGGAAAGAGAATAATCCATAAACAATACCACTGGCACCAATATGATAATTTTCTCGAGCAAAAATCCAAACTAAAATATTTGTAAAAGTGTAAATAATTAAAACTATTTTTTTTGAGCTGGTTGGATAGAAGTAAAAAATTGAAATACCCAAAACTAAAATTGGTATAATGTTGGAATAAAGATGACCAAAATTTGCATGAATTAATGGTGCTGTTAAAATGCCTATTAAACCAATAATATTTCGTGGTAAAATTCCAAGTTGAACAAGATTTAAATCATAAGCGTAAGAGATGGTTTCTATTGCTGATATAAAAAAAACAAAGAGAATTGGAAATTTAAGATAATTAATAAATTTCTTTTTCTCTGATGACATAATATAATGATGGTTTAATTTATATTCTTATAAAGAAAAATATTCCTTCATGTGTATAAAATAATTGTCCTTCCAGCATTTTCTATATTTTTTTCCATCACCTTCCGGAAGGTTTTCGTGAACTAATATAACTTTTGTGGAATCTTTTTTATTTTCAAAATTAACTGTTAATAAAGAATCTTCAGAGTCTTCTGGAAAATCAACTGTTCGTAAACTCATAATAATTTGTTTAGACATAATCATTTGTTTAATTTCGCCTTCAACATAACCATCTAAAGAAGTAAATCGGCTTCCAACTTTTTTTTGAATATCCACATTACTTCTTGTAAAAGCAGAATGTTCTTTTTTATCAAGCCAAGCATTATATACTGTTTTTGGTTCAACTGGTAAAATCAACGATAGTTTTATATTGTCTTTCATACAATTCTCCTATTTTTTATACTAATTTATTCATTCTATATTATCAAAGCAAACTTACTTTAATAATTATTTAATTAAAATGTTTAAATTTTTTCAATTTTTTACGATAATATCTTATTATTAAATAAATTGAAATTAAATGAAAAAAATTATTTTTGCTATTTTGTCTTGTTTTTTTATTGGATCTGTTTTTGGTGATGTTTTTGCAGATGATATAAAAACTGAAATTTCTGAAGTATATGTGAACAATATTTTATTAGCAAATGCTTTTTCTAAAGATATTATTATTGAACCAACTGATAAAATAACTTTTGTTTTCAGTAAAAAATATAAATATTCTTCCTCAACTGAATTAACCTTTTTAATTGATTTTAATAATGGCGAACTTAAAAAGACTATAATCGATAATAAAATTACATTTTCAGATTTATCTGAAGGAATTTATTTATTAAATGTACAAGCCTTTTTTGATGAAAACAATGAAATAATCCCAACAAACATAAAATTTATTGTTAGAAAAAACATTTCTAACTTTACTAAAAATACTCAATTTTATTTATCCCCAATAACTTTATATATTTTGCTTTCTATTTTATTGCTTCAACTCTTTTTAATCTTATATTTTTTATTTGTTAAAAGAGAAAAAAAAATAATTATTACTGAGCAAGAAGAATATATTAATTTAGACCAAGCCTACAGTATTTTAAAAAAGAGTTATACCGACTTAAATGATGCTAATAAATCTCTAAATTTTAATATAAAAAAAATGGAACGAATAATTGGTAATCTTGAAGATGCAAATGTTGAATTGTTAAATCAAAAAGAAAACTTATTAGTTAAAAAAAATCAATTAGAAGAATTACACCTTCAAAAAGATGAACTTTATGCCGTTGCAATTCACGATTTAAAAAATCCTGCGGCTGCTATGAAAGGATTAATTCAATTATTAGATGATTTTGATTTAACAGCCCACGAACAACAGGAAATTATGGAAGGACTAGTTGCTTCTTCAGAAAGTATTTTTAAATTAACCGAGGAACTTTCTTCTTCTATTTCAAATAGTGGAGAACAAAATTTAGTAACTCTTGAAGATGCTTCGCTTAAAAAAGTAATTGATACTGTTTTTATAATTAACACTGCTTATGCAAACAAAAAAGAAATTAGACTTATAAATAGATCTTCGGCTACATTACCTAATTTTTATTTTGATCCAAATAAAATAAAGGAAGTAATTGATAATCTTATAAATAATGCCATTAAATATGGACCAAAAAATACCGAGGTAATACTTGAAGCATTTTTTACTAATTCCAAAGTTACAATTGAAGTAAGTGATAATGGTGTTGGAATTTCTGATGAAGACCTAAAAAAAATATTTATAAAAGGTTCAATGCTTTCGGCAAAACCAACTGGTAATGAAAGTAGTTCAGGTCTTGGTCTTTGGATTGTAAAAAAATTAGTTGAAGCCCACAATGGAAAAGTTTGGGTAAAAAGTAAAGTTGGCAAAGGAACAACTTTTGTTGTTGAATTGCCAACAAACTTAACCAATGCTAAAGTTGATTAAATTTGAAGTTAAAGGCGTAAATAAAAATGTGAGTACGTTGAAACACGTTATGTGTTTTATTCTATCCTATATTTTAATTCCAACTCGTTCAACCAATTCTTATCGTTTTCTTCTATCACAATTGCTTTAAGATTGTCAAATATTGTTTCAAAATGAAATTTTTGGAAATTATTATTACCTTTTTCTGTTAATATTTCACGAAATTGTTTTTCTATTTTACCTTCTTCCCATAAATATTTATCATTTGCTCTTGGTGATAAAACCCAAAAAGAAAACTCATCACAACTTCTCGCATTTGAAACTTGTTCCGCAAGTAACATATTCCTCCAAAGTTGATTTAATCCTAAACGAAATGGACAAGAGGACGATAATTTTACTTTATTATTACTAATTACTTCTGATTTTTGTGTCAACCTCCAATTGAAATATTTTTTATAACCACAAGAATAATCTTTTTTCTCAACCTTTTTATCAATCAAGTCAATATAAAACGTTTCTGATTTGCAACTTAATTTTATTTTTTCTTTATTTTTAAAAGATGTGCAAACTGAAAATTCATGTTCAATAAATTTAAATTCAATAAGCAAAACACCTTTTTTGTTATTATCATAAGTATAGAAAATTGCTATGTCAGCATCTGTTCCCATATTTCCGTTTTGATCTCCAATAGATTCGTCATCTTTTCTTTCGAAACCACTAATTTTGTCGCATTGGTTTGGTGTAAACTCTGGTTCGAGATGCTTAACTTTAATTTCTTTGCCGAGTAAGTTTGAGAATAATTTATCTGCAAGCGATGAATCCTGCTTAAGGTAAATAAAAAGGTTAAAACAATAAGTTTGTGATGCGGCAGTATTGGTCAAAATTCGATGAAGGTCACCCGCTTTGTGGTTGTTAAATCTTTCAATTGTTGCCCGATAAATATCATCATTTATAAAATTTTTTTCCGATTCTTTTTCAGTTAAAAGGTGTTTATATTGAGTTCCAGCAAAAGATTGTCCAAAGTTTTTTACATTTTTTTTATAAAGAAACAAAGCCATATGTTGATATACTTTTTTCTGCCAAAGATTTCCAACTTCGTAAAGTTTTGGTTTTTCATTTATTCTTATTTCCATTTAATTTATTTCCTCTCATTTATTTGAGCAGTAAATCTTAAAAATTTACTTTATTTCGTAAACTCATTTTTATAAAACTCTGTAATTTCTTTTTCAAGAAAGTTATATAAATTATCCACTTCATCTTTTGGAAGCTGTTTTTTGCTTCTCCACTCATTTAGTTTAGAGTTTGTTTTCTCTATTATTTTATCTTCCAAAGGTTTCAATTTTTGCAAAAATCCAGTTTTTTCTTTATTTATCAATTTTGGAATGTTTATATAATTTTGTCCATTACCTAATTTAACAGGAAAAAGTTCATTTTTTAATTTTAGAGCTTTGCCGCATAAAGGAGCATTTCCAGAATTATCGGCAAGCAATAACTTTGGTAATTCTGCTCCGCTTTTAACCCATGTTGGAATTGCTACAGAAGTTAATTGAAAACCCAAAACTGTCCAAAGTGTGGCTAATTCTGGTGATTCATTTGGTTTTACCCCTTCTATTAAAATGGTTGCACATGAACTATTTCTAGGAATAAAATCTTGAAATAGAATTAATTTATTTTCACTTTCGCTAACTTCAATATTTTTCTTCAAATCAACATTTAAAAGGGAATGTTTTAACGATCTGCTTACATCTTGTAAAATAAATTTAACCGATAAATTATCCTCCATAGCAGCTTCATAAAACAATTCATTTGCTGTATTATAACGAATATATCCATATCCATCATTTTTATCTGTAACAAATGAATAATTGGTTCTTATTAAATATCCAAAAGGAGCAACGCTTAAATAATTTGCATCTATTTTGTTAAAAGTAAAATTATTTGTTTCAAAATAAGCGGCTCCACCTTTTGCATCAATTACTCCAAAATTAGCTTCAACTCCAAGTGGTTTATTCATATTTAACAGTAAATTTTCAAAGTCTTTAATTGTTGCACATTCTTGAAGTGCTAACTTCATAACAATGCCTTCTTTATCCATTAATTTTGTAGTATCAGAATCAGGTTTTAGGTTATAAGAAGCAGAATTAATTATAGCAAAACCTTCGCTATTTACTCCGCCCCAGACTTCTTTTCCAAATTTATCTTCGGAATTAACTAACCCTATATATTTGTATTTCCCATCCTCAAAAAACATTAATTTATTTTGTTCAAAACCAGAATCTCTATGTTTAAGCAATAAAGGTCTCCCAGATTTTGTAACTTTACCAGATACAATTGCTGTTGTGCATGGAAATATTGAATGAGCTAAAAATAAAGCAAATATTATAATTATTTTTTTCATAATAGTATCTCAAAAAGTTAAAGATTTTAGTGTTAATAACTTGTTAGTTATGTGTGTAAAAAATGTTAATAAGTAATAGTTACTATAGCAATTATAAAATAAAGTTAATAACTTTATTTTAATAATAACTTATTAACATTTTACCTTTGTGAAAATATTTATTTAATGATTAAAATCAAAAGAAATAAGACTTATCAACATATTAACACTACTACTATTATTACTAAATATTTAAATAAAATAAACCAATATAAATAGTAGTGTTAACAACTTAATTATGCTATGTTTTATAATATATTTAATTATTTTTTTAATATATTAAAATTGATAAAATGCTTAATTTTTGGTAAATTTCCACGTTATAAACTAAAAAATTTGGAGTAAATTTAATGGAATTTAAAGTTAATAGTAAAGAATTAGAAAAGTTACTTACAAAGATAATTCCTGCCGTTCCAACAAGAACCCCAATGCCTATTTTGGAGAATTTTCTTTTTGAAATTAAAGATAATCAATTAACAATTATAGCTACTGACTTAGAAATATCTATGAAATCTTCTTTAAATATAATTGCAGATCAAGATATTTCAATTGTTGTTCCAGCAAAATTAACTCACGAAGTTTTAAAATCACTTAGTGATACTACGGTTAATTTTATTATTACTGACAATAAAAAAATAAATATAATTACAGATAGTGGTGAATATTCTATTAGTTATTTAAATGGTGAAGAATATCCCGAAATTCCTACAGTTCCTAAAGAAGAAGACGATATTAAAGAAATATTAATAAATGGTTACGATTTAAAAAATGCTTTTGATATTACTTCTTTTGCAATGAGTAAAGAAGAAATGCGCCCTGCAATGATGGGAACATTACTTGAATTTGAAGAAGATGGTTTAAGATTTGTTGCAACAGACGGACATAGACTTGCTAATTTGTTAAAAAAAACAATTAAACCGGAAATTAAAATAGAAGAAAAATATGTTATTCCAGAAAAAGCTATTTCGGTTCTTCAAAAGATTTTAGATGAAAAAGATGTAAAACTATATATTAGTAATACGCATATATCGTTTAAATTAAATGATATTGAACTTATTACAAGGTTAATTGGTCAAAAATATCCTGAATATAGAAGCGTTATTCCTTTGGAAAATGAGTTTGAATTAAAATTAAAAACAAAAGAATTGCTATCAGCTATTAAACGTATGATATTATTTTCTACTGCTTCAAGCACGCGAAGAGTTAAATTTTCTATTTCAGAAAATAATCTTGAAATATCTGCAGAAGATGTTGATATGGGTAATTTTGGTAAAGAAAAAATTGTTTGTACATATGATGGAACTCCAATAGAAATTGGTTTTAATTCGCAATATGTAAGTGATGTTTTAAGTCATTTAGGTGCTGAAGAAGAAATTATTTTCAAATTACATTCTGCAAATAAAGCAGTTATTGTAGTGCCAAGCGTAAATAGTGATAAACAAAATTTAATGATGTTAATTATGCCTGTGAGGCTAAATAACTAAAAAATGATAATAAATAAGATAGAATTGAAAAATTATAGACTGCACAAAGAAACAAAAATTAATTTTTCAAAACATCTCAATTACATTATTGGTGGAAATGGTCAGGGTAAAACATCCCTTATAGAATCAATCTATTATTTGTGTACTTCAAAAAATTTAACTCAATCTAAAGATTTGGAAGTTGTTTCATTTAACGAATCATATTTTAATGTTGTTGGAAACTTTTCTGATTTGGTTAATAACAGCGTTAGAATTTTTTTTAATAAATATGAAAATAAAAAATCAGTTTTTGTTGACGAAAAGAATATTGGTAGAGCTTCTAATCTAATAGGCAATTTTCCTGTTGTAACTTTAATACCAACAAATCATTTAATTATAAAAGGTGCACCAAACGATAGAAGAAAATATTTTGATTCTGTAATTTCACAAGCAAGTAATACCTATTTGAAAATTTTGTTGGATTATAATAGAACACTGAAGCAAAGATATTCTTTACTTAATCAAATTAGGGAAAGTAAATCGAAAAAACTTATTGATGAACTTAATGTTTGGACAGAATCATTAGTTAATCAAGGGTCTGAAATTATTGAACATAGAATAAAATTTTTAAAAATATTTGAAGATTATTTAAAAAACGCATATAAAAAGATAATGGATGTAGTAGAAATACCTTCAATTGAATATTCATTTCTTAATAACTCTAAAGAAAGCAATATAAAAAAAACTTTTATAGAAGAATTAAAAAAATATGAAAATTTAGAAATTGTGCGTGGAAATAATTTAGTTGGTCCACACAAAGATGAATTTATTTTTAAATTAAATAAAAATGAATTAAAAAAATATGGTTCACAAGGACAACATAAAACATTTTTAATTGCTCTTAGATTTGGTGAGTTTTTTTATCTAAAAAGTATTATTGGAAAAACTCCAATATTTTTAATGGATGATATTTTTGGTGAATTGGATGCTTTTAGAGCAAATAAAATTAGTGAATATCTAAAGGAAGTAGGGCAAGCTTTTATAACATTAACTGATTTATCCAATTTTGGTTATTTATCAAAAAGTGATGAAGACTTAATATTAAATGTTAAAAATGGTCAAGTTTCTAATGCCTAATAATTTTAGAAGTATTTCGGATGTTATTTTTAAGGAAAAAGAATTTAGTAAAATTATTATTAAAGCTAAGGAAGAAGAAGTTATTGAAAAATTTAGCGTAGTATTTCCAGAGCTAAAAAAAATTGCACAAGCTATAAAGTTTAATAAAAATATTTTGTATTTAAAAGTTGAAAACTCAGTTTGGAGAAGTGAATTAAATCTTAAACAAAGTGCAATGATTAGTAAGATAAAAAAAAACATAAAAGATGTAGTAATAGAAAGAATTAAGTTTATTTCATAAAAGTAAGGAATAAAAATAGTGAGTAAAGATTATTCAGCCAGTAATATAAGCGTACTTAAAGGTTTAGAAGCTGTTAGAAAAAGACCAGCAATGTATATAGGTGATATTGGTACACGTGGTTTACATCACCTTGTTAACGAAGTTGTGGATAATTGTATTGATGAAGCTCTTGGTGGTTATAATGATGTAATATTTGTAACAATAAATAAAGATGGTAGTGTAACAGTTGAGGATTGGGGTCGTGGAATTCCAGTTGATATTCATCCAATTGAAAAAAAATCGGCACTTGAAGTTGTTATGACCATTTTGCACGCTGGTGGTAAATTTGATAAGGAATCCTATAAAGTTTCTGGTGGACTTCATGGTGTTGGTGTTTCGGTTGTTAATGCTCTTTCGGAGTGGTTAATTGTTGAAGTAAAACGTGATGGGAAAATATATATGCAGGAATATAGAAGAGGTATTCCGCAAGAAGATGTTAAAGAAATTGGAACTTTAAATAAAAAACAAACTGGAACTAAAGTTACTTTTATGCCAGATTCCAAAATATTTACGTCTTCAATAAAATTTAAGTTTTCTACTCTTGCTGAAAGAATGAGAGAATTAGCGTATCTTAACAAAAATATTACCATCACAATTAAAGATGAAATTGAGGGAGATAATGAAATTTATCATTTTAAAGGCGGAATTTTAGAATTTGTAAAATACCTTGATGAAAACAGAAATGTACTTCACAAACCAGTTTATATAGAAGGTGAAAAAGATAATGTTCAAGTTGAAATTGCTTTTGAATATAGTGATTCTTATTCAGATAATATTCTTAGTTATGTAAATAATATTAATACACACGAGGGTGGAACTCACCTTTCTGGATTTAAAACAGCACTAACTAGAACTTTTAATACTTATGCATCAAAAAATAATTTAATTAAAAATAATAGTAAAATTACACTTACTGGTGATGATTTTAGAGAAGGTTTATCTGCTGTTATTTCTGTTAAAGTTCCAGAACCACAATTTGAAGGTCAGACAAAAACAAAACTTGGCAACAGTGAAGTTAGATCAATTGTTGAAATGTTAGTTGGTGAAAAATTAAGTGAATTCCTTGAAGAAAATCCTGCAGTTGGTAAAAAAGTTATTGAAAAATGTACTAGAGCAGCCGAAGCGAGAGAAGCAGCCAGAAAAGCACGTGAATTGGTTAGGCGTAAAAACGTTTTAGATACAATGCATTTACCAGGTAAATTAGCCGATTGTTCAATTACTGATCCAGAACATACAGAAATTTATATTGTGGAAGGAGATTCAGCAGGTGGTTCTGCTAAAATGGGAAGAGATAGAAGATTCCAAGCAATACTTCCACTTAAAGGTAAGATATTGAATGTAGAAAAAGCTAAGCTTAACAAAATTTTAGAAAACGCTGAAATAAAAGCTATGATTTCAGCAGTAGGTTCTGGCATTGGTTTAGAATTTAATGTAGAAAAAGCTCGTTATGGAAAAATTATAATTATGACCGATGCTGATGTTGATGGTAGTCATATTCGTACTTTAATATTAACGTTTCTTTATCGTTACATGAAGCCACTTGTAGAATTAGGAAAAATATATATTGCTCAACCTCCTCTTTACAAAATAAAAAAAGGGAAAGAAGAAATTTATGCTTACGATGAAGCAGAAAGAGATAAAATTTTATTAAGATTTAAAGCAAATGGTTCAGAAAAAATTGAACTTGATGAAAATAACCTTCCAAAAGGGGTCTCAATTTCACGCTACAAAGGTCTTGGCGAAATGAACCCAGAACAACTTTGGGAAACAACCATGAATCCTGAAACAAGAACAGTATTACAAGTTAATATAGAAAGTGCCGCCGCTGCAGATAAAATATTTGAAACCCTTATGGGTGACGATGTTGAACCACGTAGGGCTTTTATTGAAAAACATGCAAAATATGCAAAAATAGATGTTTAATAAATTTCAAATTTAATAAGAAGAAAAATTATGTCCACATTTTTTGAAAAAGTTGTACCAGTAACTCTTGAAGATGAAATGAAATCATCATACATCGATTATTCGATGTCTGTTATTGTTTCAAGAGCGCTGCCAGATGTTAGAGATGGTCTAAAACCAGTTCACCGTCGTGTTTTATATGGAATGAATGAACTTAGTTTATCTTATAACAAACCTTATAAAAAATCCGCAAGAATTGTGGGTGAAGTTCTAGGAAAGTATCATCCACATGGAGATACAGCCGTTTATGATTCTATGGTTAGAATGGTTCAAACATTTTCGTTAAGATACCCACTTGTTGATGGACAAGGAAACTTTGGTTCTGTTGATGGAGATTCTGCCGCAGCCATGCGTTATACAGAAGCACGTATGTCAAAAATATCTGAACTTATGTTAAAAGATCTTGAAAAAAACACGTGTGATTTTGCTCCTAACTTTGATGATTCGCTTCAAGAACCAACAGTTTTGCCGTCTTATATTCCAACTCTTTTAGTTAATGGTGCAAGTGGTATTGCTGTTGGAATGGCAACTAACATTCCACCCCACAATATTACTGAGTCAATAAACGGAGTTATTGCATATATTGATAATCCAACAATTACTTCTGCTGAATTAATGAAATACATTACTGCTCCAGATTTTC
>Ga0100385_1003487_pt1 | contig 14022 bp, 20 predicted proteins | sample CryGeymeta201509_FD_81543 | JGI IMG/M metagenome (GOLD analysis project Ga0100385, IMG submission 81543) | Groundwater microbial communities from Crystal Geyser aquifers in Utah, USA - Crystal Geyser metaG 2015-09 | ecosystem: Environmental > Aquatic > Deep subsurface > Groundwater | place: USA... | reverse complement strand
TCTAACTCGTTGCTATCAAAGCACTGTGGTTCCTGTTGTATGTGCTGAAGGACAGATCAGAGTACAGGAGACGTGCATCACTCTTCCAGCTAACTGTGTTAGCTTGGATGCTGCAAATAGATGCTCCCAGTGCATTTCGGGATATAGACTTGCTTCTGGTCAATGTGTGAGATGCACTGGATCTAATAGCGCCTTCCCTTGTGTTTCTTGTCTATCAGGTTAGTATATTGACCAGAACGGTAACTGTGTTCGCTATGGAGCCTATTGCGTCTCTGTCAATCAAACTACAGGGCTCTGTATCAGTTGTGTCAATGGAGCTGCTCCAGTCAATGGAAAATGTTGTCCTTATGGTATGATGATTGTGAACGGATTCTGCGTTTAGAATGTTCAAGTCAATGATCCCTCCCATCCTCCTCCTCGAGGAAGTGCTCTCTACTTTATGAATTGTGCTGCTTCCAATCCTCAGCTTGGAACCTGCACTGATTGTCGACCAGGCTACAGCTTTGTATCGAATGACTACTGCGCCTGATTTATCCTTCCTTATTTAGGTAATTCCTAAAGTGAATATAGTGAGCAATAGATATATTCTTTTATTATGAGGCAGTTCAGAGTTGTGGCACTATCTTCTCGCTACAAGTTTCTAGTCGTTGACTCACAGAAGCAAGCATATGAGTACGCTATTGAAGGATTCAAAATTGTCCCCCACCCAGCTACTAGAACTTTGCTTGAGGACTTCATTGGCAAAAATATTTAGTGTACTCTCAATAAAGCTGGAACCCACATTCGGTACCAAAATTAGGCTTTTTTCACTGAAAAGATTTAGCAGGGTGTGATCGAAGTTGTTCAGAAAGAACTGGAGGAGAGTAAAATTTACAATGCAGAAGCCAAGGGAAGATTGCTCAAATGCCAGAAGAAATCAGACCTCAAGACGGAACATGTGATAGATATGGTGAGCAATCGTAAAGAAATGATCAAAATGTTTGCAAGAGGAGGAGAAATCAAAGGCACTCTCGAATGGCTTGGTGAATAAATTGTTGTCAGCATTAAGAGGGATGGAAAAATTGTTTTTCTTCCTTTGAAACTTAAAGCGGTGGAGACCCTGTTCGAATGCCTCCCTGAAAGTTCTTTTGTTCATTTTATCGATTAAAACTCCAAAATTACAGTCAAGATCGATCGACCAATTTACAACCTTGTTAAAAAACGATTCGAGCTCATTGGAACTCTCGACACTGAAACATAGCTCCAAATTTTAAGCGAAGGTTGGGGAATTGTCAATACAGCATCTTTGGCTTCACTTGAAGGAGCCTCATATTCAAGTTACCTCAAGGCTGAGGCTTAGGCTAAAGAGGCCCACAAGGGGGTTTTCAGCAGAAACTGCGAGATTCTTGCATTTATATATGCCAAGAACAATTTTGTTGGAGAAGTAAGTGATGTCCTCGATGGGTACATTTACGAAGTCACCAAGAAAGGAGGAGAAAAAGTGAAGTTGGAATTAGCAATGGTTCGGTCTCCTGTTGGTGATGAGGTCGGAGCATTCAATAGCCGATAATTTGCAAGAAAGCAGTTTATTGGCCAATAAGTCAACGTTTATCTTCACAAAGATTCAGGCCTGAATATCACTGGCTCTCTAGTTAGGGCAAGAGACTCAAAAGATGTTTAAGTCATGCTGGTTGAGAATGGTTGGGGATTCATTAGGGAGGAGTTTGCCAATTCAATTTTGAGTCTCAAGCTTAGTGAACTTTAAAAAAAAGCTCGTGAAAAAGGAAAGGGTCTCCATTCGAAATAAGTCGGAGTTCATCGACCATAAGATTTAACAGGCCCTAACACTCACAAAGAGGAAATATACTACTACAGAAGAGACGAAACAATGAAAAAGCTAGGATAAAACGAAGTAGGAGTTCTTGAAGGAATTGTGGACTTACTTACATATCGTGTTTGGCTTGAGGACAAAAATGTCATCCTAAAACTCAGACTGCAAGGAATTCAAGGTCATACCATTGATCCTCTTGCAGATGAAGTAAAACAAATGAAAGAATAACATAAGGAACTATTTGAAAACCGCCTTAAGAAGAGATCTATTCTGGTGTCAATTCAAAACTATCAGAGATAAACTAACTGCTTTGTCGGAACAGCAATAGTCCAAGGAGGAAAGGCACTCCAATAAATTTTGCTCGAAGAGTCTCTGGTGTACTGTGATCGGTAAAATGGAGCTCCTGAGAAGTTTAAATAAGTTGAAAAGAAAGCCAGGTAGGGCAAGAGAGGCCTCTGGAGCCCAGCTCTGATCAATTTCGAGCCTGTCGATCCTTTAGAAAAGCAAAAGTAAAAGTTTAGAGGAAAATTTTCTTGGGTCTAGGATGGATAGACTGTATTTGTTCAGCCAGAGAGCAATTACAAGACTCTTGACATGATTGCAGACAAGCTAAGAGGAACTATGAAAAAAGCTTCAAAAGAATCAATAAAGATGGGTGCCTTAGTGGCAGCTCCTTACTTCGAGGAATACTACCGAGCTAAGATTATCTCAAGTAATTTTGTCATAAAGTAGTCAAAACTAAAGCAATCAAAGTAGTATTCATTGATTGGGGCAACAAGGAAAGTATCGAGGAGGCAGACCTCAAAGAGCTTCCCTAAGACTTGAAGTTGATTGAAAAGCAAGCCTTCAAAGCTAAGTTGTACTTAGCTAGACCCATAAATGGAGCCAGAAATCCCCAAATTTTAGAGAGAGTAAGAAATGAGCTGATGGACGGTGGGGAATTCCAGTTCAAGAAAGAAGGAGGATAGTTCATTTCAACCTATCGCAACAAGTAAAATATAAATTTATCACTCATAGAGAGAGGAATCGTTAAAAGTAACACGGCAATGGCGGACGAAGGAACAAAAATCCTAATTCAGGAGTTCGAGGCGATCCTAAAGGAAAGTAAGGTAGGGGTGTGGGAATGGAGCGACTCGGAGGAGGAGATCGACAAGGACGAAAATGATTGCGAACTGAATCCAAATTGACTAATGAATGAATCAGATCAGGCCTGTATATCTGTTCTTTGGCTTCACGTATTTCAGTGCTGCCTCATCCTTCGAGTAGTTGTGGTACTTCTGGATAATCTCCTCCATGAAAAATTCTTCGTCTTCATCATCTAACTTTTCATAAAAGTCTTCGAGTTTTCCCATCTTGTTTTCCAAGGTCTTCACTAAGATGAGGGCCAGAGCAGCTCCGCAGAAGGGGAAGTCTCCTGACATGAAGGCAAGATACTAAATAGGAACAAAATTACCTTGATGCCGTCGATCCAGGCTTTTCGGAAGTCTTTAACATTGAACTTTTCTCCTTAGACAAGGACATTGAACAGTTCAACTCTTTTTTTGACGAGGTCCTTCTTCTCATCAGCAACCTGCTTCAGGAAGGACATATAGAATTGGTAGGGCGAATAGTTTCTAGTGATATCTCGGATCTCTTTTTGCTCAAGTTTCTTGTCACCCTCCCAGCCTTCGAACAATTCCTTGACTTTCTTATCTAGTTTCTACTGGTCCTGTTTTTCCTTGTTGACCTTATTATCTTGCTTTCCAGACATTTAGTCATCATCATCCTGAATATCCTTCAGCTTTTTGGGACCATCAGCAGCACTAAGATGCTTTTGCCAATTATTCTGCCTTCTTTCGATAAGATTCTGGAACAGAGCGCTCAGCCTTGGGAAATTGCTTTTCATGTAGGTCCTATCAACAAATTCCAGGAGATCGAAATAATCATCCTTTGTAAGGGCTTCAAGCTTCTTGAATTTTTAAGGAGAAGGAGGGCTAGCGAGGGAGAGAATGGATTTGATAGTATTCTTGATGTCCTCATAGTTTCCTTGAGGCTTTGAATCTTTTTCCTTTTAGTCCATAGAATCGTATTTTTCTCCGATATTTTCAATAAACTCGATGATAGCTTCATAGGGGAAATCGAAAATGCTGTCTTCAATTTGCTTGTTCTTGCTGTAGGCATAGAAGTGGTTAAGGAAGGATTGGAAGAGCTGAGAAATACAGTATTTAATGATCTGCTTTTTGAGAATTTTGCAGATGATAAGCTCAGCAATGAATTTGACGTTGCTCAAAATTTTCTTTTTGGTTTGTCTGAGGAAGTCATCCTTGGCTTATTTGTTTTCAAATTCGGGGAATTTTTCCATCTTTTCATCAAAAGAGTGCTGAACCTTGCCGATAAGGAGGAATTTGAAAGGGTTCTATTTTTGTTTGTTTCCTGCCTCAAATTTGAAGCTTTCGGGACTCTTCTTACAGAAATCATAGCACAGCTTAGCATAAGTGCTGGCGTACTTGGGCTGATCCCAAGCCTTCTTGATTGTCTCCTCAATCAATATTTGACAAACTTCTTCGCTTTCGATAAGGTAGAGCAAAAGATCCTTCTCGACTTCTCTCAAGTTTTCGGGGACAATCAAATTCAAATTGTAAACGATTTCTTTTCTGGCCAGCTCTATTTTGTCAAGAGTTTTATATTCTTCCATTTTTCTGTCCAAGAAGCCATCAGTTGCAGCTTTCTTTTTGATCAAGTCTCTGAACTCACGAGTCTAGAGGGTTTATTTGGCTCCAACTACAATGGTCACTTTAGAGTCTTCTCTTTGCTTGTAGCCTAGCTTTTCTGCCTCTTGAGCATGGTCTTTTCTTACTCCGGTCTTTATGTATGATCTTGAGTCATCAGGTTTAGCATTGCTGGATTTTTTGTTAAACTTTACTGGGTCTTCTTTCAGCTTGACCTCAACTTAACTAACTTCCCAAGCACTGATCTCCTTGGCCTTTTCTACCACTTCTGGGTTAGCCAGAGTTTATAATTGCTCCTTGGTGTAGCTGTTTATGAGCTCCTTAATTTTTTCAATTGAGAATTTGGTTGGTTTAGGCTCAGGAATAGGTTCTGGTTCTGGTGCAGGAGGCTCCTAAACTTGAGGAACTTCAACATAAGTTGGCTGTTGATGTTGCTCTTGTCTTTTGTCCTGATAGTAAGTGTTTTTTTCATGATAGTTTTTGGGCCTGTCTTTTCGATGATCTTGGTCTCCCCTTTGGTAATTTCTCCTGTTTCCTTGATAGTTTCCGTTATGTTGTCCCTGTGGCTGAGTCTCATATGGCTGCTGATATCCCTAGTACCCTTGCTGACCGTATCCTTGTGGATTATTGTAACCTTGTGGATTATTGTAGCCTTGATACTGTTGACCATATCCTTGTTGATTGTTGTATCCTTGTTGAGGGTTTTGTTGATAGCCACCCTGGTACTGATTGTTGTATCCTTGATAGCCTTGGTTGGCATATCCTTCAGCGTAGTAACCTTGATTGGCATAGGCTTGCTGTTGTTGCAGGTAAGCCTCTTGTTGTGCAGCCAACATTCTATTATAGGCTGCCGAAGTGGCATAGTACATTTCTTCATATTTCTTCTGAAGTTAGGGTTTTCCTTCGAATTTTCCGTCACAATACTTAAACTCCACGATGAGTTCATCCAGAATTTTGTTGGGGAATTTTTCAATGTCTTCAAAAACATCTTGGATTCTGGGGAAATAGAAGAGGTGCTGATTCACCTCAGCTAGTTCGGAGGCGATTTACATTCTTCTGTTCTTCTCATTTTCTGTCATCCGCTTGTAGGGATTAAAGGTAGTTGCGTACATGCTATGTTTTAGGTAATCAAATTATGATAATCAAAGAAATAATAATTCAATTTTTAAATTCACTTATGCCTCCTTCAACAATACTCACACTAGAATTTACAATTTTCACAATACAATCATCGTATCAACCCTCAGATGAAACTGGAAGTGTCGTATTGGCAGCTTGCTGTGCCAGCGTTGTAGTCGTATAGTAAACTTTATCCCTTCCGAATTGGACGAATGCTGTACAAAAGAACTGTCGGCATGCCTCGAGCTAGTTTCCTCACAGTTGCCACATTGGGTTTGCTGTTTGGCTTGCTATTGTTGATACCGTTGATGAATCGGGCCATGTTTGTAAATTTTTCGGGCCGAATAATCAAGGTCTCTTCTGAATTACAGCCAGTTCGAAGTTACATGATAGAGTCATTTTTGCTCATACTTTATAGTTCTATACACTTTCTAAGAGAAATGACCTCCCCCACATACTCGCAAATGAGGGTCTTTTCTCCAATGTCTCTATCAGCTACCACATCGTAGCCCATTCCTTTTTTGAATTTGAATAGAAAAGGACCAATAGGCTGTTTTTTATAGTTTTTGTAGATCTTATACTCTTCTCTGCTCATGTGGTCCAGTCCGAAATCAAGGCTTTCTTAATTGCAAATATCTAGACTGCATTAAATCGGTTGTAGTTCCTAAGTGTAGTTCATGTTTTTGGCAAGAATAGCAAACATTAAGCTTTCCTTGTAGGTCTGAATATCCTATTTGCTCATCTACTGGTGGTTGTAGCAGAAGCTGTCCTTTTATCGGAATGGCTGAGTCACGCTTTCATCTTTCTTTTCCATCGGAGAATATTCATCGTAGGGAACCGTCTTCAGGCTGATCGACCCGCTTTCCTTTTTTCTCGAGGAGCATCCGAACTATTCAAGAGTTGACTGGCGAATGTTTGTTTTCAACTTCAGCTTTTCTGAATTATCATACAGTTACAATCGATTTAGCATTTACAGGAAACGCAAACAACTACGTTTCTACCATAGCATTTTTTATGAAATTGTTTGGAGCACCTCAAGCAGTGGACAAATGCCTCTTTATGTTCCCTCTCCTCTCCACAGCTATGACAGCTGTCCTCTATAAGTTCACTCAAGTAGGCTTATTTGTCAAATTTACCCATCTTTTTCTGGTCACACTCCTCGCATAGACCTGTCTCCTTGAAGGATGTGCTATCTTTCCTCAAACAAGCCTCATGGTAGTAGTCTTCACATAGAGTGCATTGAAGCATGGCGGCTTTTCCGCTCCAACCATCACACTTCTTGCAAATTTTGATTTTTCTCTTGGCGACCTCGATGCTGGGGTCTTTGTGCTTGTGGGAGGTCTTGTATCTCGTGACGAAGTTGTGGACTTCTGTTAGGAATTGCCTTGATGTGAGTCCAGCATGGTGTGTCTGTAGCATTTTGATAAAGGTATTGAGATTATGAGTGAAGGTGTTGTGTTTGCTGATGGGGAATGTCCTGATGTCAGGTGGTTGGAGGGCTTTCTGGGAGCGTTGTTTTTTAGGCATATTTTTTTATACTTAAATGGAGGGAGTAAATTAATAATAAGTTGGCGGTGTCGAATTTATATAAAGGGACAGACCACTCTTAGCAATTCAAAAAGACACAATATGTGAACATTCTTATAAGCTCTAATAAAACTAGTTATTTCTAAAAAAATATTGAATAATATGCTTTCTCCTCACTCTCAAGATTTTCGCTTTGAGTTGCCTCCTGAGTCTGATCTTTGTCGAAATATGGACTTGAGGATCAGTGGTAGTCCTTCAAATGCAAGAGATTCAGATATATCGGACCTCATCAGTATAATGACCCAGTTCGTCCGAAGCCAACAAAAAAGGCTGCCAAGAGATGATTAAGTTTTGGAACCCAGAGATAGAGGTGTAACTGTGGAGTTACCCGAGAATGTCCATGACCTTAAAAGGGGAGGTCTTGAAAAATTCATTACTGAGCTATGTAAAAAAGTTTGGTCAATTGCGTTCAATTACTTTTCAAAAGGAGAGCTCACTACTGAGAACACAAAGATATACGCATCGGAGCAGATTTTAAAGAATTTAGTACATTTATGTTCAAAATTCTCATTAGGAAAGTAATAATTTCGGGTGATCAACCGTTACCTGCAAACTGATGTGCTCAACTACATGTGGCACAAATATCCGATGACCGTCAGCAAGGAGGTCAACCGAACTGTGAATAGAGTCGTCAAGGAGGTGGACTACACCAGTCTTCCCTAGCACAATTATTTGAATAATGCCAATTTCGGCCTAAAGTATCGAGACAATGGGGAATACAATGATTTCATCATGAAGGCCATCAACGAGGTGCTCAAAAAGACAAATAATAGAGTGCAAAATACATCAGTCTACGAAAGATTTGAGCAAAGAATCAGTGACTTGTTCGAACTGGTGATGGACAGTTAATTCATGGAAGAAAAGGAAAAGGAGGATATGAATAGGCAAAGGTCGAGCTAGAATGTTGACGAATGGGAAAACTTCAGTCTTTAAATGACTCTCAACACGAACATTCATCGCAAGGACACCTATGAGAAAGCCAAAGAATCATTCAGTTTAACCAATAAAGCCAAGTATCGTCAGAAAGTTCAGGCCTATACTCATTCTAAAATAGGTAAAAAGCTTCCAGACTCAACAAGTCACTTTACGGACGAGGAGATAGCTGCTCATAATCTGACTATTGAGAATCCTCAGGTCAACAGATTCATTTCAAAATGGTGCGAGTAATTGTAAAAGAAATTCGAGAAATTTTCATACTTGGACAATGTGACGGAGGAGGTGTAGAAGAAAAACAAAGGAGTGTCTGGAATAAAATAAATGAGGGAGTGCCTAAAATCATTTTTGGTTGAAGAGAAGTAGAAGATTGACAATGAAATGAATGATCTTGTTGATAACAACTATATGCTTCAGAGTGACTTGATGGCCAGGCAACTCTGCATGAGTGGGTGCAACTCAATTGAAAAGTACGAACTGACTGCAGCCAAGTACTCTCTTGACATTGTCAATAATCTGCATGCTTACACGATCAAATATCTCAATCGACTGATTCACGGTCTTCTCACTGCGACTCTCAAGTTCAAGCAGCAATACCACAACTTAGATATCAGTTTCTCCTTGATTACCCTTCAGATCATGGACCTATTTCGGTGCAAGTTTACTTCGGGGGAAAAGGAAGTTATTCGAGTCTAACGAAGTCCTGAGGCAATGCCAGTCAAAGTAGAGGAATGTTGAGCTTGTTAGGGTGGTGAACCGTCTTCATAAGGGAACTAATGATATTCTCATCAACATCAAGTACAGGAATATACTTTGCTAAATCCAGCTGGCTGTCAATAGCAATAAAAGCAACTTCATAGAGTTCTCCAATGCATTCAACCACTATTTCTATTAAATCAAGCGATCTTTGTTCGGACCTATAACTGAGCTATGCAGCATCTGGAAATGCTGGGACACACGCTTCGGTCTGTACTAGAGCATAAAATGTCAAATTGAGAATCCAGACAGGATCATCCACAAAAGTGACTGTCTTGACCATGAATAATTTGAGCCATACTTCAAGCCATTTATATGCAATAAATGCTACTGCCATTACTACGACAATGTCTATATAAAAAATCATCTTAAGTGCAAAAAATGTGATTACTGGATATGTGCCAAATGCTAAATAAACTTATCGGACTGCCTGAACATTCTGAATGCTGCTTTTAAGAAAGAGGTGGTGTCGAAGTGCAAAAAAATATAAAAATAACAGGAGATTCCATAGTATGGCATATGTCTGCTGATACACTGCTATGAGACAAGGATTTAGCCTTTCAGGAAGGTGGTGAACAAAACATCTTGCCGAATCATGGGTGTCAAAAGTAAAAAGATATACTAAATATGCGATATCAGTACTTCTCAAAGCTGTTCGAAGTTCAAATAAAACTATTTAATATTCAGGATTGATAAATAGTATGGAAAGAAACACATAAAGATCGATGATTAGCAGATGAAAGAGTTCAGTACGCAGGAAAAATTAAGAAAAGCTTACTTGACTCACTCGGAAAAGATATGCATCAACCAATAAAATATTGATAGCAAACAACTTGCCACTCTCTTCGACTTGGGAAGCTCGAAGTAAAGGCAAAAAATAAATCAAATTCAGCTGGTCGGAAATAATATAGAATCAGTCGATTCTATCCTGAAGTTGTTCCCTAATGTTATTACACTTAATTTGGCCGATAACAAGCTCAAATAGTTCAAAACCATGAAGCAGCTAAATAAACTGGAGAAGCTGAGCATCGACTCCAACAACATCGACGTGCTGCCCTCTGAATTGATGTACCTGAAACAAATCAAGGAGCTGTCAGCGTCGAAAAATAATATTCGAGTCCTTCCCAAAGGCATCGGAGACCTCAAGGATTTACGATCTCTGTGTCTCAGCAGAAACAAAATATAATAATTACCAAGCTAAATCGGAAAACTACAACTTGTTAATTTGAATATATCGGACAATGAAATCAAATATTTGAGGGATGAAATTTTTGAAATGAAGGACCTATAGGTACTAGAAGTGCAGACGAATAGACTGTCTTCAATCAATCCTTTAATAAAAAACATGAGCAAGCTTAAAATTTTAAATCTTAATCATAATCAGATATTAAATTTCCCAATATAGCTTGCAGAGCTCCATCAGCTATTGAAGTTAAATTTATCCTACAACAAACTCCAGGAGGTACCCCCAGACATCAACCAGCTCACTCGACTGCAATAGTTTTACCTTTCCAACAATGAGCTAAACAACAAGAAAGGTCGGAAGTTCCCCGATATTAATGTTTTTTGGGACTTGACGGTCCTTGACTTGAGCCATAACTACCTTGAGTTCTGTCCCAGATTTGACTCAATAATGAATCCCCTGAACTTGCATCACCATGGACGGCAGCTTAAAAACTTCAACATATCTCACAACCACTTGAAAAAAATTGAATCTTTTGAGCATATTTAAAATCTTGAGGAGCTCTACCTCAATAGTAACTAACTGGAATAAATATCAGATACTATCAATTAACTGAGCAACTTGACAAGGTTGAACCTGTAGATCAACAGGCTGAAGGAAATTCCTTCTCTAGTCCTGAGTTCTCTGACGAAGCTAGTCCTCAGCCGAAATCAGCTTCGCTCGTTTGAGTACCACAAACTGAAGGATCTTGAGGATTTGGACCTGTCAGACAACTGCCTCACTGAAATGGGTTATAACTACTTGCCGAAGGTATTAAAATTAGCCATAAGCAACAACATGATCGAACATCTTGAGCTATTCGAGTATCCAAAGATAAAGGAAGTGGTAGCTAGCAATAATAAGCTGGTTGAATTCCCCCTCTTTCATAGCCGCAACAGGCCTAAAAAACTTCACTTAGACTACAATCTTATTGAATGCTTTCCCGCAAATTGTCAGTTTTTGAACTCTGTTCATCTACTTAACCTGGCTCATAACCAACTCAAAACAATCCCCTCTAAAATCCAAAGAATGGTCTCTCTATAAAATAGGGCTTTGTAGCTAAGTATTTCATGGATTATTTAGGTTCTAATCCCATCAAATAAGTTGAAAGCTGGAATTTCATTGCTCAGAAGGCGACAATGGCAACTTTGAAATTTTTGGAGGGAAAGAAGGATATATAGATCAGGGAGAACCCGAAGATCACGAAAGAAGCAACTATGGGAGAGATTGAGGCGAAAGATTCGAGCCTGTAAGATGATTGATTCTTGATGGCATAATTTTACTGTAATATATGAGTTACACGAAGTAAAATCTGAGAAGATTCAAAATCCATTACTCACCTCAATACATCCAGGTTCACCTCTTGCTATGCAGATCGTCCCCATCTTGGAGCACTTCCGAACCCAAATACTAATCAATAAACGCACAAATGCTGTCCAGTTCGAAGGTAGCTAGCAAAACATTCAGATATATCCAAACAATTCGAGTTCTCAGGCAGCTACGAAACTAAGTATGCTTCTCTGATCCTGGGTCTCATCTAAATTTAAGGAGATTACTTTTTGGTCTTTGTCGAGCAGGTCTATCTTCAGGCACCTCTGCCTCCTGACCAAACACCAGTATACCAGCTAGCATCGATAAGCTACCTGGAGTACAATAAATTTGTCAGCAACAGGCAAAGAGACGTCTTTTAGGTCCTCCAGAGGGAGATATTCAATTTCAGCTTTTACTACTCTTTCAGTCGTGACCTGACTTTATGCTATCAGAAATGGAGGACCTAGTTAAGGCCTAAGCCGAGAGATATGTTTTTCTGGAACGCTGGAATGCTCAAAGCTTTGAACGTTGATGAGGCAAATATTGAGTGGTATGTTCCTGTCTTTCAGGGACATTATGGTCGATTTTAGGTCACTGTTGGGAACAGAATGGTAAAATACTACCTCATCTCCAGAAGGTCGAAGTACCGTTCAGGAACCCGATTTTACAACAGAGGCATAGACTAAAACTCAAAATGCGCCAACTTTATCTAAACCTAACAAGTGATTGTTTTGGGTAGTTAAATAATCAGTATGGTAGCCTTGTCAGGAAGTCATCCCATTTTCTGGGAGCAACGATCTCAAGGCGACAAGATAAGACTGACTAGAAACAAAGAACTAACAACCCTACCCTTCATCGAACACCTGAATCAGATCAAAGCTGACAATGGAAGGACCCTACTGATTAACCTGCTGGACAAGAGCAAAGAAGGATAAAATTTATTAACAACTGCCTTGGAGCAAATAATCGACGAAAATGCTGTTACTATCAACAGTTTTTGCAGATATGTCTACTACGACATCAGCGAAAGCTTTCGGAAAGGATCTTTGGGAGAAGTATTTCAAATCTTATCCAAAATAGATCCTTTGCTTAAATAATTTGGTTTTTTCAGGTGGGAGTATCTGAAAAATGATATTAATCGCTTGCAAAGAGGAGCCATTCGAGTCAACTGCCTTGACTGTCTCTCCAGAACTCAAAGGTTTCTTCAGGCATTTTTCTTTTACCAAGTTCAAGAGCAGCTTCATCATGCTGAAGTTACTTCTGAACCTACTTCTGGTGCAATGATAGCTGAGCTTCTTGCTGGCTCAGAGGACGAAATTAGTGGCTTAATGCTGGGCTTTAAGTGTCTCTGGTAAGAAAAGGCAGCTTTTTAGAGTCTTATCTATACGGGGAACATGACAACTGTAAGCAGAAGCAATTCTTTTTTAGACGAAATAGCTGACTCTCAGATGTCATTGCAGCGCCTATACAACCAAAAATTCATGGATGAAATAAAACAGAAATCTCTGGATTTGATTCTGTATCATAAGCACTATCGGATGGAGTCGATGCTCAGGAATAAGCAGAATGTTGAATTTCACATCTGCATTGTGAGTTGGAATGTCAATGCGACATCTCCTGAAAAAATGAAAGAGCTATCAAAAATTATTGACAGGTGCGAGGGAGCTGACTTGATCATTTTTGGAGTTCAGGAAATGATCGAGCTGAACACCAATAATATCATGAGCAATAATGAAGAATAAAGTTAAATATCCTCAAAATGGGTGAAAAAGCTTGAAGAATTTTTTAGCAAAGGCAAAGACAAGAAAATTTTTGTACAGAGTGTTGAGATGGTGGGGCTGATGCAGATAGCTTTCATCAGTGATAGCTGGAAGCATGCCATCAAGAGCGTTCAAAAGGATGCGGTTAAGACTGGCATGGGAGGACAGTTTGGAAACAAAGGAGCTGTGGCCATCAGACTCAGAATATACGAGACCACTGTTTGCTTTACCTGCGCTCACCTTTCAGCAGGGCAGTCCAAGGCACGAGAAAGATTAGATGACTTGGTTCAGATTCACAAAAAATGTTTCCAGCAAAGTAAGGAAGGCATTCAGAATGAAGTTGAGATTTAGGAAAGCGACTATAAATTTTTCTTCGGAGACTTGAATTTTCGAATCGAAGGAGATAACAAAAAAGTGAGAGATTTGCTTGAGAGTGTTGGTAACGACAAGTAGCTCAAGCGATAGGTGGTAGGAAAACTGCTAGAAAATGACCAGTTGACAAATATCAGGAAAGAACAAAATATTCCTTATCAGCTCGAATGTTATGAGGAACCAGAAGTAACCTTCTTGCCCACATACAAACTCGACAAAAGTAGCGGAGCGTACACTTAAGAAAGAAGCCGGGTGCCATCGTGGTGTGACCGCATTTTATTCTGGGGAAGCGAAGAACCAGACCATAGTTGTGAATGTTTAGGGTACTCTGATGTCAACATGGTGGGAAGCGATCACAGGCCTGTGGTTGGCCGTTTCAGAATAGTGGTCAATCAGGCCATCAGAGCTTCTAGCTTCATTAAATATGATCTGATATCTTGAACT
>Ga0100385_1003477_pt1 | contig 14061 bp, 10 predicted proteins | sample CryGeymeta201509_FD_81543 | JGI IMG/M metagenome (GOLD analysis project Ga0100385, IMG submission 81543) | Groundwater microbial communities from Crystal Geyser aquifers in Utah, USA - Crystal Geyser metaG 2015-09 | ecosystem: Environmental > Aquatic > Deep subsurface > Groundwater | place: USA... | reverse complement strand
TTTGCAATTTTTTGTTTTATATCTTTATCGAGTATAATAATCAAACTCCTTCAAATAAATCATCTTGGTTAATTCCACGTTTTGTCCTTTTTTTATTAAATCTTTTGTAAGCTAAATCAGTTGCTTCTCTGCCACGCGGAGTTCTTTGAATAAAGCCTTGTTGTATTAAAAAAGGTTCATAAACTTCTTCAATTGTTCCCGCATCTTCGTTAACACTAACAGCAAGTGTGCTTAAGCCAACAGGCCCACCGTTAAATCGTTCAATTATAGAAAGAATAATATCCTTATCCATTTCATCCAAACCATCTTCATCAACTTCCAAAGCTTTTAGTGCTTTTTGAGTTGTTGCTATATCAATTTTGTTAATATTATCAAAATCAGAAAAATCGCGTGTTCGTCTTAACAATCTGTTTGCAATTCTTGGAGTTCCACGAGAACGTTTTGCCAATTCTAAGGCTGCATTTTCATCAATTATAACATCTAATAAATTTGCAGAACGAGTAACAATATTTTTAAGGAGTAAACTATCGTAATAATCCAATCTAAATTTTATTCCAAAACGATCGCGTAAAGGAGCAGTAAGCAAACCGGCACGAGTAGTTGCACCAATTAAAGTGTATTGTGGAAGTTTTATTTGAATGCTTCTTGCGTTTGGACCCGTATCAATCATAATATCCAATTTATAATCTTCCATTGCAGAATATAAATATTCTTCTACAACAGGACTTAGCCTGTGTATTTCGTCAATAAATAGAACAGAATTTTCTTCCAAGTTTGTTAGAATACCTGCTAAATCACCAGGTTTTTCAAGAACAGGACCAGAGGTTAGCTTTAAATTAACTCCTAATTCGTTAGCAATAATATTTGCAAGAGTTGTTTTCCCAAGTCCTGGAGGACCAGTTAGAAGAACGTGGTCAAGGCTTTCATTTCGCTTTTTTGCAGCTCCAATAAAGACTTTTAAATTGTCTGTAATTTTCTTTTGCCCACTAAATTCTGAAAAATTTTTAGGACGCAAAGCTTTTTCAATTGTAACTTCTTCATCTAATTTATTTGGATCTCTAATTGATATATCGTGCATCAAAAAACCTATTCCAATCTTAAATTTTTTCTAAAATAATTAAACTTTCCTATCCTAAATTTATCAATTCCTAACGATATAATTAACATTAAAATTAACATTAAAACAACAGCAATAATTGTTGATTGGGCAGATAACGTATTTCCAATAATTTTAGATAACCCAATTGAAGTTGGGGAACCGTATAAAATTATTAAATGAATAATATAAATCCACAAAGAATTTTTAGAAAATGATGCAAAAACTTTTGGCACTGATTTAATTTTGGCACCTATAAAACCAAAAATCGATAATAGGATTAATAATACACCAACTCTTAAAACCGAGTCATAATAAAGATAATTAACAAAATTTGATGAATAAAATACAACGCTTCCAACAATTAAAATTAAAAATAAATTTAATTTTTTTGTAATAAAGTCTTTGTTTTGCGAAATTATAATTCCCCATATTGCTCCGAAAAAGGCAAATTGCAAGTATGGAAACAAAGGAAAAATGGAGCCAAATTTAGTTGTAAAATATGAGGCAATAAAAATATTTTCACTTTTGTTCCATTCCAGTTGATAAAAAAATGGCGAAACAAAAAAGACAATAATTGTTAAAATTGAAAAAGTAAAAAGAGGATTAATTTTAATTTTTACAGAAAGATATGAAAAGAAGATAATTAATAATAATCCAACACCAATGAGATGAAGTGCATCAACAGTAAAAAAAGTTAACCATTGCGAATAGTTACTATAAGCAATATTAAACAGTTTTATAGTTGGAAGGCGAAGTAGATAACCAATTATAATCAGTGAAATTCCTCTATAAATTCCTTTATAAATTCTGTTATTTTTTTTTAAATCAAATTCTTTTTGAAAAAGTAAATATGAAAATACAAATCCTGCAGAAAAAATAAATAGTGGTGCCGTAAAAGCACGAAAAAAAAGCCATAATTGATAAAAGTTAGAATTGATATCAATTGATGAAATATTTAATAACGAATGAGTTGTATGCCCTTGAATCATCATAAAAACGGCAAAAGCTCGCATCAAATCAATTGAAAGAATTCTGTTAGCATTTGTTTTATTCAAAGAATTTACTCTCACCTAAACAAGTTGGCGTGGATGATTTTTCACCCATTCAACCACGTAATTAGAAATTTGTGAAGTGGATGCACCTGGAGTAAACAATTCGCCGACACCTAATTCCTTTAATTTTTTGATGTCTTCATCTGGAATTATTCCACCTCCGAATAAAAGCACATCATCCATTTGCTTTTCTTTCATTAGGGTTAATATTTTTTTGAATATTGTATTATGGGCACCTGATAAAACACTAATTCCAATTGCGTGAACATCTTCTTGAATGGCAGCTTCAACAATCATTTCGGCAGATTGTCGCAGACCAGTATAAATAACTTCCATTCCAGCATCTCTAAGTGCAGCAGCAACAATTTTAGCACCTCTATCGTGACCATCCAATCCAGATTTAGCGACAATTACTCTAATTTTTTCATTCATTTTTTAAGCCTCAAGATATTTCTTTCGTTTTGGAAATACTCCAAAAATTCCACCAGTATGCACAAAAAGAATTTTACAATTTTTCTTTTCTTTAAGAAAATTTTCATAAAACGCATAAAAGGCTTTGCCAGTGTATGTTGGGTCTAATAAAATTCCTGTTGTTTGAAATAGTTCTTTTATTACTTTTAATTTTTCATCAATAATGTTTTTATAACCTTCTTCAGAATAGCCATCTAAAATAATAAGATTATCGTAATTAACTTTAACTTTCAATTTAAAATCAACAATTGCGTCTTCAACTAATTGAATAATGGCGGAGCGGACAAATTCTGGGTCATCCAAAACATTAACAACATAAATTTTAATTTTTGAGCCTAACAAAGCAGCACCAAGCAGCATTCCAGCAGAAGTTCCTCCACTACCATAAGCAGAAAGAATTCCTTTAATTTTTGTAAGTTTTTTTTGCTCTTTTAATTCATTCATAAAATTTATGTATCCCCACAAACCAAGTGGAGTTGAGCCACCCGAAGGCAAAACATAAACTTTGTGTCCTTCCTTTTGTAATTTTTTGCTTTCTTCTAACATAATTGAACTGACATTGGCATAATCATTTTTTGATAAATACACAATTTCAGTTCCAACAAGTTGGTCAAGAAATAAATTTCCATCAGGATTTTGTGTTTCACTTCCCCAAAGGAAAAGTTTTGTTTTTACTCCAATTTGTCTTGCTGCAATTGCAGTTGCTCTTGCATGGTTTGACTGATCGCCACCAGATGTAAATAAATAATCGGCATTTTTCTTTTTTACATCTGCAAGAATATAATCCAATTTTCGAATTTTGTTACCTGTTAGTTCCGTGCCAGTAAAATCATCTCTTTTAATTAAAAATTGGGTTCCCCTAAATTCAATTTTTTGAATTGGGGTTGGAAGATTTGCAATTTTAATTTTTTTTGGAGTTTTCATAACAACCTTCTTATTTTTTGTTTTCAAAGTATTTTCGCGCAATTTCAAGATCAGTTTGATTATTTATTGTTAAATATTCTTCCTCTGTAACTACCATTTTAATTTTGAGTCCGTGTTCAAGCAATCGTAATTGTTCAAGTTTTTCAATTCTTTCTAAATCAGTTGGTGCTAAATTACTAATTGTTTCAATTGCTTCATTTGAATAAGCATAAATTTCTATATGTTTATAAATTTCGGCACTAAAAACTTTTTCAATATTTGTTTTAGCATCTTTAACAAAAGGAATTGGTGAATAAGAAAAATATAAAGCGTGATTATTATAATCAAACACAACTTTTGGAACTACAGTAGATTTCATTTCATCAACAGATTCAATTTTTTTTGCTAATGTTGTTATAAAAGTATCAGGGTCAAAAAGATGTGGTTCAATAACTTGGTCAAGCATTTTTGGACTCACAAACGGATTTGCGCCTGGAATATTTAGAAAAACATCGGCTGACATTTCGGATGCAATATAAGCAACCCTTTCGGTACTTGTTAAAAATTCTTTTGGTGTTAACTTTGCTTTTGCTCCAAACGAACGGACAGCTTTATATAAAACCTCATCATCAACAGCAATTATAACATCATTCATTAATTTTGATTTTTTTGCATTTTCGTAAGTGTGTTGAATTACCGTCTTTCCACCAATATTTGCAAGTAGTTTACCCATAAGTCTGGTTGAGGCAAAGCGAGCGGGAATTATTCCTACAATATTCATTTATTTATATTCTACTTAATTACTTTTGGAACTTTGAAATACTTATCTGTTTTATATAAAGTATTTTTAAGTGCATCTTCTGTTGAAATTGATTTTTTTTGAACATCTTCCCTAAATACATTTTCACCATCAACTGGATGTAAAAGGGGTTTTATATTTTCGGTATCTAACTCATTTAACTTATCAACATAGGTAAGAATTTGATTTAATTGAGTTGTATATTCATCTATTTCGTTTTCATTAAATTTTAATTTTGCAAGTTTTGCAATATGTTCAACTTCATTTTTTGTAACTGACATTTATTTCCTTTATCTACTAATTTTAAAACTAAGTGTTTTGTTAAAACCGTTTTGTGTATCATCAACGGTTAGTGAAACAGTTCCAGCCAAAGCAGAACTTGGAGCAGATATTTGTACATTTGAATTTTCTGGTGGATTAATTTCTGTAAAAATTAGTGAAGGATTTGTTCCCCAACTATAAATTGGACTTTTAGTATCTCCAAAAGTTGATAAATTAAGCTCAACTGGGTAGCCTCCTGCAATTAGTGTAAACACAGAATCTCCAAGTGGATTAGCAAATGTAGAATTAATATAAATACCTGGAATTGGGTCAAAAAATCCCGCACTGCTAAATGTTCCATCGGCAACAGAATATATTTGATTTCCAACAACTCTTAAATAAATTGAATGCTCATTATTTCCACGTTTAGGACTTGAGTATTCCATCCAATAAAAACTATTTGCATAAGTTTCTATTTCTTGCTGAATTTGCAAAAACACTTGATTTAATTCGCTTAATTCCGTTATTGTAAAAGCTCCTTGATTACCAATTTCTTTCAGAATTTCTGGTTCAATTTCAGAACCTAGACCAACAGTGTAAACCTTTTTTTTACCAATTGCATTTAATGCATCGGATAAAGTTTTACTTCCTTGTGTATCATTTCCATCTGTGAATAATACAAGTGAACCTTGGATGATATTATCAGGAGTAATTATATCAGTCCAATGTGAAACTCCCTCAATTACAGAACCGTAAAGATTAGTGCTTGCAAATCCACTTCCAATATTATCTATTGCATTTTTTAATGCATTTTTATCTGTAGTAAAATCCATAACTATTTCGGGGCTGCTCGAAAATTTATAAAGTGCCACTTGTTGCTGAGTAGTCATATTGTTAACAAAATTTATCGCGGCATCTTTCAAAAGTTGTAAACTATTTGCATCATCACTAATACTTGTGCTATTATCAATCATTAAAACTGTTTTTAATAAATAAGGATTAGCCAACCGCTTTGTTATTGATAAATTTGACTCAAATATTGAAACAGTTTCGCCATCTTCAGAAATTTCAAAATCATTTATTGTTAAATAATCAATTCCTTTGTTTGCAATATCTGTTGCTTGAAACATCATTTTTACAATATTTGGGGTAACTGTAGTAACAGTGTGTGTAGTTAAAACATATCCAGGTGGAATTGTATAAATTTGGCTAGTTGTAAAATGCCAAATTGGGCTACTCTTTTGTGTTCCATCACTAAAGTTTGCAACTACATTCCAGTAGTAAACAGCATTTGTTCCACTAGCAATAACATCTGTAAATTTATCGGTTGTGTTGGATTTTATGATAGTAACTGGTGGAGTTACTTTGTCAAAATATATTGTGTAACTTGTTGCACCAGAACATTCCCAACTTAAACGTTGATAATTTTGAACGTTAATTGCTCCAGTTGAAGGTGTTGGTGAGTAAGGTATTGTTTTATCATTAGGTTTAATTGGATTAGTAATATTTTTATCCAACTTACAAGAACTGAATACAACACTTAATATTAATATAACCCACAAAATTTGTCGGTTCATTTTTTACCTAATATTTCTAATTTTTGATACTGCAAAATTATTCAATTATTAGTCAATTATAAAGTAGAAACTGTAAAGACCGAATGAACTACGTCTTTATGCAACTTATTGGATACAAAAAACCCACGAAATATTTCGTGGGCTTTTAGTTAAATTAAAAATTAACCCCAACCGAAAAATGTTGAGCATCTTTTAATATTCCGAATTTTTGATAAGCATAATCAATAAATACTGCTAATTGAGGGGCAAAATCATACTTTAATCCAAAACCGAGTGTAAGTCCTTCTTCCGAATTTTCTAAAAGGAGTGATTTGTAACCTCCACGAAGAGCAATCATGTTAAAGACTAAATATTCTGCTCCAACATTTATTGATTCTTTATTATCACTTGGATGGAGAGCATCGACAGCTATAGTAAATTTATGGTTTTCCAAATCAATTATATCCATTCCAACACCAATTTTAAATGTTAATGGAAGAGGCCATTTATCAGTATCTAATGTTGCAAGAATTTGGTCATTATTTCCATATTGCGATGGGTCAATATCATGTTGAACATTTAAGTCGCTACCAGTAATTTGCATATCGCCACCAAGATTTGTAATAGAAGCACCAATACGCAAACCGTAAACATCCGAATGGAATAAAACTCCAAGATCAACTGCATAAGTTGAAGCAGAGCTATTCCAAATATTTTGAGAAATATATTTTACAGTTCCACCAATTGAAAACCTATCAGTAAGGTTTTTGGAATAAGTTACTGCAATTGCTAAATCATTTGCAGTAAAAGTTCCGCCAGTTCCTTCTGATTCAGCTAAAGTTGTAATTTCCATATCACCATAATCAAGATTTGTAACAGAAACACCAATAACCCCAGCGTCTCCCATATTTACAACAGCACCTGCCCAATTATAGGCAATATCTGCGAACCATTTAGAATGTGTAAAAAGTGCACCGCTTTTATTCATTCTTGCAGCGCCAGCAGGATTCCAGTAAAGAGAACTTACGTCGTTAGCGGTGGCAACAAATGCACCACCCATAGCAATAGCACGAGGCCCAATGCCAATATTTAGGAACGGTGCAGCAGTTGAGCCAGTTTTAGATTGCCCAAACAAACTCACCGATAAAGTCATCAATATGATTAATATATTTTTTTTCATTATTTCACTCCGTTACTTTAACAAGGCAAATTTGCCAATTTTTGTTTCACCATTTTGTGTCTCAACTACAAAAATATAAACGCCATAAGCAGCATCTAAATTTTCATCTGTTCGCAAATTCCAATAAACATCGCCTATAAACATATTATCTTGCTGAAGAGCTTTAATTTTATCTCCACGAACAGTAAAAATTGAAATTTTAGAACCAGGAGGAACTCGAGTAAATCTAATTTCTCGTTCTCCCCGTCCACTTGTTTGGCTACTTAATAATGCAGATTCACCACTATGAGTAACAACATAAGGATTTGGAACCACTTTGATTAAATCAAGATTCATTGTTTTTCCAGTTTCATCCATTTGTGGACCTTTTACAGCAAACGTTACCACATCGGCACTACTAAATGGTTTTGTGGTTGTGATGATTAATTTACCTGCTGTTTCTAAAGGAATTTTTGGCTCTAAATAATTTATATTTATCCTCCAAGTTCTAACATACTTTCCTAAAACATTTTCTTTAAACCATAGACTGTATGTTGTTGTTATTGTCCCTGTTTTCAAATAAACAAAATCAATTTCCTTTCCAGTAGTTTTATTAAATACTTTCAAATGAGTTTCAGCTGCTGGAATTATTGTCTTAAATGGTGGTAATTTTTTACCAATAGTATCAGCAACGGACATGTTAACAAATGTAGAATCGAAAAATTGAATTTCATAATCGTTTGGAATATTTATCCCATTATCAGCAGGTTTATCTGCATTAGTAAATATTTGGAAAGAATAATTTACAGTTTTTAGATTATTTAAATCGACAAATCCAGAAAGTGAAGTATCTTCTTTAATTACCCAATCGTTATAAATTTGTAATCTAAAACCATGAATAATTTTTGTATTTCCGGTAAAAATATTGTCTTTATTAATTAAAGTATCATAAGCTGCGGTGTAATAATCAGTATTAACGGCAACTAATTTTCCATTTACTACTACTGTGTCGGTTCCTGTTGGAACAATAATTGAGTCGCCAGGATTAACAATAGAAGTATTATTTGTTAAAGGAAAATAGACAGTATCTGGAGTTTGTAAATCGATTAGAGAATAATTTTCGGTATAACCTTGGAGAGCTGTATCTCTAAAAGTTAATTGATATGAAAAATTATTATTAATTTTTTCGTCATCTATTATTTCAACTTCAATATCGCCAGTAGCTTTATAAGTATCGTTTTTTTCAAAACTTAATAAATTGGCTTTTTCATAACCAGTAGGTCTTCTGCCAGGAGTAATAAAACCTGTATTATCATCAGTAAGAATATTACCAGTAGCTTCTCTAAAAATAAATTTTGAATTTTCAGACGGAAATATTGCCAATTCTGCATCCCCGGCATCATATGCACAAACTGCATAATAATATGTAATTCCAGGAGTTACGGTAGAATCAATAAATCTGTTTACAACACCTGTGTTATCTCCTAAGAAGTATGTAGTACCACCTATTTGCTCTAACATTGACTCAGTTGGATAATAGAACCCACTAATAGAATCTGCAATATCGTACTGAACAATTGGTTTATCAAAAGCTAGTACTCCAAATGCGTTAGTAATTGTTCGAGCATCCCTGAAGCCAGCATCAGTTGTACGATAAATTTTATATCCTTGGAAATCTAATTTTTTTGTTATAAAATCCTTAGAGCGTTCAGTTGGACCGTTATCCCAGTAAATAACAACTTTACCATCATCCTGTGTAATAGTAATTTTTGGTTTACGAGGAGGTTGTGGAAATTTATATCCAGAATTGTAAATCTGTTGAACAATTTGTTGATTGCTTTGAATATCTTTTAAATCTTCACCAAACAAAAGAGCTTCTGAAAATCGTTCAATTTTTTTAGACAATAATGGGAAGAAGCCAGATGCATATATAAAATCTCCATCTTGAGGAATTGGGGGTATAACATCAAAACGACCAGGAGTCATTCTTATCCACAAAAGTGAGTCGTTGGACATATCGGGAGAAGAGGCTTGAGCAAAGAAGTTAAAAGCTGTTAAACCAATTTGATCAGATTCATCAGGGTCAGTTCTTCCAAAGTTTGGTTCGCCTTGTGTTGGAACTCCATCTCCTTCCCCAAGGTCTTTTCCTGGATAATTATCATCGTCAGGACCTAAACCATCTTGTCCAAGGTCATCAGAAGTAACATCCCAGTCGCCATCTTCATCAATATCGTTATCGCGTTTTTCATCAATAAGTAAATCATTAAGACCTTCACCTGTAAAGTAATTTATATATTTAACAGGTTCTTGTCCCTTAATAGTTCTTGAAGTAATATGAATAGCTTCGTTTTCATCAATTAAGCCATCCAAATCATTATCAATTCCATCAGAGGCAGTGGGGTCTGGAATAGATACACCATTAACAACACTTCCAATATGCCCTTCTCTTAAAGAGACACCACTATTAACAACAATCATTTCGCCAAGAGAATACACTGTATCGGGCAAACTGCTTAAAGTATACTTAGTTCTTTCATAGGTTATTTTATCAATTAAAATAACTACATCGCCAGCGGCATAAGTTTTAGCAAGAAAATCTGGAACACCAAAACGAGGAGAAGAAAGATCTTCAGAATCACCATCATTATCAATTCCATCAAAAGGATTACCTGGAGATTCTAAATAAGCATACCCAACATAACCTACTTTTTGTCCTTTGTTACCAATACCATCACTATCCCAAGAATATGTGATTGATTTTTCAACATTAAATGACCCAAGATCATCACCACTATCGCCATCACCACCAGCAAGAGTTCCAACAACAGTTCCAAAATCAGCACGTCGATAGTTTGCAGTTCCATCGTTATGAATATCCATTAACCAAAAAACTACATCTTCTGCTAAGAAACTTGACCATTGGAAACCACGTTGCGTATATTGCAAACCCATCCCATGTCGTGATAAATCTTTATTATCGGGAATCCAAAGAGTGGCTTCGTCTGAAGAGTTTACCCCGTTAAACTCGTCGTCCATTTGGTCATCAGCAACAAAAAAGCTTTCTTGATCAGCTTGAGCAATTCCCCGCCCAAAATATCCCCACCATTCTGTATTACCATCTTTATCTACATAATCAACAACATCCGGGAAACCACCAGGATCTGTCCATCCACCAATTGGCCATGAATTTTGCAAATGACTCATTGCAACAGATTCACCATTAGGATTAATGAAACCAGGAATTGGGTTAAACCCCCAAAAATACCCTTGCGTTGGATGTCTTTCGTCACCTTGATTAGTTCGTGGACCACGAGAAATTGCAACAGATTGAAGTGTTATATTATTAGTATTTGTAAACTCAACACCAATTAATGGAGTAACATCACCAATATAATTTTCGCCAGAACCAAGGGGCCACTCGCCTCTAATATCAATTCCTTGTCGAAAACCAGTAATTGCTCCATCGTTATAAAAAGAAATTCCAACTCTGTTTCCAGTATGAAATCCTATCTTTAATAAAGTAGCATCTCCTCTGCCTTGTGCAGTAATTTGCAAAGAAAGTAGAAAAGAAATCACTATAAATATCTTTAATGTTTTTATCATCATTTTTATACCCGAAAATTTTTAAAAGTTATAAGATAAACCAACTTCAACCCTTCTTGGCTGAGAAAAGTTATTTGGATTCATAAAAATTTCATCTAACGTGTTGTAATAAGTATTAGGGTTTATTCTATCTGCTTCAGTTCTGGAAATTGTATAGTAAGGATCACCAGTATCAGTATAAACTCCTGTTGGATTATCCCAATCAAGTAAATTCATTACACGAGCAAAAATTGAAATGTATGTTGTGCCAAGTGGAAAATCCTTATAAATTCTTAAATCAACATTAAAATTAGTTGGTTTAACTGTGCTATTTCTTGGATAAGCATTTTGTGTAACACGAGTAAATTTGTTTACAGCAGGAGTATATGGTTGTCCAGTAAAGAAATTTGAAATAATTGAAAAACCCCAATTACGAGATTGTGAATAAGCAATGGAAACATTTACAGTGTGGGTTTGATTCCAATCTAAAGGAGCAATAATTGTTTCTGGCAACGCACCTCCAAGAACGGCATTACGTGCATCTGCTGGGTTGGAAGCATTACCCTTTGTTTCCGAAAAAGTATAGTCTAAATTAAGAGCTAAACCATCACTAATTCTTTGAGAATATTTTAATACAAATCCTTTTGAAAAGCCAAAATCGGAGTTGGCATAGCGACTATAACTTTGAGCTCCGCCAAATACAAGTACTTCATCGGATTGTGTACCAGTTAAATCTCTAAAATCTTCAAAGAAAACAGTTACATCAACCGCTGAAAATTCTCCAATTTGCTGTTGAAGACCAATTTCACCTTTTACTGTACTTTGTGGTTTTAAATCAGCATTACCAAATAGTGCTGAGTTACCAGAGCCAACACCAAGTTCAAATTTTGGATTTGAATACAGATACTCATATCTTGGTAATTGGAAAAAATGTCCATAAGAAAAATGAATAACACCCTGATCGGTAATTGGAAATGCAATACCAATACGTGGAGATATTTGAGTTTTAATAGATGCATCTTTATACCAATAAGCTAATCTATCTTCATCCGATTTAGCTTCTTCACCACCATCTTGAACACCATTACCATTAGCATCATTAAATTTGTTATTTGGTCTTAAAGGATTTTTATAATTTGGATCAGTTGGATCAGCAAGTACAACGCCATCAGGATTAAACATGTCAAATCTTAAACCTGCATTAATTATCATATTGAATGCTTCAACTTTTACTTGAGCATAACTTGCAAATTCAACTGGTTTGTGTAGATATTCGTTATTATCAACTGATTCTAGAGGAGGAATTTGAACATTATAGGGATTTGTTTTCTGTCCGTTTTCATCTAACATATCAACAAGGTTTATATCGTGATAATATAATTCTTGTCTCTTGTATTCAGTACCAACTTGCAAATTAATTTCTTGAGTTAACTGCGAAACCCAATCGAACTTACCAAGAAAAGCTTTTGTGCTTCTTTCAAATCTACTTTTATCAGTACCACCAACCGCATAACTATATGCAGGTGTTTGATGAATAGTATTATCAACATATTGTGTGTAGCTTCCACCATTAACTAATAACATTAAGTCAACCCAATCGTTATCTCCAAATTCATAAGGATTATTAGGATCAGTTGTGTAAATGTTTTCATACAAATAATGATGATATTCCTTAGTATAGTAGCTAGCATTTAAAGTATAAAAACTGCTATTAGATATAGCATGGTTTAAACTAAGAATATGTGAATAAGAATTTTGGAATCTTTGTAAATTATTATCTGGAGTTAATTTTGCTCCACCACTATAATTTTGATATTCTTGTTCATCACCAATAAAATTGTAGCTAACTTTCATTCCATCGCCTAATCTATAGGTAAGTTTTCCTTGTCCAAAGTATTTTTTGAACGGGTTAAGAGAAACATATTTATCTGTTATTGTTGATTCTAAAGGGTATCCATATTTATTAAAAAACAAATAATTTGAACCAGCAGAATTTGGTGCTTCTACTGCCCTATCCGTTACAGAAAATTGGTCTCTACCATATAAATAACCCAAGTTTTGGTAATATCTCACATTAGCATAAAAGAAAAGCTTATCCTTTATTATTGGACCACTTAAACTAGCTTCAATATTGGCAACAGTAAAAGGTGATATTTCATCAATATTCCAAAATACATCTGTTCTGTTTGAAATATAATCACCACTATATGCCTGTATGTTGCCACTATATTTATTTGAACCATCTTTTGTAACTAAGTTGATAACACCAGATAGTGCTTGTCCATATTCTGCGTTAAATGCACCACTTATTATTTGCATTTCCTTAACAGCATTTTGGTTAACTTCAACAACACTGCTCCCATCGTAAGAATCGGTAACAGGAACACCATCAATTTGATAAGCAACTTGTCCACTACGACCACCTCTAACATGAATTCCACCGCCTTGAGAAATAACAATACCCGCTTGGAGTGATAAAATATCGCCCAAATCAGTTACTGGCAATTCCTTAATAAGTTCGTCGCCAACAACAGAAGTAGAGGCGGTTAAATCCTTTTGAACTAAAGGTTTTGAAGCAACAACAACAACATCTTCACTTAATGAAATTGAAGTTTCAGTAAGTGTAACATCAAGTTGCGTTGTTTGGTCAATAGAAACACGAACATTTTGAATAAGCGTTGAATTGTATCCAATGGCAGACGCTTTAATTTGATAAGTACCAGGTGGAATATTAATTATTGAAAAATAGCCATCAATATCGGAAGCAGATCCATAGTTTGTACCCATTATAATAAGGTTAACAAATGGAAGTCCTTCTCCTGTGGCATCTATAACTCTACCTGCAATTTTACCAGTTGTGGCAAACTCATAATCAAGGGCAAAGTTTAGCGAAGAAATTGTTAAAAAAAAGAGAATTAGAACAAATAAATTTTTCCTCATAGTACCTCCCAATAACAAAAAGGAATAATTTTTAAAAAGTTTATGTAAATTAAGAAATGATTAAGAAATATAAAATCGTAATTTAAATTACTAACTTTAATATTTAATAAAATGGCAAACTTTTTTGTAATAATATAATGAGTTCACTCTAAAAAGGTCACAATAATTTCATAAAAAATTTTTATATGAGTAAATATTTAAATAAATTCCTGAAAACAAATTTACTCATTATTAGTTAA
>Ga0100385_1003471_pt1 | contig 14072 bp, 11 predicted proteins | sample CryGeymeta201509_FD_81543 | JGI IMG/M metagenome (GOLD analysis project Ga0100385, IMG submission 81543) | Groundwater microbial communities from Crystal Geyser aquifers in Utah, USA - Crystal Geyser metaG 2015-09 | ecosystem: Environmental > Aquatic > Deep subsurface > Groundwater | place: USA... | reverse complement strand
CGGAGAAATCGTCTGGATGAAACGTTCCTTTTTTGCCTCTACATAGAGGTCACCCGCCTCACCTGTTTCAAGCAATGAGGGATTATCCATTTGAAAGTATTGTTTTGCATGACTGTAATGACGCTTCAGGAAAAATCGCAACAAAGTCCGCGTGTAATCTTCTGCCTTCAGATTCACCTTTCCTTTTCCTTCCTCATTGACTGCCGAGATCATTTTCAGGGCCTCCTGTGGCTCCCCGATCCGGTAATAGCAGTAAGCTGCCTGGAAAAGGGAATCCAGAAATACTGGACTCTCTGAAAAACGCGTGTAAATCTGAGAAAGAAAGTAGAGTGCCTTTTTGAACTGTCCACGCCGGCTCGAAATAATGGAAAGATAAAAATAATCCTCGTCCAGCACATCAGATTCCGGGAAAGCCCCCTTCAGGTGGAAAAATGTATTGTATGCATCGTCCTCATGTCCGTCTTTCAGCTGAATGCGTCCAAGGAGAAGATACGCATTATCCGAACTGTCACTCTTGCCGTAGTCTGACACAATCCGATTGAGAAATTCCTTTGCTTTTTCAGTATTCCCCTGCTTGAAATGGTAGCGGCCGATTTCCAGCAACGCGTCATCCGCATAAGCAGACTTCGGGTATTGTTCCAGCAACAGCTGAAACTCCCGCATGGCCTGCTCATAGTTCTGATTTGCTTCAAATGCCAGACCACTTTCGTACAGTCTCTGGTCGTTGGGACTGGTCAGGCTCCCGATCAACAGAAAGAAAAGGAGAGTTTTCATCGCAGACGCTCCTCAATAGTCAATGGAATCGTGACCGTAACATCCCGATCAAATTCCTTTGTTTTGCCACCTGGCCCCACCAGTTTGAAATGGTGTTTCCCTGTCACAATTTTAAACTCACCTATCGGGGTTGGACCTGCATCAATACCATCAATCGAACAATCTGCCCAACCGCCCTTAACTGTTATTTTCTTTATCAGGCCCAGCGGTGGAATCTGCAATACCGTCGTTTGCTGGGCCAGCACATCTTCGCGTACTGAATCCCGATAGAACACCTTTTCAGAAGAAAGATTCAGGGTGTAACTCCCGGCGTCAAGTTGCAGATTTTCACCCGGCCGGACTGTCTTTCTCAAAATCGGATTTCCCCTATGAACCACAGTCACCGAAACCGGAAACTCACCTTTCAGTTTCAGAAAACCCGGCTTCGGAATCGGGGTTAATACGATCTTGTCTGTAACCACTTCCCCTGCAGCCAGATCAATCGTTCTGGACTGGTATCCATTGGCGGAAACAACCAGTTTGTGGGGAGATGTTTTTTCCAGGAGAATCGGCCCCTCGCTGGGCTTCACAGGGGCTCTCCCATCCACAGAGACATCACAGAGGGCGGGTTCCGTTACCAATTGCATTTCCTGTAGATTTGATTTAAGGATATAGGGGTTCAACTTAGTTGATGCGGACACATAAAAGGTATCCGTCACTGTTTCATATCCGTCCTTCTTCAACTGAATGCTATGCTGCTCACCTTCTTCTCCGGTAACCATCAGTTTGAGTGGCGTCACTCCTTTGGGTTGACTATCCAGAAGAACCTGAGCCCCACTTGGTGTGGATTCGACAGACAGATTAGCTGTCACTTTAAATGCAAACACCTTTCGAATGCCCTCTGCATTCAGTTTATTCAGAATCTCACCATTGGTGAAGAAATAAGCGGCAAAAGCTCCCCCGATAAGAAGCAGAAAAACGAAAAGAAAAATCAGCATCTTGGAACGTTTCTTCTTCGGACTGTCACCCTGGGCGCGGGCAAGCTCATATTCATTCCTGAACAGTTGCTTATCTATTGCGGTATCCGTATCCGTGGAATTGTCCACAAGAAGCTGGCGGATTCTGCTCTTCTGAGAACTTGTCAGCGTAACGGAGCGGGTCAGTTCGCTGGAAAAATCCTTTGCCGTTTGAAATCGTTCATCCGATTTCTTGGCGAAAGCACGGCTAAACAGCCGGTTCCAGGAAGGCCCATCCAAACCAAAATCGGTAGGATTTTCAACCACTTCCGGCGCCTCGTGGGCAATCTTGTACAGAATGGAGGAAAGCGTCTTCCCCCGAAAAGGGAGTTGACCGCAAATCAACTCATACGTCACCGTTGCCAGGGAAAAGAGATCGGACCGGTGATCGATGTGGCCCTCCATTATCTGCTCCGGCGATGCGTAACTCGGTGTTCCGAGAAAAGTGCCGGTCTGGGTCAACGACGAATTCTGTAGCTTTGCGATTCCAAAATCCATTATTTTGCAACGGTACTCTTCGTCTACCATTATGTTCCCGGGCTTGATATCCCGGTGCACAATTCCTTTTCGGTGAGCATAATCCAGGGCGGAAGAGACCTGGGACACAATCTTGACCACATTCTCTATTGCCATCGGACCATGCTCTGCCATCACTTCAGAAAGAGTCCAGCCCTCGACATACTCCATTGCAATGTAGGGCATTCCCTGTTCTTCTCCAATGTCATATACACCGACAATATTTGGGTGATTCAGGGTTCCGGAAACCTGAGCTTCACGGTAAAACCTCTCGTAAAATTCGGATTTTTCAGATTCTGAAATACTGGCATCCACTTTAATAAGTTTGATAGCTACAGTTCGTTTGATGATTGGATCATGGGCCCGGTAGACAATCCCCATAGCGCCTTCACCCAGAACCGATTCGATCTTGTAACGCCCGACTGTATCCAGCTTCTTCATTGCTCCTCACTTTCTTTGGTTAAGGATATGAAAAAAGAGCCATTCTGTCAATTCATTTAAGCAAAGGGATAAAACAAGGTTGCGTGAAAGAAGGGGTTGAAATTGAAGCCGGATAGAATTCGGGAAAAACAGAAAAAACTCAGCCTTCCTCCTTCTCTGCTAAACCTTAGCCTCAACCTTTTCTCTACTTCTCTCCTTTTTCCTGCAATTCTTCCAGCTTCTTCTTCGCGAATTCTCCCTGAACCTGGCCCTTGTATGCACTGGCTATCTTCCGATACAGTTTGGCAGCATCGTCGTAATATTCCAGTTGTTCGCAGATTTTGGCAGCCTTGAATCGAGCTGTTGTGGACCACATCAATTCACTGGAATGGAGATAGGTAACCGCAAGAAACTGTTGAAGTGCCTCTTTCAACTTCCCCTGGCCCTCCAGACATTCGGCAATGTAGTAGGTAAGTTCTGCCTTTCGTGCCTCAGCCTCCGGCATCTGTATCAGCCGGTTAAATTCAGCCAGTGCTTCATCCAGAAGGTTTTGTTTTTGAAAAAGGAGACCAATTCGAATCCGCTCTCCCACCTGATGGACATCCTCCGGGATTGCCTTGAGATAATCACGGTATTGAACAATTGCTCCTCCAATATCCCCTGTTTTTTCCAGAGACACGCCCAGATAGTACCGGAGGGCGAAGGTAATATCTGCCATCGACGGGTCATTGAGGCTCAATGCCTGCTGAAACAACGGAACAGCTTTCTTGTAATCCTTTCCCTTAAAGGCGGTCACTCCCAGGTTGTATGCAGCAAGGGCCGCGTACTGGCCATCCGGATAGTCCTTCACGATCTTCTCCAGGTATGTTGTTTTCTGAGGACGGGAATACTGGTAGAGAAAATAATAAGATTCGTCATTCCCGGGTGCCTCAGGAAACGCCCGAACTGCCATCTGGTAAAGGGAAACAGCTTTGCTCAGTTTCCCCTTTTCCCGGTATCCCCTTGCCTTCTTTAGAATGGCCTGCGCGCCATTGAAGCTTTCCGGGTCATTTTGAATGAACTCAGGTTCCAATTCCATTAATGTCAGATAGTCACCTGCCGCCACCGCTTCCGGTTCCAGTTCATGAAACGCCAGGAGGTGAATTGTTGTATCGGGATCCGACAATTCCACTGCTTTTTCCAGCAGCTGTCGTTTTAGGACAGGGTCTTTCGCCAGACCAGCCGCCTCATATAAATGGGCGGGCAACATCGGATCTTCAGACAACGCCGTGTTGATTGCATTTTCAGCATCATTCAATCTCAAATACAGATAGAAAACGAGCGCCTTGTTGCTACCGGCAACGGCTATTCCTTTCTCCGCTTTATTGGAAAGAGCCAGTGAAAAGGCGTGAATTTCTTTTGAAACGTCATCATCGGTTTTATCCTTTTGCATTTCCTGAAAATATGCTGCCGCCTGATCGTAGCGGCCATCCAGATAAGCGGATAACGAGGCCAGCTTCATTCCCTTAGCTCTGTGCGAACTCTCCATCAATGTGGCCGCGGCCCTTCCGGCATCCGCGTACATGCCATTTCGAAGGTAAGCATCTGCAAGAAGGTAAGCAGAGTTGATCCGGAGATTGGAATCCGGATAATTGGAAAGGATGTTTTCAAAACTCTTGATTGCTTCCGGATAGTTTCCCCGGTTCAGCATCAGTTTTCCCAGAACAAAATAAGCCTCGTCTGTGATCGGCGAACTCGGTCCGTACTCTTTCAGAAATTCCGTTGTCAATTCCAGAGCCTGACCGGGGTTTCCCATATAGAGGGAACATTTGATCCGGTTTATCAGTGCAAGGGATGCGTATGGACTGTCCGGTTCCCTTTCCAGTACTTTTCCATAGAAACGAAAGGCTCCGGCCGCGTCGTTCAATTTCGTCAATCGATACTCACCGAGACGATAGAAATCGTGGCCGGGCTGGTCCCCGATCAGTGCCATTTTTTCCAATATGCTTGCTGCCTTGTTGAAGCGGCGAAATCTATCATTAACAGAGAAAGCCAGTTCCAGTGATTTTCTTGAATCAGTCAATGTGGATTTGTCCAGAAGGTCCTTTGCTTCTACCCATCTGCCCTGATTCAAAAGGGATTGAATTCGGTATACTGCCAATTTTTCAGGGGAAACATCCTGAAGTGGTATGACTTCCCGGAACAAGGCATATGCATCCGCTCCATTCTCTTGCTTCAATAGCGTATGGACTTCAAACAGACGATCCTGTTTTTCCCCCGCTTTCTGAAAATAGTTCGCAGCTTCATCGTATTTCACATCGGAAAATTTCAGCAATCCCAGGTAGCGAAAAAGTTTCGGGGACTGGAACTGTTCGTCTTCCAGGCGGGATAAGACACGTCGGGCCCGGCGATATTTCTTCAGATGATAGTACGCAATTCCCAGCTGCAGGCGTACCTGATTGTCCATGCCCATTTTCAGAAATTCATTGTACTGATCCACTGCATCCTGAAACCGTTTCCTCGCGTATGCCACATCCCCGGCAAGTTGATAATACGCTTTCAGGGTATCCGGAGATTGACCCTTCAGGACATCAGAAAGCATCGCCAGCTTCCCGTCGGCTTCCGGAAAGCGCTGTTCCAGGTAATAGGTGGTGGCATCGTATAGAATCACTGCCACACAATCCGCGGGCGACTCCTTGCAATAGTCTCCCACAAAGGCATCCGCAAACTGATGTTCTTTGTCGTACATCCGGCCGGAAAGGCAGGCTGAAACCAGTAATTCACGTACTTCTTTCCGGTGAGAACTTTCGGGATAATCATCCAGAAAAGCACTCATCCGGTCTATCGCGATGGCATAGGTGCCATCCCGCATGAGTCCCCGAATTACACGATAATCGTCGTTTTCTCCTGCAAATGAGACGGCTCCAATTGTCAGCAGCAGAATAACAACGAGAACCTTCTTCATTCTTTCAACTTCCCGTAAACTTCTGTCCTGAACTTGTCGATTTCCTTCCGGAACTCATCGGTAATCTTCTGGGCGTCCTCATGCGTATAAACCACATGGGGCGTAATAATAATAATGAGTTCGCTCTTTGCCCGGGTATGGCTCTTGTTTGCGAACAGGTACTTGACCAGGGGGATTTTGCTGAGAACTGGGATACCGTTGTCCGTATTGGTCTCGCTCTGCTGGATCATTCCCCCGATCACAAGGGACTGACCATCCGGCACATTCACGATGGTCTGGGCACTCCGATTCTTGATGGGTGGATTGCCTGAGCCAGTGGTAGCACCCGGAACGGAATAGGACTGGCTGATTTCCATGCGAACCGTACCGTTGCTGCTGATGGAGGGTTTCACCTGGAGCTTAACCCCGGTGGAAAGGTACTGATAAGACGTGCTGTTGTATACGCCACCATTGGTTCCTCCGGTTGCTCCCGGCACTGCAATGTTCCCACTTTGAATGGAAATCTGCTCCCCCACATCAATACTGGCACTTTCGTTGTCCAGGACCATGATATGGGGCGTGGACAGAACATTGGTTCTGGATTTCAGCTCATTCATATTGAGAACAGATGAAATTTGAAAGTTTTTAGATAGAAAAGTATACGTCCCGGTGAAGCCACCGGCATCATTACCAGGCTGAAAGTGGAATTCGCCTCCCCTGTTTGCATCGGGCTGCAGATGTTGCAGAAAAAAGTTGAAACCGTAGCTCAAACTGCCGCTCAACGACACATCGAGGATCATCGCTTCAATCAATACCTGCCTCTTGGGAGCATCCAGTTCCTTCAGCGTTTTTTGAATGATATCGTAATCCCGGCGGGTAGTTTTGAAAATCAGAGAGTTGTTGTTTTCATCCGTAATGACCTTAAAATCTCCCTTCAGAACCGGGCGAAGCTCCAGCTTGCCCTTGCTGTCCTTGGTGGTGGTATGTTCTTCCGCGTAGAGTTCTTTGATGATGCTCACCAGGTCAGCCGCCTTGGAATTCTCCGCGTGGTAGATGAATATCTGTGCTTCTCCCACCTCAGATTCTTTCTCAAATTTGTCGGACCAGAACTTTACTTCATCCACCACTTCCTGCAACGATGTGACGCACAACAGTGCATTCAGTTCCTTGATGGGGGCAATGTAGTATTTGTCTGCGGATAGCCCTCCGTAGCCCTTGAAAATATCTGTGATGTTCTTGGTGACCTTTTCGGCGTCCGCGTTCTGGAAGCGGATCAACACCATTTTCTTATTCTTGAATATATCCACGTCAAAGAGGGAGATGACATTCATAATTTTCCGGGCATAGGGCAGGCGGTCTACGATTACGACAGTTGAAGTAACCGGATCCTCGACAATTTTCCCACCGGTGGAAACAAATTCCTTCAGTATCGGGGAGAGATCCTTAGGGGATACAAAATGCAAAGGAATCACCTGGGTCACCCATCCTTCCCCGATCTGATCCGGCCCAATTTTGTTCCCTACATAAATCGGTGCTCCCAGCTTGTAGTCTGCCCCTTTTGTGGGGACGAAGTAAACAATCCCATTCCTGTTGACCATGGCCACGTCATAGATAGACACGAGGAGATGCAGTATATTTTCTACACCCATACCCTCCACAGTGGAATTCAGGCGAATATTGATCCCCTTGTCCGGTACAGCCGGATCAATCACATAGTTCCAGTGTCTATAGTCGGCCACAATCTTAATTACTTCCCACAAACTGGCGTCTTGGAGGTTCAGAAGCGGAAATGCTTCCTTTTCCTTTTTTACGGCCGGATTGCCGCTTTTCCCCGTCTCATTCAGGGGCTTTGATACCATCTGGCTGGCACTTGTCGCCCCTCCCCGTTCAATCACCTGATAGTGGGACTTTTCGGGCTTCGACATTTCAATTTCTGTCTGCTGGATCGGCTTCTTCCCTGCCATTGCCCGTTCAATCTCGTTCTTGGGAACGGGCTTCGGGGGCACAGTACAGGCTGTCATCAAAATCATCAAAAAAATGGGCGTCAGTTTCCTCATCTTATATCCTCACTTATTAAAATGGTGTAGATTTGCGTGCCTTTTTCGGTTCTTTCTTTGCTTTCCCGGCGGCTCGGCTGCTACCGAATGGTGTGCTTGCACCGCCACGTCGAACTGCACCCGATTTCTCGGGCTGCCTTCGAACAGCCGGATTCCGGCGGGGTGCTGTTACTTTTCGTTCCACAACCTGGGGGCCGGCATGAGAAGCTTCCGCCCGGGCCACTCCACCGCCATAGGCACCGCTCGTTTTCGGTACGTTTTTCATTTTGTTCTTGGAATCCACATTCATCTTGTATTTCTTGCCCTCGAATACAATTGTCACTTCTTCAGGGAGAATCTGGACGATTTTCGCTGTGGTGCAGTTGTCTCCCGTTTTGAATGACCCGCTGATAACCTTGTGGCTGTTTTCATCTCGATATCTGAATATGGCCCGCTGATAACTTCCGATGGTGACAATGCCATCCAGAATCGGGATATCTTTCGGCAAGGCCTCTTCAACCGGTTCTGAAGCGTCCTCCACAGTCTCTGCCTGCCCACGCTGAGGATCAAACAGGTTCTTCTTGATGATCTCATCCGCAGTCTGGGAAACTACCGGCAGTGACACCAATAGAATCAGCAATAACAAGTTTATGGTTTTCACGATTTCTCCTTCCGGGACAAGCCGATTACGGTCACTGTCGCCTCATATCCCCTGTAGTGTTTCAGTGAGATTTCACTGGTAGCGACCAGTTCGGGGGCCTTTTGAATCGCTTCCAGAAAACGGATAATGGCATCGTAGTCCCCCTTGACTGTAATCCTTGCCCCGATCAGCCGATATCCGAATTTCTCGTCCTTGGATCGTTCTTTGTAAGTGTTGGTAACGGTCAACCCCTGGGCCTTGGCCAATTTGTTTGCCAGTTCTTCCAGAGCAACCTGGGCAAGTTCCACAGAATCTCCCTCCAATGCCTGATCACCAAATTGTTCAATCTCCTTCTTGTATCTGCTGATTTCCGACTCCATTCCCTTGGCTTCCTGAAGTTTTTGAGTCAATTTCACCAGATTGGCGGTCAGCGTGCTTTTTCTTTTTGTCAATTCTCCATAGCTGTCTCTCAGAGGGAATACCACGAGGTTCAGGAAAATCACCAGAATCACAACGGAAATCCCCAGTTTGATTGCTCTTTTTTCAGACCGTTTCAGCTTCAGTTTAGTAAGCAATTTGCCCCCTGATCAGAAAGGCGGTGTACCCATCGGCCAGCTCTTTGCTGGAACCACTTTTCTGCACACCGGTAAAAAACTTTGATTCATCAAGTTTGCGAATCAACGTGTACATGTCCTTTGATTTTCCGTTGAAATCAAAAGAGCCGTTACTTCTGATGTTAATCGAGGTCGCATACGAATCAAGGGGCGTCATGTTCGTTAGTTCCTGGAGCACCTTGCAGATTTTCATTTTCTGCTCCCTGTTCTTTCTGTAAAACTGGACCTGTTCTTTCAATTTATCCCGCTCATCTACTTTTTTCACAAGTTTAATCGCCTGTTTTTTCTTAGCGTCATAGTTCTCCTGCAGGGTATTCACTTCACTGCGAAGCCCAAGGTAGTCCCGAATCAATGAGGTTCCATATATTCCTGTCGCCACAACCAGTATGGCAATGCCAACATAGCGCCACAATTTCCGGTGTACCTTGCGCTCTTTAACCGGTAGAAGGTTGGCAACGGGAAGCGTCTTCCCTTTCAAAAGCGCCAGCAGCGAAGATGCGAGAGATTCCGGCCTGTTCTTCTTAACAGCATCGGGAAAGGAATCATCCGCCCCTGGAATTTCACCAAAAAGCGTAACAACCGTATCCTCAGGAGCACGCTGTCCCGACAAAAATCGGGAAACAGTCTGAGGCAGGGAACTGTTTGACCGGCATTTCAGAAAGGAGATCGGAAATCCATCTTCCAGATACGCGCCCAGCGTCGTCGTACCATCCTGAAAAAGAACGAGACCACTGGTGACCCCTTCTTGCAGAGCATGGGCAAGAAGCAGAATCTGGATTGGAAGAATGCCGCTGAGTTCCGATGCTTTCCCGGAAGCCTGTTTGAGGATTTCCTGGTACCGGGTTTCACGGATTACAGTTGCCAGGACCTTTAACTGTCCTTTTTCTTTGGTGTAGGCAATGTCAATTTTCACACCTTCCCGAACCGGTTCCTTTTCCAGTACAAAAGACCGAACCACATCATTCAGATTTTCCTCCACCTGCGCAGGCAGCTTCAGGGAATAGAGAATTACATCTTCTGATGGGACAAGGAAGAAGGTGTCAAACTGATTTTCAGACTCATCCTCAACGGGGACTGGATGAATTTCTCCCTTTTTAACTGTAAAATACTCGTCCAGCTCTTCCGAAATCAACCGGAATGCCTTGGAGAAAAAATCGGTCAGTATGTCCATTCGTGTCTCTCCAGCCATTTGATAATGCGCCCTTGAACCTGGAAGGTTTCTTCCACTGCCAGAGTCTGTTTGCCCCGCAAAATCGTGGCGCGTAGCGTCATTATATCGGCATTCGGCGTTGTTGTAAAATATCGGTTTGCATTGTTGAAGGAATTGGGACTCACCAGGTTTGCCAGATCCGACATTGTTTCGAAAGGTTGTTCCTCCCTTGCAGCAAGTATTGCATCCGTTTCCTCATCCGTGGTTTCCATCATGGTCTGGATCAATGCACGGGAAGCCGAGTTGATGTCCAGCTTGTCCGCTGCATCCCGAACCGTGAAAAAATCTGTCAATGCCGGATATTTATCATTTCCGTAGAACATTTCCTCATCAATCCCCTTGATCAGGAGAAGTTCCCGGATATCTTCAATCTTGCCGTTATGGGGATAATATGGGAAAGAACGCCCCTGGTAGTAGTCATCTTCTGCACCGCCCGGATGCAGCAGATTGTCCTTATCCACCCAATCCTGAATGGATGCAATGATGTCGTTGGCTTCTTCTTCTGTCTTGTCATACTTCATGAATATCTCCCTCCACACATCCTGACGAACCTTTTGAATTGATAGTTTGGATGTGACCGGGATGCGCGTCACTTTCACCTTTTCTCCACCAATTTCATAGTTGAAAACAGACTGGCGTCGCTGGGCCGGACTCAGATCCTTTCGGGTGGGAAGCTGAAGAATATCGTAAAATGCCCGTTGGACTCCCCCCTCCAGTTCCAGAAAGCCCGAAGTACGTGCGTTGACATATGCCTGACTTCTCAAGAACACCCGTGCCCGGAGCGAAAGCATGGCTGACAAAACGGCCATCGCAGCCACAATCCAGACAACCAGCAGCAGGATGGAACCCCGTTCAGAACTTCGGACGTGCATTTCGGGTGTCCTCCTTCTGGGGCAGGGGGTGGGTTACGATCATGCTATCTCCTTCTTCCCATGTAATTTCAAAACGGATATCACGCATGTTCTTTCCCCTCCCCGTGGTCGGGTCCCAGCGATCCTCCCACTGACCGAGGTCATTCCGTTTGGCTGCATCCCGCATCAAATAACCCATCTTGAGTTTTTTCACCTTGTCAGTCAATTCCATTTCCCTGGCTTTTGGAAGGTCGGTGTTGGGTCTGTCCCAGAAAAACGGCGTTTCCTTCATCATCAATTTCCCGTTTCCCACATAAATCTCCGTCAGTACCGGGAAATAATGAAACAATACTGATTGATAGCTGAGAAACAGGATTCGGTCTGATTCGGCTGAAAAGTATTTTCCCGGATCCACCCTGGAGTCATATTGAAAGATACTCTCCAACTTGGTGGAAAGCAGAATGTACAAATTTCCCCGGTGAAATGAGCTGTTCATGTGCGTTTCCGCCTTCTTCCAGTTGCTGATGCTGCCACCTAGAAGGCTGAAGAGAACCACTGCGATGATGGCACTCATGGCCACCGCCACCAACAGCTCCACAAGTGTAAACCCCTGTTCAGTTTTGTGTTGTCGGCAGTACATAATAGGTCACTTGTTTGTAGATTTCCCGGCCATCAGGTTTCAGCAGCACCCGGGCCGTAATTTCCTTCAGGGTGATGCCTGGGATCAGATTGTAGTCGCCCGCCTCTGGAAAAGTCGGATCATCAAAATTGAACTTGAATTCATACTCATCGTTTTCGTAATGGATTTCATCTTCAGGAGTAGCAGCATACGCACGGACTGCCTCGATGAAATAATATTTCAGGGTGTCACCATAGCGGGCGGGGGCAGATGCCCGGCCGACCAGGTACAGGGACTGGGAAAAATGGCGAAGAATGGCCACCGACGCGATTCCCAGAATCGCCACAGCCACCACAACCTCAATAAGACTGAATCCCCGCTGCCTACTCATCATACTTGTCATCCACCTTCCCGTCATAAAGATTCACCGTCAATGTCCTGTCCTTGAACCGGATGCCTGCTTCAAAAAATGAAAAAGGTGCAATCGGCATTGCATCCACCTCATCTCCATTAATTAACAAAGCCTTAAGCTCTTCCTTTCCTTCAAAAGGGTTCAGCCGCAACTTTCCACAAGTTAATTCCGTTGTTTCGGAATCAATTTCAATCAATCTCGATTTGCCATCCATTCTTGCCGCCAGCAATGCCCTTTTTACAAACAACACCACCTTCTGTTTGTCCTGTGCATACTTGAAGGCTCGAATTCCACGGGAAACAGAAGGATAGGCAATCGCACTCATGATGCCAATGATAATCAACACCACAAGGAGTTCTACCAGCGTAAACCCTTTATTCCCAGGAATTGATGTCCGCGTTGTCGCCTTCTCCGCCTTCCTGACCGTCGGCTCCGTAACAGATAATGTCATAATCGCGGCCCTCTCCTCCCGGGCACTTGTACACAAAATCATTTCCCCATGGATCCTTGGGAAGCTTCTTTTTCAGGTACGGGCCCTTCCAGTGGTTGATAGTCTCCGGCTTGTTATTCAACGCCGCCATGCCTTCTTCCGAGGTGGGATACCGGCCTGTGTCCACGTAGAACATGTCCAAGGCGTCTTCCAGTGACGCCATCTGGTTTTTGGCCGCAGTGATCCTGCTCTCGCCAACCCGGTGAAAAATTTTCGGCGCCACAAAAGCTGCCAGAAGACCAATGATGATGACCACAACCATCAATTCAATCAGTGTAAAACCACGCTGTCTGCATCTTTCCATTCCTAACCCTCCTTCCAGAAAAACAGAATCTTTCTCATCATTATTATTGCACGTCTCTATATCCATCAGAATGGGGCATCGTTCATTGAGAATATCGCCAGCATCATAGAAGCCACAATCAATCCGACGATCACACCCATCACCAGAATCAGAGCGGGTTCAAACAGTGCCAGAAATGACTTGACCGATTTTTTGATGCTTTCCTGGTAAATATCCCCCACCTTCACAAACATGGGCCCCAGATTTCCACTCTCCTCCCCCACACGTACCAGATGAACGGCAAGGGGTGGAAACACCCCGGTATTCATCATGGGGCCCGCCACACCGTCCCCCTTCTTGGCACCGGAAACCACCGGCACCATTGCTTCGCGAAACACCGTGTTGGACAAGAGTTCCTGAACAATCTTCAGCGTCTGAATCAGCGGAACCGCACTGGTGAGCAGAATCCCCGCGGTGGCTGCCAGCCGCCCGGTTTCCCCTTCCGTTACGAGTCGCTTAACCAATGGCAATTTCAACAGGATTCGATCCTTTTTCGCCCGGCCCTCCGGTGTGGAAACCCAGTGTCGATAGCCATACACAATAGCGACAATCACAATGAGAATGAGCCATTTGTAACCCAGGATAAAATCGCTGATACCCATTAGAAATCGGGTCGGTGCCGGTAACTGCTGATTCATGCTGTCAAAAATATCCTTAAACTGAGGAATCACATAAGTCATTAACACCACAATCGTTGCAAGTCCGACAATAAGCAAAAGGGCCGGATAAATCAGGGACGAAATAATGTAACCCCGGAGCTCTTCCTTCTGGCGCAGATAAGAAAGCAGCTGCTCCATTACCCGGTCAACGACCCCTGCGGCTTCCCCGGCTCTCACCATGCTGACGTACAGTCTCGGGAAAAAATCAGAATGTGTGTCCATGCTGTCCGCAAGAGATTTCCCCGCGTTCACGTCTTTGAGCAGCGCTTCCGCCACTGCACGGATTCCCTCTTTTTCGGAAAGCTCTACAAGAAGTGATAGAGAGCGATCCAGCGGAAGGCCGGACTTCAGCAGAACTGCAAATTTTTCAGTAAAAACCAGCACATCCGAGGTCTTGACTTTGCGGCCTCTGCGAAAAAGAGACCGAACATCCAGATTCCTGAGCCCCCGACGGGTGGCTTCACTGGCATCCTCAACCTCAAAAGGAATCATCCCGCCTGCCTTCAGTTTGTTTCGAACTTCTTCCGCGGAGCCTCCTTCCATTTCACCGGAATGGATTTCACCGGCCCT
>Ga0100385_1003470_pt1 | contig 14073 bp, 9 predicted proteins | sample CryGeymeta201509_FD_81543 | JGI IMG/M metagenome (GOLD analysis project Ga0100385, IMG submission 81543) | Groundwater microbial communities from Crystal Geyser aquifers in Utah, USA - Crystal Geyser metaG 2015-09 | ecosystem: Environmental > Aquatic > Deep subsurface > Groundwater | place: USA... | reverse complement strand
GCCGTGAGCCGTGAGCCGTGAGCCGTGAGCCGTGAGCCGTGAGCGCTGTGAGCGCTGTGACCGATGCGCTGGCCCTGCCTGTGATTCAACCGGCGTCAGGGTTTCCCACGTCTTCCGAGGTCGTAATCACACTGCATGTAGAATAGAGCTCGTTATATTGGGCTCCTCCTAATCCCGTTCCGTCGCTTTTGGCGGGCGAGCCGAGCGCCGTCCGCAATCCGTCGAGCGTGATTCCTTGAAGCTCGGCCGGCAGATCGATGCACATGATTTGGTTGGACTGAAATTGAAACGCACCATTAGCGTCACGTTGCGCCAAAGGAACCGATTGCGGACCTAGACCACCGTTTTTATCCCACAAAAACACCAGAAGTTCCTGACCTGGTTGAAGGCCCTCGTCTTTGGTCCATCCAAAGGTGGAGCTCACTTGGAACGTAGGTTCCCCTGCCCAGGTCGGCGTCCACTCGCTGCCACGCTTGTAGACAGGTTGTGAATCCCAAAATCCCAACTGCCATTCGGCGCCAAGCGTAAACTCAACGATTTCACCGCGCCCCTTCAAGTTCTCCTCCACTTCGAGTCGAACTCGAACGGACCAGTTTACGTGTTCGGAGGCGCAATTCTGTGAATTGGGCAAAAACTCTTGCACCGCCTCGACACTTGTCACTTTGCCTACGACGATACGATCGGCTGACTCCATAAGGTCGCCTCCTGAAATCTCGACCAGCGGCCCATCGCAAAGGATGTCGGCTTTCGATATCGGCAAGGCATGGATTCTGGTGTCCGGCACAAAATCATCGGACGGATTTTCGCTGGAATCACACCCAATCAGGCAGATGAGCAGCAACAGTGTCGAAGTCTTCATTTCCCGCTCCAATTCTCTACTTTCATTGATTCGTCAAAAGCTATGGACTTCGTACATTCAAATCACGCCAGCATTGGCGCCTCTAAGGGCAGTTTGACACTTCGGGTGGGCAGACACATTTGGTGTCCTCACAGACATAACCGTGAAAACACTCGCCGGGTCGGCAACCGTTCAGCGTGAGGTTCATGAGGTTGCAGGTCGTCGAATATCGAGTTGGCGATGCTTGGCTTGTTCGCAGTGGCGAATCTGGGTCAAACGAACACGCGGCGAATTCGTCTTTAAACGCTTCGAAATCGAGTGTTTCAAAGCTTGGTGGAACTTCGATGCACGCCGGATGCGCGCTGTAAAAATGCATTTTTTCGGCCTGCTCACCAAAAAGCGGCCCGTCCAAGATAAACGTGTTGTCCCGATTGGGATGTTGGTCAAGAGCGGCACCTACCATCATATCAGGCTCGAACCCGATATTAGGCGTGCGCCATTTCAGCTGGTTGGTGGACGTGTCCCAATCAACTGGCGACTCAAGGTCTGACAAAATGCCGGGCCCAAGGATGATCGAAACCTCGTTAGAAGGAATGGGCAGCCACGACCACAAGACCTCGGCCTTGATCTCGATCGCAATGCTCGGCCGCTTGCACTCACCCAAACCCGTTTCTATCCACAGGGTTTCGTTCGATTCAGAGTCCCGATAACTCGTCACAACATCGGTCACAACGTTGACGCTTTTCACGCGCCAGTACAACAGGTTATCTGACGCGTTTGCCCATTCGCACGCGTTGGGCTTTAGGATTTCCAGACACTCCGGCAAAACAATGAACGACGGTGGTACGACCGGCCCTGGCTCTGCCTTGTCGGGTTGGCCCATGTCCGAACTCAGGTCCTGTCGCGAGAAATCGGACCCCACATCCAATAACGAGGCGTCGCCTGGTGTCGTGGTTTCCTCTGAGGCTTGGCATCCCGCCAGCAGCATTAGGAAATATGGCCATTGGGTTCGCATGATTGGGCCCCATACCTTGAACAATATTGGGCAGCTTATGGATTTCCGCATCGCCGATCAATGGCTCCGAGGCGTTAATCGAGCGAATGAATCGCAATGCCGGGCAGGATGCCCGCGAACCAAGTCAGCACGCTGCGACTTCTGAAACCCGACACCGCACCAAGTCACCACGCTGCGCCTTCTGAAACCTGACCACCTGAAACCTGACGCACCAACTGCTCACCGCTGACCGCTCACTGCTCACCGACAAAAAAAAAACCCCGTCGGGTTAGCGACGGGGTCTGTGCGAAGCGGGTCAGCGTGGTGTTGGGCAATCAGCCACACTGGCCGGCGGTGCATGTTTGGCCACCAGGACAATCACAGGTGGTTTGGCACGAGGTGATTGGGGTGGTTGGAGGTGCTTTGCAGCTTCCCGAGTTCAGGTCACAGACCTGACCGGTGCCACAATCTTGGTTGCATGTGCAAGGAGTCACACAATCACCTGCGGTGCAGATTTCGTCGCGACCACACTCAGCGTTGGTGCGGCATGCCACGTTGGTGTCAGGCTCGCAGTATCCAAGAGTGTTGCATTCGTAACCAGTGGTGCAGCCAGCGCCAGTCGTCTTGTTACAGGTGTTTTCGCACGAGGCGTCGACACAGATTTCTCCACCACCGCAGTCTGCGGTGCGACGGCATTCAGCTGGCTCACACAGACCGGCTCGGCAGTTTTCTGCGCTGCCGCAATCTGCGCTTGTCGTGCAGCTCGAGAGGCAAGTTCCATCGACACACATTCCGCCGTCACATTCAGCGTTGAAGACACAACCTTCCGCGGCAGCAGCTTCACAGTTGCCGTCGATGCAGATTTCGCCTGAGCGACAATCTGTTCGAGTGGTGCACTCAGGAGCGTCGACCGCGACACATGCGAAGTTGCGGCAGGTTTGGCCCGAGGCGCATGCGTTATTCGAGTCGCATTGTGCGTCGTTTGGACCCTTGCAGTTGTTGTTCACACAGCTTTCGCCGACAGAACAATCGGTGGCGCGGACACACTCAAGCTCAGGGCTTGGGTTACAGGTGCGTTTTTCGAACTCGCCTTTAACTGGCAAACATTGTGCGGGAACGCCGGCTTCGCCACTCACGTTGATGCATTCGAATCCCGATGGGCAGTCGTGGTTGTATTCGCAAGTGCGAGTACAGACTTTTTCGCCCGTCGAGGTCGCTTGGTCGAAGTTGAGCTTGATGCACAAGGCGTCGTCCTCAACACAATCCGCGTTGTTCGAGCAGGTCTGGCACAAGCCTGCAAGACCGGTGTCGGTCGTGTCAGCAGGCTTACAAACATTCGCGACACAGATTTGGCCTTCGCCACAATCGAAGTCGTTAAAACAGTCCACTGTGGTCGTGACGTCGACATTCACATCGACCGTCGTGTCCTCACAGTAGGTGTCGCAGGTGGTCTCCCACCAGCACTCGTCCCAACATTCCCACGAATCGCAGTAGGTTTCGCAGACTTCGTAGTCGCGGCAGTCGTCGTAACAACCTTCTGTGTTGTCAGAAACAATCAAACAACCCGAGAGGTTGAAGACGGCGAATGCTAGCGCCAGTGCAGCCTTGATCGTCGGCTTCATAGTGACCTCCTGAATTTTCTTTGCAGCTTGTGATGACATTTTGGATACCATTAGTTCGTTGTCGATGTAGGTCAGACGCTCCCAAATCGCACTTATTCAGATCTTTTTTCGCACTCTTACGATCGCCGCGGTCGGTTTTCAATCTTCTGCTTCCAGCCAACTACTCACCGCTGACCACGACTCGCGTCGATTCCGATCGTCCCCAAACCTCGGGCTCGTACATTTCCTCGGCGCGGGCAGACGGCACGATGAACTCACCTGGCATCGTCGCCCTGGCAAAAACGACGTGTTCATGAACACCGGGCCATAATGATGCGGCAAAAGCCTCGGCCCGATCGTCTCGGAGAACTTGGTGGTCAAACCAGCGTCTCCACCAGAAATCGTACATAAAGAAGGGTCCACGCGGACCATCGAGCGCCCAGATATCGTGTCCATGGCCCCGAGACGACTCGTCGGGCAATTGTTCAGTGGTCGCGAATTCCGGGTTCAAAAGCTCAAAACCCGCGGGGATCGGAGAAACCAAAGCCACATGATGCCGCGGCTTGCGCGCCACCACAGTGGTTCGAACTTTGATCCTCGCCCCAGCCCTGACCAGCCAGGTCCCGTCTTCTGCACGCGAGATATCAGCTGCGTCGTCGACGGCTTCGAATACACGGTCCACAAAAAAGCCTCGATCTTCGGCCTTCAGGCAGAAGTCTTTGGGCGCCCACTTCATGGTAGCGCGCCAATAGAGCCGCCCCGCACCCTCGGTCGAGATGCCCAAAGAAATCGGATCGTTTTCTTGAAGCCATTCCATCGGAATTTGGTTCTGCAAGATATCGGTTTGCCGTCCCTCAAAATGATGTTCGGCCATCAAAAAATGGTTGGCAAAAACGCTGATATCGAGGCTTGGCGTGTGTTTCTCGAAGGCGTGGAAATAACGCATTAGCCCCAGCAGGACAAAAGCGTTTTCTTGTGTGGTCGTGTTTCCTTTCCATCGATGCGCCAACAAACCTTGCACGATTTTGGCTGTCGGAAGCCCGCCAATATTCGGGTTCGCTTCTTGATGATCGATCAACGCATCCAACACAATCGCGTTGGAACGACGGCTTGAGCAGAGCAACACGTGCTTGTCTTCTTCGGCGACCGTTTCGACGTATTGGGCTTTGCCCCCGTCGTAGCTAAGCCGATTTTGAAGGGCCTCGAACACCTGGGATGCCTCCGCAGCTTTAGCCCGAGAAAAAATACTTAATAACCAGCCCAACGCATCCACCGACAGGTCGTCACCGTCCTTTTTGTAAATGGAATGGGCGCGTTTCACCTCGTCAAGACCAGCCCGGCTTCGAACCCAAGCTGCGTGCAAAATCAGGTTTCGTTTGGCTTTCTTTGAAATGGTCCAAAGAAGCAGATGCCTCTCGATCGCATCCAGATAACCTAAGCCCCTGGACAACATTTTATCGTCCACATCAAAGCCGGCCTTCTTGGCCTCGATGAGCGCGTGCACCACATGAATCGTGACCACGGGATAGGTACGACCGCTGAACCAAAAGCCCCAGCCGCCGTTTGGTTGCTGCAAATTGACCAGCTCACTCAAATCATCGGTCGCGGCATCGCGCATGTCGCCAGCTGACGGAACCTGATCGCCCTTAAAAGCCGGCAAGAAATCATGCAATAAAGCCACGGTCATTAGCCGTGAGGCGAGCTGTTCGGCGCATCGAAAAGGATACCGAATCACGTCGACAAGAAGGTCTGTGAGCCCAGATAAAAGCGTCGTAGACAGTCGCACGTCCAAACCGCCAAACTCCGCATAGACGGCCGATGGCAAGGCAATATCCTGTCGCATGCCGCCCGCCTCCATCTCTCCGCTCACCCCTACTGCTTCGGCACTTGCAGGCGTCAGAATATCAAACCCGTCCTGAGCCGCGTCGGCGTCTTCGTTCGTGCGCCCCACGACCTGAAACTCCGCCCGCCCCGGCCGCAACGAAGACACTGGAAACCTGATTTCCCGACGTTCCTTGGGGCCAAGTTCCACTTTGTAGCCGGCCTCATGAACGTCAAGGTTTGTCGCCCTGAATCCAAGCCACACCGTTGTGGGTTCCGCGAGCGCGTTCTGAATGACGATTGGAAACTCCGCCTGGTCTCCCATATTCAAGAAGCGCGGTTTTGTCGGTCGAATCATCAACGCCTGACGCGCGACAAGGGCAGCATCGGCGGCCCCAAAATGCCCAGCCCCCCATGAGACGTTGGCCATCAAGCGGTAGCGTGTCAGATTATCCGGCACTTTCACTGGAGCCCGAACCACACCGTCTTGGTCGGCTTCAAGAACCTCAAAAAATGCAGCAAGGGCCGAAAAATCGTTCCTGATATATACCGGCGCACCGGTCGGAGGCCCGCCTCCACCGCCGCCCTCGGAGCGAGACTTCGCAGACCGGCTGAGTTGCGGAGCTGGCGCTTTCGGGGAAGGCGGCATCAGCCCGCCAGCACCAAATGACAACGCTTCTGGTGGCATCGAAAAAGCCATTGAATCCGATTCCAGATCCGCTGGTACGTCGTTGCCAGGCTCTTCGAAGGCATTTGGAATCGTCGTGCGCGATTCATGCGGCCGAACATGAGCCCAAATCCGCGAATACAGCGCTAAGGGGTCAGGAGTCGTGTAGCCAGCCAGCGCCAGGACGCTCTCGTCGACGGCCCATAAGGTCACTTGAGCGCCGACGGCCGGACTTCCATCAGGCAACTTCACGTGAACCGACACCAAGGTTTCTCCGCCCGGTTTGACCTCGGGCTCAGCCGCAACAACGCTTGTGTTCAGACGCCATGCGGCGCGATCGACTTTCAACTCCAGCTCACCGCTGGCCGCTGCGGCGATGCCCTGCCTGGCCCCAACAACACAGGCATGAAATGTGGCACCGGGGATCATTCCCGCGACGACGTCAAATTCAAGTGTGTGTGTGCCATCAAACTCGAACGTAAATGTCTTGCGAATTTTCCCTGCGTATTCCAGCGTCGCAATGCCAGAACCTGCAGCAAAAGGCGGCACCAAAAGGACCGCCGCGCGGTCTCCCACGAGCCAGTCTTCTTTCTGGGCCACGACCTCAAGTTTCTCAACCCCGATACGCGTGTCAGTCCTAATTTCTCCCGCCACCCAAACCGCGCGAAATGTCTTGGCGAGTCGACCTTTTGAATCAGCCGACCTCAGCACCAGCGCATACGATCCACCTTGCGGTGGTTTGATCGAAAACCTGACCGGTTCGGCAGCGGATAAAAGATTTGCAGATTTAATGATTTGCGCCACTCCGTCGGCATCGGGAGCCTCCAGATGCACGTCGAGTTGTCTTCCAACGACCGGTCGACCCATGTCATCCACAACAATGACCTCACCGGCGACCTCCTGATCTTTTCCAAAAAAAGCCTTCTCTAATTTTAGCCCCAAAAAGTCTGATGATGGGTGCACCCAAACCGTCGATCGCCCGGCAAAAGCTTGGCGCTGAACATCGAAGGCGAGCGCTTCAGCCGTCACTCGGATGGACTCGTCGGGCTCCAATCCCGCGACCACGACGCCCAATGTATGCGCCCCGTCGGCGTCGGTCCTGACTTCCCTTGTCTCCACGGCAAGCTCGGTGGCAGACGGCTGGCTTCGGAAGAACCAAGGGCGCCACCTTGAGCGACCAAATTCAAAACCGGCCCAGCCTGGAGGAACAAATCCCTCGCCGGTCTCGGCCCTGACTGACCACTTGAGTTCAGAGCTACCAAGAGCTTCGCCTGTGTAATAAGCCGCCTTCGCACCGACTCGAAATTCTTCGCCGTCGACAAAACAACGTTCAGAAACAGAGGTGCTGACCTCAAATTCTGGACGACGAAACTCCTGCACCTGCAGCGAAAACGACGCATTTCCCAGTGGGTGGGTGAATTGCAAATGCAGATCACCTGGCGTCGTCGTTTCCGAAATCGGCAATTTAAATCCAAAATCCCCGGCGGCGCTCAACGAAAGGGTCCCTTGCCAGATTTCATTCCAATGAGCGTCTCGGGCCGACACAATCACTGACGAAATCCCAGGAAACCCAAGCAATCCGTCACCATCAACAGTTCGCATCCAACCTTTGACATGGGCGGTTTCTCCCGGTTTGTAGAGCCCGCGATCGCTGAAGATATGAAATCGAGGAGCCTCTGCCCCTCGCGAATTCAAATAGGTTGAAGGCTCAGCGATGCATTGGTCTTCGCCTTTTTCGACAAGAATCGCGTCGCCAGACGACACCAATCCGAACCAAGCCATGCCTTTTTGGTCGCTATGAGTCGCGATCGCCCCTGAAGAGACTTTAGCGTCACGAACCGGCGCCCCGTCGCAAAGCGTCGTCACCAATAAATGAGCATTCGAATCATCAACAAGGGCCGTCACACCAAGGCCTGTGCGCTGAACCCAATGCACAACCGCAGGAATTCGGCTGCCCATCACGGCATTTTTCACATGTTCAATGGCGCCCAATTTGGGTTTAACAACCACGATCAAATGCTGTGATTTCTGGAAATGCGCGGTTAATAATAAAGGGGTTTCGGTCCATTTTGCTGGGGTGGTGACGTCGATCGACTCTTCAACTAAAAACTCTCCACTCGGCGTCGCGCCATGCCACGCAATCCCAGAATAGTCGTGTCTAAACGTTTCAAACGAGGTGGGATCCACGGCATAAACACTCATCGATAAGCGTCGATACTCGAGCGATTGCACAGCGAGTGTCGTCTCGGTCCCAGTGGGAATCGTGACCAGGGAACCGCCCATTGACCGCAATTCAGGCTCTGCATTTCCGGTCGCAATTTTGAACGTCCGTTTTCCTGTTAATGGCTGACCGTGAACGTCCATCACCCCTTCGGGAAACGTCAACGTATAGGCAGTCTTTGGGTCTCTCTGACCTGAAACAGTCAGGCGATTCTCCCAACCGCCGACCTGAATCGGAAAAGGCGGTTCCACTTCAATTTCAGAATTTTTAAACGAATTAAAATCTACCGAATTGTTGAAAAGAACAGTCCACGCATACCCGGGGGGCGCCCCAGATCCTTCTATTTTTTCAACGGCAAAGGCACCGGCCGTCTCGAATTCAAAACGAAGAGCCTCGACCAAAGGCAGAGGGCCAGCACCGCAGGTGGCGCCCTTGGGAATTTCCAATTTAATTTTGCGCCCAGCTGGCAGCGGCGCCGCGGGACGAAAAGTCAGCCACGTGCCGTCTCGCCAGTCTTTGGTGCGAGCGTCGAGTTCATCCGATATCTCAACAGCCACATCGCTTTTTAGCGACGCCAGAAGCCGCACTGAATCAACCACTTGATCGAATCGAATCGTCATCGTTGGCCGAGTTCCTGGCGTCTTTGTGCCGGAGGGCGCCTCCATGATCTTCAAGCGTGGCGTCGAGAACGCGAAGGTCTTTGGATTTTGGAGGACATGGCCATCAAAGGACGTAAGCTCTGGAATCGTGACCGTATACGTCGTGGAACCGGCGAGCAGTTGCTCCTTGGGTTCAAACGCGATTGAGTATGTGTCTACCCAACGCCAGCGCCCCAAAGCGGGCGGGTTCAAAGTGATCCCGAGCGAATCAAGGTCTTCTCCCAACCGCACGACAGGCCGCGAAAATACGACCAAAACTTGATGAACCGGCGTCGAATCGCCCGATGGAGAAACATGATCGACGGTCAGTAATTCAGGCGAGATCTCGAGGGGACGAGTCGACTCGACAGGATCAAATACGGGTTGGATCACCGACTCGACGAGCGCCTTGGGCAAAGTGGCCGAATGCACGTGAAACGCGCTAACTTCGGCAGCCTTCAGCTCCTCCATTCCCGCAAAAAGGGTGTCCACCTCGGCCTGTGTCAGGGCTTCGCCGCTGATCACTTGTGTCGACACCAGATCAGCCAATTCAGGGGACGCATCCCTGAGCCGTATAGAAATCCCTTTCGTTTCCATGAATCCTCCAGTATCGAGTCTGAGGCTCAAGATAGCAGCACGGTGACGGAACACGCGAGCAGCATACGCCGCGGCATCTACCGCAGGAACCGACATGGAAAAAAACCTGGAACTCCTGTGGGTGGCCCAGCTTCGGTGGGTCGCACTTGCGACCCATGCCCTACTGGTTGGGGTGATAAGCGTCGCAACAGATTTGGCCGTTCCAATGGGCCCGCTGCTCCTGCTTCTGACTGCAAGTGCGGCGTCGAATCTGGCGCTGCTCAAAGGCGCGCACTCAAAACACCCGCGAGCCCTCATCGGTGCCGCACTTGCGTTCGACATCGGAATCCTGACCGTCGGCCTGCACTTGAGTGGCGGGCCGATGAATCCATTTTCGTTCCTTTATGTGGTTCCAGTCGCGTTGGGCGCGGTTGTTTTGAGTGCGCGGTCCACGGCGCTCCTGTCTTTGTTGTCGATCTCCGGGTACGGCCTGCTTTACGCGAGCACCCCTCAAGACAACATGCACCATCACGGATCGATGCAATTGCACCTTGAAGGCATGTGGGTGGCGATGTCGGCGTCGGCCCTTTTGGTCGCCTACTTTGTGGTCGCGCTGCAAAAGAAACTGCACGAACGCGAATCGGAACTCGAAGAAGCGCGCGACCGATCAGCGCGCTACGACAAGCTTGCAAGCCTGACGACTCTAGCCGCCGGAGCGGCGCACGAATTGGCCACGCCACTTTCTACGATTGCGGTGACCTCAAAAGAACTGGAAATCGCGCTGGAGGCCACTCCCGAACTCGCGGCCGAAGCCCGAATCATTCGTGAAGAAACCAAACGTTGCCGCTCCATCCTGCAGCGACTGTCCTCGCGTTCCGGCGAACAGCTTGGTGAAGCCAGTCAAAGGGTCGACGTTCGGACGTTGATGACAACCGCTTTGGGGCGGGTATCGGCACCCGACAGAATCGAAATCCGCGGTCCAGAACAAGTCCTCAACATTCCGGTCGAATCCATCATCGAATCGATCACGGCCTTGCTCCAAAACGCACTCGATGCGTCGAATGAGGGCGTCGAAGTCTCATGGTCCTTGGTTTCGGGGTTTGTTGAGATCCGTGTCAAAGACCGCGGACCGGGAGTTCCGGACGACATCCTCGAACGTCTTTTTGAGCCATTCTACAGCACTAAAGACAATCCAAATCGGATGGGTCTTGGTCTCTTTGTCGCTCGAAAGGTCGCAGAAGAACTGGGCGGGACACTTGTGATCAAAAATGAAGAAGAAGGCACAGTTGCAACCCTCAGAATCATCAATCCCGAGGCGGCAACGCGTTGAGTTTCCGCTGAAGGGTTCGGCGATGAACCCCGAGTCTTCGCGCGGCCTCGGACACATTTCCTGCGCAATCCGCGAGCACGCGCTGAATATGCTCCCACTCGGCGCGAGCCAGGGTGGGCGCCGTATAATCTTGTGTGGCTTCCCCGAGAGGACCCGAGATGCCCCGTTCAAGAGCCGCCAGCAAATCGTCGGCGTCGGCCGGCTTTTGCACGTAATTAACCGCACCCAATTTGACCGCATCGATGGCTGTCGCGATCGAGCCGTAACCAGTCATCAACACCACAGCTACTTCGGGCCACCGCTGGTTCATGTCGCGCAATAATTCCAGCCCATTTTGGCCCGGCATTTTCAGGTCTAAAATTCCAAAATCAAAAGGAGCGGCCTCAAGGGCCGCAATTGCCGAGTCGTAATCACCCGCACCAACGGCCACCAATCCGCGTCGATTCATCGCGTTTACGAGCTGAGTTCTCAGGCGTTCATCGTCGTCGACGACCAGAATTTTTGCGTCTTTAAAATCGGGTATCATATCAGTCGATTAACCACGCAAGATTTAGGTTCGCGCGCCACAGAGTTCGGGATTCGCCGCTCAAGGGCAGCCAGACACCCGAAGACAGCCTGAAGGAATCTGCGACTCGGAAACCGACACGGAATCCGGCCTCCCACAGGTCACCCCACGAATCCTCCCACGAAATCACTTCCCGTGTCACCAGCTCCGTCCACGTCTTGGGAGTCCAAAACCATTGAGCCCCCTGAGAAAAATCAAATTCTCGATTATTATGCGGAAAGAGCGAATCAGTGGCGACGACGCCGTCCCCTAACGCGTGTTTATAGGTGCCGTTGGCGTATAGATTCAGCTTTATCGAAACCTGGCTTGATAGCATCACAAAGGCGCTTCCTTCGTAATGACCTGCGCTCAGACCATCCGCAGCCACGCCGGTGGGAAGGGCCACACCCAGACCACTGCTGATGATGGCTCCTCCGTGGGGCGACGCGTACACCAATCCGTTCATGGCGAGTTCGATATCGGAAAGTCCCATCGCCGCGCGGCCGTCTGAAAAATTCAGGAGGGCGAACGGAACATTCGCAGACACAGATAATCGTGGAACCAACGAATATTCGGCCCTCAAAGACAAGACTTGCCACGACCCCACTTCACGGCCACCAAAATCAAAAGAGGCCGTTTCAAATTGGGTTTCAAAATGTGTGGAAGGCTCAACCCGAGACGCCCCGGCCTCAGATACGGGATGATGAGCATAGGCAATGGATGACAGACTGAGCCAGAGGCCCAGAACCACGATTAATCTCCCTGGATTTCCCATCGCGTGGTTTCCTTGATCTTCAAAAGAACTTCCAAACCAGGATCGTCAGATTGCATCGTCGATGGCGCCACCCAACTCGACGGGTCAAAATCCAGATTAATTTTTAAATGTCGTTCGGAGCCCGCAAACGCGGATTCATTCAGGGCCATTTCGAGCTCCAATCGACGAGTATCGCGCACGTCGATCGGCTGGCCTTCCTGAGTTCCCCAAACGTGAATGCTCGCTCCGCCCTGGGTGAGCGGGGCAACCTGCAACACAACAGAACAATACTCGCCTTCGAAGGGCCGCATCGTTCCGAGGCTCAATGACTCGCCCGAATACATGGCGTTCACCGCCAAATAATCAGGTGATTCGATCGAATGGGCATACGCGTCGCTGACAAATAGATTCATCAACGACCATTGCCGACAGGGCTTAAGCGTAACGCCGACGAGTCCCAATTCGAACCCGTCGACCATCACGTTGTTTTTTGTCTGACTGGAACTGATCGACACGTTGACGCGATGATCCGGCCAATCCATCCGCATCGAGCAAGCACCCAGCGTCAGAAAGCCCCCCAAAATGAGGACTCGACGTGCGGAATTCACGGCTTGTTCGCTTTTGAAAACACGGTCTGATTCCCAGCGGGTGTGGTGCCGAATTTAAGCCCAAGTGTTGGAAACACCTGATTGCAGGCCGTGTGGTCGGGTGTGGACATGCAGACCGATGAATTGTTGTCCATGTCTGGAGTCATATCCACGCCGGCAAAAAGTGCAGCAGCATCGACCACGACTCGTTCCGTCGCGACATTGAAGTCGTTCAGGGTGACGACGGGCAGGTTTTCATTTGCGCAGCTTTCGATGGCATCGTCGGATCCCATCACGCAGCCTGTGCTGCCCAAATGCACGCGGAATCCACCTTCGTTCGCTTTGCCATCGACGCGCAGGAATTTGTATCCACCCTGCCAACTCCAAAACATCGAGACCAAGTTCAGCGGTGCCGGCGCGGTCGCTGCATCACCGTGGTTGTGTTCAAAAGGCACACCAAGCTTGAACCGAACGCCCGTGTACTCACCCTTGGCCACCTCGCCCTTGACGCTCAAATTGAGGTCCGGGTTGCCGTTGGCACAGGCGCCAGTTCCGTCTTCGAAATCAAGCAGCGTTACGGAGTCATCCTGCCATTTCCCGTCGTTTTCCAGCGTTACCGGCACGGCGGTTCCGTCGGCCTTGAGCATCTCAACGCTCGAGACGTAGAGCTTAAAATCTGAGATCTGTGAAGGCGTAGCGGCCGTCCCCAGGTCGTAGGTCTGAGCGCATGAAAAGTCGGCACCTGCCACTTGTCCTGCGAAATCAATCGAGACCGCCTGTGTCGTGGTTTCATTGGGGGCGTCGGTGTCGTCGCCACACGCCGAAGCTCCCAGGCCAATCAGAATTGCTGTCTTAAAAAATGTTCGCATGCAAACTCCAAAATCAATGCGCCAAGAACGTGCCAGAAATCGCGACCAGAGAACATGCGGCAAGATGTCGCAACTGAAGTTTCAGACACCTTCAGTTGAATCGTTTCGACCGAGCGTGAATAAAGGAGCGGACACGTATGGATGAAGAGGTCTGCATGAGATTCTGGAAACTAGTATTGGCAGCAAGCGCTCTGACGATGATCGCCTGTGGCGGAGACACTGCTAAAAAGATGCCCGCACCGTCGACCACGACGTGCTCCCCGGCCTGCGCCGCCGGGTTCACCTGCGAGGGCTCAACGTGTGTCGAGATAAGCTCAGATTGCGATGCCGACGAAGAGTTCAATCCCAGACTCAAGGTCTGCATCGTTCCCTCATGCGATAATGGCGTGAAAGACAGCGCAGAAGACGACGCCGATTGTGGCGGACCTTGTGCCGCATGCGATGTTCTTCCGACCTGTGATGATGGTCGTGAAAACGGCGATGAGACCGGCATCGATTGCGGCGGACCCTGCGAACCTTGCGAGTCGTCTACATGCGAAGACGGCAGCCAAAACGGCGATGAAACAGGCATCGATTGCGGCGGACCCTGCGAACCTTGCGAGTCGTCTACATGCGAAGACGGCAGCCAAAACG
>Ga0100385_1003469_pt1 | contig 14076 bp, 20 predicted proteins | sample CryGeymeta201509_FD_81543 | JGI IMG/M metagenome (GOLD analysis project Ga0100385, IMG submission 81543) | Groundwater microbial communities from Crystal Geyser aquifers in Utah, USA - Crystal Geyser metaG 2015-09 | ecosystem: Environmental > Aquatic > Deep subsurface > Groundwater | place: USA... | reverse complement strand
TATGTTTGTTTTTGCCATGAAATGCAATAGTTCAAGAATTATTTCTTATCTTTCAGGTTGGTATCTTAAGAAAGCATTTGGATGTTGGAAGCAGCCTAAAACTGATGTTAGTACCTCAGGATCAATAATGTTTTCATTCTCATCCACTGTCTCCTAATTTTGGTCTCAACTTCAAAAGACCCAGCTTTAATATCTAGCGATTAAAATAGATGGATCTGCAGATTCACAACTCTACACATCCCTTGTCTTTGATTATTTTTGTCATATGTCCTTCACTCATACTCTATGATACATCAATATGCTTCTGTATTTCAGTCCGAACAATGAGGAGTTGATCAGGCCTAACATTGTCGCACGAATGGATAAATATATTTTAAATCAATTAGGAGTATTTTATTTGTATGGTAAGAAACTGAGGACACACCAATTTTTAGGAGATCAGTTGTGAATTTATAATAATCGGATGCAAAATAATCAAGATAGCAAAATCGAATCAACAGTACGCCTCGTTCGCTCCCAATAATTCACCCCATAAATGGCTATCAACTACCTCTATCATTGGCGCCTTAACGAATCCCTCCTGCCTATCCTTCTCTAACGCATTCACCAGTTTTTCACATAAGGCTACACAGATCTCGTCCCTACAGCTATGTATCTTGATTGCTATCCAGCTTTATCATGAGCCTCGAGTAGAATTCCCAACTTTAACGATTCTGCTAAGCACTTTCTAAGTAGTCCCTGACCTGCTATCTTCTTCTGAGATGGTCGTACTCGACCTACCTCAACGATACGGACACCTCTCGCAACAGACTGGACAACAGTATATTTGCCAAGAACAGTGAAGTAGCTGAATGCCTAAACATCGAAGAACTAATGCAAATGATGCGTGATAAGTAGAAAAAGCTCAACTACACCATCCTCCTCAACGACTACTATGACCGTCTCTTCCACATACCTGACAAACTGAAGAAACTGCCAAAATAGCAAAGAAACGACAACCTAAGAGAACGATTAGAAAAGCTTCATACCAAGTTTTTTGACAGGGACAAAGCTAACAAGGCTGTCCTGTTGCCCATCCAGCACAGCTCACATATGGTACTCTATGATTTAGACTTAGGCTGTAGGAGTCGCCTATGATTACTGTTTCACCTTCTCGACAAAGGAAAGAGTTCCCTTCAAAATAGTCTACGAAACTGTCAGCTATGAGGATTTGCACAATCTTAACAAAAAATAATAGCCAGGTTAGAGCAAGAGCTAGCCTGAAGAAAAGGAAAGCTTGATCCTCCCTCAGAGCTACTTTGGAACTAATTGGAAATTGGAATGCTAGAAGATAGCCCAAAAATCTAAGTATCAGCACTGTCCATCTTATCGAATCAGGTCCTTTATCATAAAATCTGGAGATGACTTAAGGCAATAGCACATGGCTCTTCAGCTGATCTCGATGGTCCAAAAAATATGTAAGAAGGAAAATGTCAAAATATGGCTGAAATCATATTCAGTAATTCCCTTCGATCGATAGAATGGCCTCATCGAGTTTGTAGAAGACACCCGAACTGTCAGTTATCTCAAGTAAAAATCAAAGTCCTCCAGCCTGAGAGATATATACAAGCAGCTCTTTGGGGACAATTGGGAAACAAGTGTCTCCAATTTTGTCTAAAGCTTGGCAGGATACTCGGTCGTCCAATATTTATTTCAGATCAAGGATCGTCACAACAACAACATTCTCATTGACAACTTTGGACACATCATTCACATTGATTTTAGCTTCATCATCAGTAGCTCCCCAGGAATGTTTGCCTTCGAAAAGGCTCCCTTCAAACTGACCAAAGATTACGTTGATCTCATGGAAGGTACATAATCTGACATTTTCCTGCATTTCAAGCACCTCTTCTTCTTTGCTCTCAAGTTCATCCGCAACTACAAACGGTAAATCATCGAAAGGGTCTAAATCATGACTCACTGCAAGGACATGAAATGCTTCCAAAAGTACGATCGCTAAGCTCTAGAGAAACGGTTCCACTGTGGCACCACAGACGAAGAACTGATGGTCTGTGTTGAACAAATCATCAAACAAGCAGTCAACAGCTACACAACCGGTCACTACGATGCCTATCAGTGGTTCACCAACTATATATACACCTGAGACAGACTATATTTATGATTCGTGAGTTTATAATAGCCGTTAACCTTTTATGAATTTCTACAACCTGAAAGAGTTCAAATGCGGGAAGTGCCAGCAGTGGTACCATCCCCACAACGCACAGCCTTACCTTCTATCTTGCCAGCACTCAGTTTGTGGCAAATGCGTCAAAAAGATCGATAAAAATGGAGGTGTCATAACCTGCCCCTACCATCGCAACCAGCAGCCAGTCCGCTAACTTACAGTCAACGAGCATATTTTGTAAGCTTTGATAAGACTGATGAACAACTATGCGTAACCTAGACTCCAGAAAGACAAAAGCAATACATCTTCAATGCCCTATCAACTGGAAATGTTATTAAATGAAAAAAATGAAGATATGCTTGCCTTCAGTCAACTGCTCGATAGGATCTATACAAACTAAATCAATCGGATAGTTCAGCTCAAAAATAGAGTGAAGATGGAAGTCATCGGGCACAGTCTGGCTTATGAATAGTGGAAAAACAAAAAACTATAAGGAAGCACCAGCTAAATCCTAGAGGAAGTCAAAATAATTGAAGAGAGAATAAGATATTTCAACTCTCTTGATATTGAAGCTATGGCTGAAAAGGTCATTGAAGATCCTCATGTCATCCTTCAAAGAAATTTTTCGATCTATGATCTGGTCAGGAAGGAAAGAAAGACCCTCAAATCATCAGTCAAGCCGAACACCAGACAGCCAAGACCCTCAAATACCTCTCTTTCATCCATCGCGTTCCCACCATAACAGTAAAATGAAAAACATTCCAATTTCATGGTACGCACCATTGAGTCACCTGAGCCTCTTTCGCAAAACAATAACCTCACCAACCTTCTCTGCAAATAAATGTCCAGTTTCAAGCTGGACAGCTCGGTCGACAACTGCCTTCAAGAGTACACCATGAAACACTCTACCAACAAGGGTAAAGAACACAGTCGATACCCTGCAAGTGCTATCATCGATGAGCCTACATATCTGAGCAACGGAGACGTCACTTTGAGGGAGGGTGAATCGAGGCAAAACATGAAGACCAGACCAAATGAAAAGTATAGTCAGCATGACTACAAAAGCAGTCATTTTACAGATCTTATCAACAGCTTGAGAAGTTAGGATGAGCTCGTTTACAGCTCTGAGCCAAGTTAGGAAATGCTCCTATCTGAGTGCAAGCCAGAAATCAATTTTTTACAGGAATGCCCTTTTGAGAGACCTGAGAAAAAGGAGGATATTCAAGTCAGGCAACGCAAACTGATCAACATTGAGAAGGAAAGCAACAAGTACATTAAAAAGATGGAGGAAACCAGAACAGATGAAGCCTTGCTTAAGACCAACCTGACCAACCATACAATTTAGCTCTTTAACTACGACCTCAAAGATATCGACCTCAAACACTATCTTGACAAATACAATCAGGAATAAATCATGGTTGTCAAACTCGTGGGCACAGGTCTGCATGACAATCAATTCAATCAATTGCTAAACTACCTCCTGAAAACAAAGATTCACACTCTGCTCCTTCCCAACAACGAACTTCACTAGATCTCTCTGGATGCCCTCATTAACTTCAGCAATCGCCACCCGCACCTCAAAACTGTTTCTCTCCAGCGAAACAACATAAACAAATTGCAAAGCAGTGTCAGGGCTAAACTAGCCCTCCTGCAGCAACGTGGACTCACCATCTACATTTGATCGTGCATACTAGCAATGTTTAGATGTTAATGTAGAACACAGTATATAACAATCAGACGATATCGTAGCAGATTGTCAGGTAGACTGAAAATATTTGTTTTTGCATCAGACTGTCAGCGAAAGGGTCCTTCTATAGATTTTTGCGGGATTGAGTGATGTACTCCTCGACTGTCTTGACAAGTCTGGCACTGACTGATGCCAAGTTTTCATTGTCCTTTATCAGCTGTCTCTTGATTGCGTTGATAATTTCCACGTTAGGTTTGTACCTCAGCAGTTCTTCTTGATAAAAATTTTAGATTTAAGAGATAAGCTGAAGCACCAGATCGTTCTATTGCTTTGTAACCTCGCGAGTCAGGATCTACTTTCTTTAATTGCTCCCACTTTTTATCTTGTCAACTCGACTGTAAAAGCTTTTGAATATTTTTGATAACTTTTCTGATTTCTGCGCCTTGGCTTTCTTCCTACCTTTGATTTTGATTTTATCTTCAGTTAGATGAACCAACACCTTTCCTGACATTTTCTCAAGCAGCTCTTCTTAATTTTCCTGTAGCCAGCTGTTGGGCCTGTTGAGTCCCATGATGGCGATGAAAGGAGTTTAAAGATGGTCAAGGTCAAAGACACTGCTGATGATTGTGTGAGGGTAGCTGAAAGGATGGATCAAAAGTCCAACAAAGAGATAGATCATGAAGGTCAAGATGTATGAATTCTCGCAGAAAAAGACCACTGACTCTTCTTGCATAACCAGACAATAAATATCGTAGAGGGTTTCCCTGTCGAGCAACCTCAACATTCTGTAGGCCCAATCTCTACTCAGTTCTTCTCTGACCTTTGTCTGGTCGAGTTTCATTTGGAATTTTGCCTGCCCCAGTTCAAGATCAATCTCCTTTCCAACATCAACTTCAGCCGTATAGAAAGGTTTGAATTTATCAAATGCACTTTCCATGTTGTTGACCACTGACTTGATATCCATGAGCTAATCAAGCTCTCCTGGATGTTTGGCATGTTCTTCCATTCTTTTGATTTTGATGAAGTTAATGATTTCCTTGAGGAAGTTGCAGAAAAAGTCAATCAATGGGTAGTAGCTCATCAGAGATAGATTAAAGTTGCTCTTGTAGACTGTCGTCTCCCCATATACGCTGACACTACTGTTGTGCCTTAGCATGTTGGGAACTTCCAATTTTGTTTTTTATGGACTTCTATCGCCCTCAGTTTCTTGCTGTTTCTCAATTTTTTCATTTTTCATGTTTTCCTCTATCATGCTTATCGCTCTGTTGACAATCCCCATATAGGGGGAATCTGAATGGATATAATCTGGGAAATCGACGGAGACACAGTAAATGGTACTAAATGGGTTCCACTATCTTCTAATTTTGTTGGTCGGTAGGCTAAATTCCTCCTTGCTCTGGAATATCACCAACTTGAAATCTGAAGGTTTGAGATTCTTTCTGAAGATGATTCTATCAATTTCGGTGTTCTTGTTCCTTTCCCTGATGACCTTGACTTCCACTTATTCCGGATACAGTGAGTGACCATAAGACTACAGAAGGGAGTAGAGAGGATCTTTCTTGGGAAAGTACAGCTAATGAGGGACGTTGACCCTCTTATCTTCCATAGTCACTGCTTTTTTCTAGTTAGGACCGAAAAGGCATATTTTTTCAATTAGACCAACATCTTCAGGAGGCTACTCTTCTTTAGACTCTTTAGACTCTTCCTTCTTGATTGGACTATCACTATTGAATTAATTGGATCTGGAGTGAGTCATTTTAAGTTCCGGATCTTTGTAGAAGAGTGTCACTTTTAATTTTTGACTCCAGTCATTGAATTCGCTGACCAATTATTATTTGCTTTTGACCCTGGGCTGACAGTGGATGCATATATATGGCTAATCTTATCGACTGATAGCCTTTTTGACATGAGGCTGCATGGTACTCCTAATCAATCCTGTTTATCCCTGCTCATATTGTCTCTTCAACTCCTCGATAATTCTCTTAAGCATGTGATTTTATTCCTCTGCATTAGTCAACAACTACTGAGTAGGTTAAGCTCGTTCTCCATCTTATCCCAATCCTCCTGCGTGTGTTCCATAATATCCCTAACTTTACCAAACAATCAAACAAAAATATCAGAAATTTGATATAAGTGATTAATATCTTGATAAGTTAAACATATGCAAGCAGTTCCTAAAGTATAGTACCTGCCCTGTCAAAAACAAGGATTCCACTATGGATAGCTCCTCAACATGCTCTGCCTTGAGCCAGAGTGCTAAAACAGCATGCTTTGCTGCTGCGCCTGCGTTGAATAAACGCATAAAAAGCATAAGTAACACGTGTGTTGACGTAGCACCAAACCCCTGAGATTGGTCCTACTTGAAGCCAGCACAAACTCCAAGAACCTCAAACCAACAACCTTCAACATCGATATTGCTGTCGACCTCATCAACACAAACCTTAAAGTCTCAGTTGAAGTAAATGACTCTCTATTCAGAGTATAAGAAAGTACAAGGAGAGCATCACCAAAGATGTGGACAGAATATAGAACACTCTCATCGAATTCCACAACAACCTCATCGAACAAGTGCAACTCAAGAATATTGACCCGAAGGCAGAAATATAAAAAGCTTTCTAGATCATCCAAGCTCCTCAGCCTGATCCCAAACACTACACCAAGACCATCAAAAGATTAGCCGACCTTCTCAATGTCAAGAAAGAAGAAAAGACCCTCTCAGAAGAAGACATCATCAATTCACTCAAAAGTACCACCAAAGAGCTGTCGACCATCATCACCAAAAACATGGATGAGGTCAACAGCAAACTAGCAGCATTTTCTGTTTCTCTAGAAGAGCAAAAGAAGAAGACCGATCTCTGGAAAGCTTCTCTCTATAAATTTGCCCCTGAGTTCAAACATCCAGACATCAAAATCATAAGCGATATGGTGGTTAAAAGCAGCAACAGTTCGGGTTACAAGTTCGCAGTGATGTAGCCCTCACTGGAGGATGGCCAGCCCATCAAAGAAATGGCCTTTAAGATCAAGGAGTCACACTCCAATTGGGTTGCAGTCGGCATGTGCCACAAGAACATCGTCAAGAGTAAAAACTATGGTTTCAACTTCAGCTCTATCGGTCATGGAGCTTACATGATCAGCGCCAACGGTGGCAGTTGGAGCAACATTAAAGCCGACCAAAACAACACCATCAAAGTATTTTTTTTCTTTACTCAGTCATTCGATTTCAAGAAGGACGACATAATCGCAGTGCAGGTTAACTTCAGCAACAACACAATCAACTTCAAACGCAACAACAACAAACACACCCTTTCTTTCAATAAAGTTCCCGGTGATGAGCTGTGCCCTTGCGTATTGTTCTATTACCTGAATGATGAGGTGGAGTTCCTTCCCAACCATAAATTTTGATGTGTGTCATAATAGTATTATTAGTATCATTCAGTATATTACCTTCAATCCTCCTACATAGCACTCTGACTCACTGTCGAACAAGTATGCCAGTACTCCACCCTCGTTCTCCCGCCATAACTCCAGTAACTTGAAGGCTGCCTCCATGACATGATCAGTCACTTGAGGAGGCGGGTATTTCAGCACCTTGGCAGCCAGAAACACTCCAGCCTCGCCTACTTCATTTTATGTGTATTCATTCCATTGAGAATATAGACTGATCTCAAGCATAAACAAAACAAGCGATTTCAACTTTTTAGCACTAGTTCCATAAGAAAGCTCCTTTTCTATGACCATAAAAGCATGGGTGTATCTGGTTTCGAAGGTCAACCTGAACCCCATCAGAGAAAGTATTTTTTCCTACATTTCCAGCATATCCTTTTTGTTGTAGGACTGTAAAGTATAGTCCAAAAATTTGTGCAAACTCTAAGGGTAGATCTCCTCATACTTAGCAGACATGAAGAGAGCAGCAATAGCCAGCAGTTGCACGTTTACTACAGTAATGTCCTTAAAACTGTCTAATCCAGTGTCAAATAGCTTGACAGCCATGAAGATAGTCTCCCTCCTCATTTTGGATCTATGTGATACTTCCAACATCCACTCAACTATCACTTTCCTCATTTCGTCTGTAATGACCTTTGCAGGTTGTCTGTTCCTGTCGGCCGATTAAGGGTTCCATCGGACAGGTTAGGTGTTCCCAAGAAGTTTAGTACTGGAAGGGTTTCTAGACAGAGAAGGTTTGTTGGGTAGGTTTTTGCTATCTCTGAGTGGTTTGCTGGCATTTGAGTTTCCTTTGGAGGAGTATCTGTTGTTGTTGATAGGAGTACTCGAACGTTTGATCATGAATAAGTTTGATTTGAATTATAGCAGCTCATTATCATGTTAAAATTTGAATTCAACGGATCCGGTTTCGACTCGTTGATTTTTTCATCTTCTAACGGACCATCCGACGCAACTTATCCAGCTCACCCACCAAAGATCTCAAATATTTCTACTCCTAGAGAGGGTTCTCAGGCCGAGGAACATTTATTGTCCCCTTGCTGTGACTCCTCATCACTTTTAACTCAGTCTGGTGGTAATTTTTTCGGCCTTGGTAAACCTCCTTGAGAGTTTATTTGAGAAGCTACTCATCTTTCCTCAGTCGTTTATTTTAGCTCTTTTTGTTTTGATAAATTTGTTTGAGAGTTTTCAGTTATGCCTCCAGTTCTTATTCCTATTGAGTTTTTCTCTTCTGTTAGTCAGTGTGATTCTTCGTGAGGTTGCTCAGTTCCTGTTCAAGCTGACAGTTTATTCTGTACAAATGAACCTTTTCCTAATTGGCCAACTGCACCTATCTTTCTAACTGAGCAACTCTTTATTCCTTCAAGGCCAGCTTTTTCCTGACTAACTGTTCAATTGCCTCCACCTCCTGAAGCAATTGACCCACTTCTCCCTTGCTTTTCCCCTTCTAGCTCTCGTCTAGCTCGTCGATCTTCATGCTATGAAATTGGTTTGTGTTAGGCTTAGTGAATAATTTGAATGTGCTTTTTGTTTTGGTGGGCTGAGGAGCTTACTCTTGGCTCATCAATAGTTGCTCCTCTGTTCTTTTTCGCTAGTGGTATCCTGCCATTTTTTGCTACAACTGATCAAGAAGATCATGAGTTCGACCAATTTTTCCCAATCCTTGGTGATACCGCCTCTGCTCTTCTTGCAAAATTTAATTCATCGATTATTATCACTAACGATCGGCAGAATGCACTCAGCATAATTCAAACATATAAATTATGTGGAGATATGAATCAGAGAAATTGCCGTCTATGGCTTGACAATCTGAGGTCTGTTGGGCATGCTTTTGCCACATTTTCCAACTCTAGGCCAAGCTCTTCAAGAATGTTGTCTTTTGGATCTCCAAACCAAGAACGGACATGGATTCCATTATTTTTCTGCAGTTGAAAATTTTTGTCCAAATTATCAACCAGGATCACTCTGGAAAGATCTCTTCCCACTCTTGAAAGATCCTTGACAAGACCGTCTTATAGCTTGACTGCATGCTGGCGATACAATCTGATGGCAATTCCAGGAAGATGTTCTATGATAGAATCAGCATAGCTCTGGATAGAGCAAGTAAAAATTCCCAGCTCATAGTGAGATGAAAGTCGAGATAGAAAAGAAAACAGATGAGGTCGAAGCAAAAATTACCCTCTGTTGCTTTCTCTGGTTCGGAAATGAACTAAAGTTTAATCGAGATCCAACAAAAGTGTGAATTTATGCATAGGCTCATGATTGACGTAGGGCGAAGGGCAGGTGGAAAGGAACTATATCCCCCAACCTGCAGTGTTCACCAAAGTAAGCTTACCGGCATAGAACTACAATAATTTGTAGTACATCAAATTAGAAGGCTGGATCTTGATCATTCCCATTTGCCTGGCCACAAATCGGTCCAAATCACCGAATTGCTTAGAAACCACACTGATCCTCTTTTCGATTTTTTCCTTCATATCTTTCAGATTAAAGTCATTATGCTGAGGCAGGTAAGGAAGGACAATTTTGAGGTCATTGATTTATAGAATTTTGGAGAAAGAAGAATTGGTCATAGATTCGTAGAGAAAGACATAGAAAGCGAGGTAATCTTTGAAAATTTGCAAAATGTTTTGCTAGCTAAACCTGTAACGCTTATTGATTAAGGCTTAGACCAGTAGAATTAGAAGGACTCGCTCATAAAAGAGGATGCTCTTTATCATCAACTGTTAATTTTTGTCTTCCAGGCACAGCTCAAGCTCATTCAGATCGGTCTCTTCCTCAAGGATATACTTTTTGATACGCTCGATCATTAATTTGTGATCCTTCTTTTTGAGCAAGCCGTCAAATATTTTCATCAGGTGGAGAATATTTTTTTAAATGTCTTTGATATTAATGCTAAAGGCTGTTTGAGAAAAAGTTGGCTTTTTGGCACCTTTCTTAGCTAAGGCTTCATTTCCATAGAATATTTTTCTCCTTGCGCCAACTGAGCTCTATCCTTTGTTGATTTTATCTTTGTACTAATCGTAGTGTTTTCTTAACCTTTGCTGCCGAATCATAACGTATTCTTTTCGAGAATCTTTCAAGCTAACAGAGTGAGGTTTATTTTCACTGAAATTCATAGAAAAGATGGAACTTTGTGTTTAATCCTCTTGTGTTTTGATGCGGGTATGCCGTTGGGAAGCAAATCGAAGAGGAACTAGTTTTGTTTTAGCCGGACTAAGTTGGTCGAATTTTAGGCTCTAAAGAGCAGCTGTTTTAACTTTTTTTGAAGCAGAAAGCATCGACCTTTACACCTTATAAATAAAATAGTCACAAAATCAAAAAAAGAACAGGGAAACAAGAAAAACTTTGAAATAAATCACCTACCTTCTGAATTATTCAAAGAAAGAATTCTCTTTGTTTTGTTAGATATATGGACTACTTCATTACTGTTATAATACTAATACGTTAAAGATAAACAATGACAGACCAACAGCTCACCTAGTTGGACCATTTCCTCATGAGGAACAACCAGCAGCCAACTCCCAAACGTTCATACATCATCGCCCCCAATCCTAAACAGACCCAAACACATCATCCCAGACAAACCTCCCACCTCAAATAAAACCAACCTCTTATCAATCACCAATCCCGTTCTCCAGCTCGATGTACCTCCAAGAGTCATATCTCCTCCCATGATAACAGCCAGACATCTCTCAATCTTTCCAGGCAGAGGGCCAGAAGCAGAAAATCCATCAGAGCAACCCGTAAGCATTGTGAAAACCATGAAGAACTGGAAGGTTCATACAGAATAAACATCGAAGGTGAAGAGCTCTACTACTGTGAAAAATGCGCAAACAAGTTGAAAGGACAAGGATTTCCAATAAAAATGAGCTAAAAATCAAGATCCAACACTCGCTCTCGAATCGAGACAAGCGAAGGAAACTCCATCTAGTCAACCTATCCACATCTAGATGGACACCCTCAATTTCACATTCTCAAAATGCTCCTCACAACAATTTACAACACAGAACAAGAGATTTACACTCAGAACACCCAGCAGCCAACCCTTGATAAATTATACGAGTAGGCATCTGATGCCTTTGAGACAAAGATGGACAATCTTGAGTAAATAATAAGACTGGAAAGGATCAGGGGAAGAAAGATGTTGAAGAAAGCTCTCATGGAAAACCAGCAACACTCTGTTGAAGAAAGAATCATATGCGAATCTCTCAATGAGATCAAAGTGATGAAAACTGATATTGAGGAAAATATTGAATCTATTGTTGGACAAATCGATACTGAAACATTCGAACAGTGTGTCTAAAACTACAAAGAAAAAATAGATATTCTTAAAACTGCTGCCAAGGAGCACAGCTAACAACTGGAAGAGTCCAAAAATAAATTCGAAAGGATCAGCCAACAAACCTACCACAATATCAGATCCATCATTCAGTCAACAACTGTCAACAACATGTAGGACTCCGAAGAACAGAGCATGAACTGCAATGAGGGACCTCTCATTGACAGAAACCACCAGCAGGATAGAGGTGCATTCAGAAATTTATTCCAGGCGCCGAAGGTGGTCAGAAAAAGAGGGGTTAGCGCTAACTAATGATAAATTGATATATGAATTCAGAATATCAGATGAACTATCAGATGGAGGTGTGTAATCTCAAAAGAGTGGGGAATCTGGGCTTCCCTGAATCTTTGTTGAACTACTGGTATTTGTATGTTATTTTTGAACCTACCTCAGGAGGATTCTGCCTCATCTCATCGTTCAGACCACTCCCAACCTCAAACTCAACTCCCTTGCCATTGCGTACTCTCAACGCACCTATCCAACCTGTACATCTACCTGTTCCATCAGTATAGCCAATAATTTCAGCCTAGTCATCATGGAAGGTTTTGACTTTTTGTAAATTTTTTGATCTTTTGTTCTAGTAGAATGCCTATGGCTGTCGGAGCATGATTCCCTCTCCACCGACCTGATTGACAGCCTCCAGCTAGCTAAATAGATCTTTGTAGCCTTGACAAGGGCGATGAGCATGAAATTTAATGTAAGGATTATCCACCTTTGCTAGCTCCTCCTCTAGCCTTTTGATCCTGATTTTGAAGGGCTATCTCAGTCCTGGGGCATCAAAGACAAGGTACCTGAGCTGGTGCCATTCAGATTAAACAGGTATGTTTTTCTTGACTGCAGAGATAGTCTGAGAGAACTTACCCCGACCGATGAAGATCTATCCATCTAGTTGGCAATTAGGCCAGTTTTTAGTGAAAAAGCTTGGAAAGGAGAACTTGTTACCATTGCGGGAGTACATTTAACTTCCAGTCCATAGACACCGAACACCATCCAATTTTTAACTCATGATCCAACCAGCCGGATCAGTCCCTTCTTTGTGATTTTCCGCCAGCAAACATTTAATGCAATGGTCAGTGGGGGGCCCTAGCCGAGGGCATGGAGGATATACATTTTATCCTGTTTACTGGGAGTATGAACTGAAGTTGCTCTCCAGAGCCAAGTCTGTCATTTTTGTTAGGGTCTTCGATGAACCTGAGAAAGGGTTGACAATGATACTACCACTCTTTTTGACTGTTTCTGTATCCATGAACTGCCCAAGGAAGGTGTTGGTGACGATGGGCTTGAAACCCTCACTTATAAATACTCTCTATTTTCGATGAACCAAATTTACAGCTGAATCGTAAGAGGGCAGCATTTTGACCTCTCTGGACTCCTCATCGCCAGATCTCCTTATGATTGTCAGCTGATTCCCCTTCACATCAAATTCGATTACCTCTTTGCCCTTTTCCAGACTTTTCCATAAAGTTTTCTGAGGGTCTTTTATTTCAGCTACCATCGTCATCTTTGAAGTTCTTGGTTTTCTGGCCTTAGAAATGGTCTGAGCTGTATCGTCGCCTGATTCTGTGTCAGGTTGATACATTTTCCGCCTTCTGACTGGTCTACTATCCGATTAGCTTTGTTATAACCTGACTGCAGTTTTTGAGAAATACCCTTTGTCGATCTTCTGAGCTATCTTGGTGATGGCATTTGCTCTAGCCAGTATCCTTGAGTCGTACTCTTTGAGAACCTATTTTATTTTGTGCTACGTGTCTCCTCTTAGCACCCCGGCTCGATAACGAACCTCTGTGCCATTAACAGTCACCTCCCAGAACTTATTTTTAGGACTTTACAAAAAGATAGGTTTCGTGAGAGCAAATTCATAACCCTTGATGACCTCCACGTCTTCATATACTTCTGGAACCTAATCCATCATTTTATTATTCTTTTATACCTTCACCATCATATGAGTTAGTGAGCGTTTTTGGAGATAGATCGGTCTACATTTCTATCTATTTTTATTTGATTGTCCGTCTGTTATTTTTATCTAGTTGGGGGCACTCACAGATTTTATAATCTATCTTAGTTTAAATGAAAATAGTCGTGAAATTTTCGACAGATATCGCCCTGCCTCCTCTCGATAAAGATGTCAGCCCAACCGATACTGTATAAAACCTTGAAGTATGCTCTTCATCTATATAGATTCTCATATCCCTCAACTACGAAAAGATGAACGAATGCAAACTAGTATACAAAGGCAAGCCTCTAACCAACAAGCAGCAAATTATTGGAGACATAATGGACCCCAACCTTGACCATGAGATCACCGTAACATCAAAATCAGAGCTATAAGCCTACGCTGAACAGATGGGCTCAGCTATAAACCTGTTCCAATAGTATCCAATTTACTTCGTGGGAGGTATCGTTGGAGTAATCTTTCTGATCCTTTTCATTATGGGAGGAGCC